>ENA-UOJP01002075-UOJP01002075.1-human-gut-metagenome-genome-assembly--contig:-C102-NODE-2075-length-18232-cov-5.275403_pt1 | contig 18232 bp, 13 predicted proteins | sample MGYA00242353_ERZ723900 | MGnify/ENA metagenome assembly ERZ723900
TATTCCAAAGGAAGTCTCTGCCTCCTCAATCGTAACATTCATCATGCAGAGGAGTTCACAACAGATTTCCGCGCAGCGTTTCTCTCCCTTCCGGTCGAATTGGTGGATGAGCTGTTCAATCATACCGATCAGTTTTATTTTTCTGAGGAAAATACAGCTTCCCTGCGTACACTTTCTACCTTTTTTAATCACAATATCAATGACAGCTCTATTTCTGTCAGAGAATATATCGATTTTATACCAAAGGAGGAGACTCTTGCTGAACTGGAAAATATGTATATCCGTTTTACGCATCTGACTCAACTATTCGTCAACCCAACTCCCAGAGCCTCCTTTTTACTCAAGGGATTATTACTCCAGATACTGTCTGCCCTGTCGGACAAAAACCTGTACGATAATATCCCGATTAATATAGGTACGGAAAATGAAGCGCGTCTCTTCGACAAAATAAGTGAATTGATAGTGGCAGAAAACGGGCGGATAACCCGTTCTGAATTATCCGCCCGCTTACAGTATGATGGTTCCTATCTGAATCATATCGTGAAAAAATATTCAGGCCTTAACCTCTTTGGTTATAGTTCTGTTATTTGCATGAAAGAAGCCAAACGGCTTCTCCGGGAAACCGAGCTTAGTATTGCCGAGGTTGCTGAGAAGCTGAATTTTACAAACCGCACTCATTTTTATAAGCTCTTTGAAAAACATTGCTCCATGACGCCAAAGCAATACAGGCGTTCCTTAGGGAAAGTATAGGATTCAGGCGCACTGCTTCATTATTTATTGCCGACCATTCTTTTCTATCCTGTTTCCACAGATTCGGCGATCATACATACTCCTGAATAATACCCTTATTGCCTGTCAGCAGGATATCCGTTACTCTCCCGATCCAGTCTCACAAAAAAAGGAAGTCTTTCCAGCCCAGCCTGGATCTCTATCGTTTGCCCGCCTTCCCAGCGCGTGCCGTCATCAGCCTGCCAAATGCCGGACGGAAGGATCACGCTTCTTCCGGTTTTTCCCTTTTCCAGGACAGGCGCTGCCAGAATCTTGCTGCCCAGCATGAACTGATCCCATACCTGCTCCAGCCCCTCCTCCGGGAATTCATAAGCCATGTTCCGCATCACCGGTTCTCCGACTGACGCCGCATGAGCTGCCAGTTCAAGAAAAAGCGGCGCCATATTCTGATGAAGCCGGTACATTTTTTCCACGATTCTGCGATTTTCGTCACTCAGGACTCTCCAGGGTGCCAGCGAAAACTGTATCATGGGACAAAGAGCACTTACCTCCATCCATCTTATATAAAGTTCTTCATCAAAAGCTGTTTCAAAGAGTTCATTAAATACACCGCCGCCAATCATATCAGGACAGTGGAAAAAATTCCCCGTAAGCCCCTGAAGTACAGAATGAGGAATGATCTGGTTCAGGCCCTGTCCGTTCCAAGTATGCATCTTATCCTGAAGGCGGTGTACCAACGGCTTTCCCATCCCCTTCCAGCCACAGCGGAACTCGTGAAAAGGATAAATTTCTCCCAACCCTTCATACCGGCTCATTTGTTCCTGTTCATTCAACGGCAGCCATGATTGATCCCCACTGTCATAAAAATAGGCATCCCCTCCATCGAATTTAAATCCGTCCGCCCCATATTTTACCTGCAGATGATTCAGCTGATCCGTATACCATCTTACGGCCTGGGAATTGGAAAGATCCAGAACTGTGTCCCGTCCTCCCCACCACCAGCGTTGTGCAGGCTTTCCGCTGCAGTCATGCAGAAGCAGTTTTGCTTCCTTCAGTCTGTCATAATCCGGCGCAGAAACGCTCACTGCAGGAATCGTCCAAAGCATCACCTTAAAGCCCAGTTCATGAAGTCTTTTTATCATTCCCTGCGGATCCGGAAAAAGCTCCGGCTGGAATTCCCAGTATCCATGGGCGATCTGCCATCCTCCGTCAATCATCAGAATTCCTGCTGGCATTCCGTATCGGATGATATTTTCCGCATATTCCAGAATTTTTTCCTGACTGCTGTGGATATTCAGTTCAATCCAGGTATTGTACTGAGGCTGTTCGAAGAAAAGGGGATCCGGCACTTTTCCGGAAAGGTGATATTTCTTTTTTGCCAGATTCATGCAGGCATCCCTTAATGTGCTGCCCTCTTCATTCAGTTCCACTTCAAATGTATCCGGTATGAGAATTTCCCCGTGCCAGAACCGGATAAGAAAAGGGTTTTCACTCCAGATATAACGTCCCTTTGAGGACACAAAAAGCGGTGCGGACTGATCCAGCGACAGCTTAATGGTGCTTAAGTCAATCTCACATTCGCTGTACTTGTCATAGGGCATGGTTTCTCCCAGATTCACAATCCCGCCCCACCAATATTCTTTATCAAGAAAAGAAATACGCATTTTTTTCTCCTTTAACAGGCAATCCCCCATTACCCATTGTCATTTTGAGTCTCAGTCATTCCGGATACCACATGGTAATCCCGGAAACGGGAAGGGGTTACACCATAAAATTTTTTAAACGCCGTTGTAAAATAGGTACTGTTATTATAGCCAACCGCATCAGCAATCTGTGCAATATCCTTTTCCGGTTCAGCTAAAAGCAGATCTCTGGCTTTTTCCATACGGATCTTCAAAATGTAATCCAAAGTCCGGGAACCGGTGAATTCCGTAAACAGCTTTCCAAAATAAGCAGCACTGATCTTTAGCTTGTCCGCAAGCAAATTCACATTCAGATTGCTGTCATCATAATTGTTCCGAATATAGTCCACAGCCTCCTCCATCATAGCTGCTGTGGAATGATTGCTGATTTTACTGATTTGGATGGCAGCCTCATCATATAGGGATTCCAGCCACAACAGCATCTCTTCCCTACCGGTAAGAGATGCAATACGTTCCTTCAGGGATACTCTTCCTTCCTCTCCCTGTTCTGCATGTCTGGCCACTTTTCCTGCTTTCAGAATCGACTCTGCCACAAGCTCCAGCCGGGCTGCAAACTGTCCATAAGGCATCTGTTCACATCCTGCGAGCAACTCCTCCACTGCCTCCATATATCCTGCTTTATCTCTGAGCTTCAGGCAGTTTATAATGGTTTCTATTCCGACCTCCGGAATATTTTCTTCCTTGTCTTCAAAAATAACCGTTTCCTCACATCCAAGCAGATGTCTGGTCTTTAAGCTGTCATTCATCCGCACAAAGCAACGGACGCATTCGCTCCCTCCATCCCGGAGACAATGGGATACTATGGCAAATGCTCTTACCTGAGACAGCCTTTGTACGGAATTTTTCGCTTTTTCCACTGCCTCCAATATGCGCTGTTCCTGCTGCTCCTCTTCGTTCTCCCTGGATACCATAAACAGCATCCTTCTAAGTCCCACTTCAAAATATGTGCAGTGTCCATACTGATCCAGAGCGGATGAGAACACGCCGCTCACCATATTCCTCAGCATATCGTATTCCTGCATGCTCAGGCCATCCGCATGATCTTTGTTTTCCACAAAAACTACTATCATATAATAGGGATTGCTGCCGGAAATAATCCCCTTCTGCTGCATCAGAAGCTGGATCTCCTTTCTCTGGTTGCCTAAAAGCAGGTTTTTTACTATAAAATCATTTTCCTTTTTTTCATTCAGGGTTTCAATATGAGTGGAAATCCCCTGGTAAAAGTGTTCCAGGAAGGCTACCTCGTCAGTCTCCGGCTCCATTTCTTCCGCGATCTGTGACTGCTTCAAATTGCCGACCATGGTGGTAAAGGGCCGGAAAATCCGGCGGGAAACGAGCAGCATCATGACGATAATGGCAGCTGCCGCAGTGATTATCACAGCAAATACAATATAAAATACATAATTAATATTAACAATCTGCGTCACATAATCTGTTTGTGCCACAATATAAAACCCGTCCTGCCTTGTGGGAAAGGAAAGGTATTCCCATCGTTTTCCGTCTTCCTTCAGTTCAAACTGGTTCTCATCCGCCAGCACACGCTGCACCCACTCTTTGCCGGACCAGTCCTCACCCAGGTGCTCCAGATTGCTGTTTGCTGCTACCATTCCTGCTTTGTCCAATATAATCATACGGAACTGCTCTTCCTTTTGGTTAGAAAACAGACTCTTATTCATCTGCCTCAAATCAATATTTATCACCGCCATCCCGTAAAAATTACTGTCGTTCATAGCTGTTTCCGCCATGGGTATTGTAAGAAGCGGAATCATTTCCTGATTGGAACGACGGCTTTTTACATTCCATATGAATGCCTGGTTTCTTCCATTTTTTTCAGACATTTTTTCTATAAGGATACGATCCAGATTCTCCGGATAAGAAACACTGGATCCTACATTTAATGCCATCTGCCTTTGATAATTGATAAAGCAGGCCGACTGGAGATAGGCATTGCTGTTAAGCATGCTCAGTGCTTTATTGATAAAAGATATGTGATTTACAAATTGTGTATCAGTCTCCAGACGCAAACTGACGCCATCGGGAGACGCATACCATTCCGTAATCATATTTTTGGCATCGGCAATACTACGGCTGAAAACAGCATCCGTATTTCCCATGGCAGCACGGGTTAGCTCATAATACCCCTTTACCATCTGTGAACGAAACCAGGCAAACAGAATAGCCGCCACAATGATCAATACTGTAAGCGATACGGAAAGCATTCCTAATAAAGTTTTTGAAAATAAGGATTTCGTCCTTTCCCGGAGCCATTTCATACTCGCTTCCCCCTGTAAATAATCTTTCTTTATTGTAACAGAATGCTTCCCGTCTGTAAAACACAGCCCCCGGTTAATGCTTCAGACAGATATTCAATTCATAAGGCGCCTGCCCGCTGCGTACCTCCGCGGCAAATCTCACCGGCCTTCTCTTCTGTCCAATAACAATATCCATAGACAGTACTACTTTATCCCCGCAATTTTCAGGAAGAGGCAGTTCTACCAAAGCCATTCTGCCGCCAAGTGTACCTGGTTCTACAGACACAGAAGAAATTTTCCCCTTACTTTCAGCCTTAAAAATAACAATACCCGGGGGATTGGCAACACCATCATTTACCATTCCCAACACAAGACTCTGGCTTCCGTCCTCCTGCAGGACCTTCCAGCAGATAGATGGACGCAGACGATAACCAAGCCGGTTCTTAAATGCATCAAATAGCTGAGGTACCATATGGTCTGCATGAAGAGTATCGAGAGGATTGAATCCTACAATTCCATAGGCCGCCCCATAATCGCACATTCGATCAGGCATTTCCAGATAGCTGTAACGAAAAGCAGGATCTTCGTTGTCTTCCATGGAAATACCCGGCATAACCGTTTCAAAAATCATAGCTGCATCCGGTCGTTTCATCAAACCATACTGCGCCTGATCCGCCTGGAACCAGTGATGATAGCTGTCTCTTCTGACCCAGCATCCTTCCTGAATGGCCTGTTGCGCAGCCCGGTATTCACTGAGAACCAGATTCAGTACCATTGGAGTGGCAGGAAATGCCTTCTGATGGCTCTGAATCAGGTTTGCCACAATTTCCTCTGTTCTTTCTCTGGAATCCATTTCCAAATCCACAACCGGCCCGTCCGGTTTCACATGGCATCCATGATGCCCCTCTCCCCATAAGCCAAACCCGGACACATCCACATATTCCAGTTCCGTTGTCTTATCATATTTCTCCCCCAGTAATACCAACATCTCTTCCCAGTATTTTAAATATTCCTCCGTATAGAGAGGAAGCTTTTTAGGTGACGGCCCATAAAAATCCCCGTCAAAATACGGATACATGGGCAGTTTATCCACCAGGAAATCCGGTATAAGATGCTCAGCAGGATTGCTTGGAGAAGCCTGCATGATACGAAGCCCCCAACTGATTCCCGCTTTCTTTGCCGCCTCTACAGCCATCTCAAATTCAGGAATCAGATCCAGCCTCCCTCTCTCTTTCTGTACGTCGTTCCATCCTACACGAATATAAAGATTATCAATATATGTCAATGCGGTCACCTCTTCAAGCATCTTTGCCGAAAGAGTAAAAGGCTTTTTCCTGTCATTGGCGGCTCTCTCCTGCGGTGTATATCCAGTAGTCATATGATCACTTATCGCCATGGAGATAATTCCCATTCCCGGATTGTGTATATGCCCTTTATACGGCATAAAGTAGGCTACCTGTTCTGATTTCCGTCCTGAAAATGGATTATTAAAAGCATTATCCTCAAATCCACCCATCTTTTTTCCTTTTCCTTCCTCAGAATATGTATAAAAGGCGCCCGCAGTATACGGACGCCCTTTCGATTATCCTAAAAGCCTTTTACTGGTTCTGCTGTGCATAGAATTCAGAGAACTGTTTCTGATACTCCGCAACATAGGTATCCAGCCCTGCCGCTTTTAATTCTGCAAGTACACTGTCGATATTCTCATCATAATCAAGGAAGCCCCAAAGCATGGGTTTCAGCTTTTCATCATAAACAGAGGTAAGCATTGCCACTTCCGTAGCTACGGGTTTGGTATCAAAAGAGAACCCGGTCAGCTTGGAAAATACGGCATCATCATCAAAGTGTTCATATTCCTCAATAGTTTCCTGCGGAATGGAAGAATCATATACATTATAAGGGATTGCTTCCATAAACCAACTGTCAATAAAGGAATCTGACACCAGCTTTGTGATGGAACCATCTTCATTCACTTCGTAATCCTTGCCTTCCACACCATATACACAGAAGTTAAAGTGATCCTGATCTTTATACATCCAATTGAACAAATCCAGCCAGCGGGATACATTTTCCTGATCGGCTGCAGAGATTGCAATTCCCCAGTCATAATCCTTATTCTTTATTTTAAGCTGATCTCCCACCTTTACCATTGTTTCATATGCATCCGGATCTGCTGTTTTTAAACTGCTGGAGATCAGGGAACCGGGCATGCCATTTCTTGCAAAGCAGTTTGCTGCATTCCAATCGGCATCACTCTGGGAAGGATTTGTAATCAGATCCTTATCAATATATCCAAGCTCCACCCATTTGCTGGTAATCCCACAATGTTTCTTAAAGGCTTCCGATTCATAATAACTGTAGACAGTGTCTCCCTCTTCTTCCTCATTTACATATACGAAATCATTCGCTTCATTTACTGACCTGGTTCCATCCCCGCAATAAGCCCACAGGGCATAAGGAAGGAAATCAATATTCATTACACTGCGCATATCCGGATATTTTTCCTTGCATGCAGCCATAGCCTCTTCCAGTTTTTCCAGTGTATTTATATCCTCCGGGCTATATCCCAGTTCATCCAGAATATCTCCCCTCATATCAAAATACTGCATGGAACCGGCATAAGGTTTATTACCGAAGGGCACCGCATAAATCTTGTCATTATATTTGGTACACTCAAATCCATTGTTCTCTCCGCGGGTAGCAATCAGATCAGGCAGGTGGGTTTCCAGCAGTGACTCGTCTATTTCCGCCAGGTAACCTTTTGTGTGCCAGTCATAATTAGATACGATGTACTCTACTGCAAATCTTTCTCCACTTGCCAGCATGGTGGATATATTTGTATCGGAACCCCATGGCAAAAATTCAACGGTCAGATCAATATTCAAATCCTCAAGAACAGCATCATGGAACTCATTTTTAAAGAATTCCTCACGACGGGAGGACATATCCCCGTAAAAAATCAGCCGCAGATCCACCAGATCCTGATCTGAAACAGTTCCTCCTGCCTGTGTACCTTCAGACGCAGAGCTTTCCGCCGCTCCCTGTTCCGCTGCAGAATTTTCTGCATTTGCAGCCGGCGCTGTTTCCCCTGCTTCCTTAGCCCCGCAGCCAGCCAGCACAGAAGCAGTCATAACCAACCCCATTGCCAGTGCCAATAATCTCTTTCTCATTATTACCTCTCTTTCTACGGTTTCAAAAACCGCTCCTCTTGTTTACTATATCCAATTGATGCACATTCATCAACTATGATATCACTCCGGCCATCTTACCTGATATGTCAGTCAATCCGGCTGCTGTTAACCTTTCACTGCTCCTACCGTAATTCCTTTCACAAAATATTTTTGTGCAAAAGGATAAAATACCAGTACCGGAAGCACAGTAAATACAGTCATTGCCATTCTTGCCGTATTCGATGGTAAAACAATATGTTCTTTAGCCGACTGCAAAGAAGAATTCGTAAGCAGTGCAGAAATATTTGCCATCATATTATAAAGAAGCTTCTGCAGCGTATACAGATCCGTTTTGGTAATCAGATAAAGTGACAGATAAAAATCATTCCAATACTGAAGCGCCATAAATAGTATTACGCTCACCAGTCCCACCTTTGCCAAAGGAAGTGACACGGAAAAGAAAACTCTCGCATCCGTTGCCCCGTCAATCCTGGCCGCCTCCACCAGTTCTTCCGGAACCGCCTTAAAGTTACTTTTCAGTACAAACATATAAAACACATTCATCCCATACGGAAGAATCAACGCCCATATATTATTCTGAAGTCCGTAATATTTCGTACAAAGTATGTACCAGGGAAGCAGGCCTCCACTGAAAATCATCGTAAACCAGGCAAAAAAGGACAATACATTGGCAAACCGGAAGTTTTCTTTCTTCTGCGCCGTAGCGTAAGCAAATAATGTCATAACCGCTACCGAATAAATGGTACCTCCAATCACGGTTAAAAATGATATGCCATATGCCCGGAACAGCATCGCTCCTTTGTTTTCAATAATAAACTTATAGGTTTCCAGTGTAGGCTTCCTTGGTAACAGAGAAAAGCCGGAACTGACTATTGCTGTTTCATCAGATATAGAAGCCACGAAGGCTATCCACAGAGGCAGAAAGCAGCTTACCGCCATAATTCCCACAATCACATAGCAAAGGATGCTTTCTTTGGTTTTGCGGGATTGAATTTCCTGTTGTTTCTTCACTTTTAAGCTCTCCTCTCTCATCAGAACAATGCATAATCAGGGTCGAATTTTTTCACCAGCAGATTGGATCCAAGCACAAGGAAGAACCCGAATATAGACTGATAAAGCGTTATCGCGGACGCCGATTCAAATTGTCCGTTTACGATAGCTGACCGGTAAACAAACGTGGCAATGGTATCCGTCTTTTCCAGCAGCAGCGGGTTCAGGCTTGTCATACCCATAATCTGATCCACACCGCCCGCCAGGATTCCTCCGATATTCAGCAAAAACATGATAATTATTGTAGGCTTAAGAAGCGGCAGTGTTATCCGCCAGATTCTCTGCCACCGCCCGGCCCCATCAATTTCTGCGGCCTCATACAGACTTTGGTCAAATCCGGTTAATGCACAGAAATAAATAATGGAACCATATCCCGCATTCTTCCATATGGTTGTAATTATCATAATCGGCCACCAGTAATCCGCATTGGAATACCACTCCACCGGTGTTCCTCCCAAAGAGGTAATCGCCGAATTGATAATTCCCGTGTTCTCATCAAAAAGCGCCAGAGCCACCATACCAACCACAATCCAGGAGATAAAATAGGGAAACAGCATCACTGACTGTGTGACCTTCCGATATCTCCTGCCGTTAATTTCATTAAGAAGAACCGCAAGCCCTACATTTACCACCACTCCCAGGCCAATACTGAATCCGTTGATAACCAACGTGTTCCTGGTGGCCCGGATAGCATTATTCAGATTCATAAAGAAAAATTTGAAATTCTGCAGCCCAACAAATTCGCTTCCGAACAACCCGCCCTGAAAGGTATAACGTTCAAATACCACATACAGACCAGCCATCGGCAGATAGCAGAACAGAATCAGACAGATCACACCGGGTATGGCAATCAGATAAAAAAACCACTTCTTTCTGATTTCCTGCATCAGGGTAAGCCTTTTGCCGGCAGCCGGAACTGCTTTCTTATTATTTTGTTTCGATTTCACTTCCATGGCCTCCTTCGTTTTTCTGAGGCCACCATATCATTTGTATTTGTAGTCTTCAACCAAAAAATATTTAAAAAGCTTAAAAAATGCAGCATTTTTACTTCATTTCAAAAATTTTAAGCCCTATTTTTTTGAATTATTCCAAACAAATGTTGAAGCTCTATCAATTTTAAGGCAATTCATATGCACAGGCTCACATATTGCCATAAGCTGAGCGGACAAAAAAATCCCCTGTTTTTAGTATTTCCACTAAAAACAGGGAACCATTTTCTTTAAAAATCCGTTAGGAGCCAGATATTCCGGTCAAATCATTTTCGATTTTTCGAATCACCTTCGCTGGTACACCTCCAACGACACAATCGTCCGGAATATCCCTTGTGACAACAGCACCTGCGGCAACCACCACATTATTTCCGATGGTAACGCCGGGTAAAATGGTAACATTACCGCCAATCCACACATCGTTCCCAATACAGACAGGCTTTGCAATTCCCAGATGCCTGCGGCGGCCAAGCGGTGAAAGCGGATGGTTTACGGTAGTAATTAACGTGCCGGGGCCAATCATAACATAATCTCCAATCCGAACCGGCGCTATATCCAAAATGGTTACATTATAATTTGCCAGAAAATTTTTACCCACATGGATGTTGCTGCCATTATCGCAGTTGAAAACCGGCAGAACCGTGATATTCTCTCCGGCAGAGCCAAAAAGAGCCCGGATAGCCGCTGTTCGTTCTTCTTCATGCTCAATCGGAATTACATTCAATTTCCGGCACCATTCTAAGGCATGAAGCTTTCTGCCATCTACCTCCGCATCTCAAAAATCATACTCCAATCCGGCATCTAATTTTTCAAGTTCTGTCATTCCATTTTCTCCTTATTGCTATCAAGTGATTTTTGTATCAAAAATACGGTAATCAGAAAACACACAAGAAACCCGAATAATCGGCTCTGCCAAGCAGAATACGTTCTGTTTTCCCCGTGCCCCAAGTCTGGCTGGTAAAGGTTGATTATACAGTTGCCATATCGTTTGTGTTTGTGTATCTTTTATTAATATTACTCCTCTCGACAGGCTTATCCAATTATCTTCAACAGTTGTCCTTTATCCGCATCCGGAAGCAGGTTACTTAAATAAGCCAAAATTCGTTCTTTGGATTCTTTTGGTGAACGGAAATATGCCGATTGAACCATTTCCCTTCCCAGCAGATATTCAGGTGTTGCATAGCGGGCAACACCCCAACCGTCTGGCGCTTACCACTGCCGCAATGAAACAACACAGGCCGTCCAATAGCTTTTGTGCCTATTTCTGCTCTTGATTGGCAATCCATTCGTTATATTCATCAAATTGGGGCGTACCATCAATATACGAAATTTCCGGTATGTCCGGGCGCAGTTCTAATACTCTGTCATAAGCACCCGGTACAATCATCCCACGACGGCAGTGCATCATAACCGGTTTGCCAGCCGGAATCTCCATATATAACGCGTCCTCTGTTTCACTGTCCAATTCTTCAATTGGAATATTGATCGCGCCTTCAAAATGGTTTTCATCGTACCATCTTGTGGCCGCCACATCAACAATCACCAGATCTTTTGTTTCTTTCATATATTCTAATGCTGCTTCCGGTGACATAGCTCCCATTGCATTTTGGCTTTCCGAACTCATGGCTGGTTCCTCCTGTGACGTCTGGGCTTCAGTGGACAGAGCACTGTTTTCAGAAATGGTTTCCTGTGGGGCTCTTTTCTGGGAGTTGATGGGCGCTACTTCACTGCAGGCTGTTACTGCTGTCATTAAAATGATCAATAATAATACGGATATTATTTTTCTTACCATGCTTTCATCTCCTGTTCTGTTCCTTTTTCTTTCGGGCATTCCGCAAGAATCTGGTTAATAATCAACACGGTATCTTTCACCTTCATCGCACACTGAAATGCTTTTGGGCATTCCCCATGCAAAACCTCCCGGCAGGTAATGCCGCCATATTCCTTTTGAAAAATTTCTGCTGCCCGGCATACTTTTTCATAGACCGTTTTACGCTTTTCACCATTCCCGGGCGTTCCTTCGCTGGAATAAAAGCTGATGATGGCAGTGGCTGCGGCGAGAGCGCCGCAGACCTCCTGCATCCCGCCAAAGCCGCCGCCAAAACCTTCCATAATCCGGCACGCCGTTGTTTCGTCAATTCCCATATCCCTGGCGTAAGCACAGAACACAGCCTGGGAGCAGGTAAAACCTTTCCCATATGCCTGTCCTGCCAGTTTTAATTTATCGTCCAAGTGAATCCCTCCTTACCGGTAGGATTTTTCGTAGATTTCCAGATAGTCATTGTCCGATAAAGGCAGCGGATCCGCGGTAATGTCGCCTCCAAGCACCTCGTGAATCTTCTGTGGATACAGCTTTAATTCCTCTCTTGTGATTCCGGCGTCGCTCATTTTCAGATCGGCACATCCCACAGCGGCAATCAGTTCATCCAATGCTTGAATGAAGTCTTTTCCGGAAGCAGGGTTCTCTACTCCCATTGCCTTCGCCATCTTTATCATTGGCTCCTCAGCGGCCTTTTTTTCGGCAAAAAAGTCATAGTAGGCATGGGCTGTCATAATAAGACCGGCGCCATGTACCAGATCTTCATGAAAACTTCCCATGACATGCTCAATGGTATGGGCAGAAGTGCAAAGCATATAGTAAGCGGCCAGGGAATTCGCCAGCGCCATATTCTCGCGGGCTTCCTTGCTGCTCCCGTCCTTATATGCAGCAGGCAGATATTTCGCGACCAGCTCAATCGCCTTAAGTGCAAACATCTCCCCCATGGGATGCTCGTTTTTATTGATGACGCTTTCAGAAGCATGGAAGAACGTATCCATCCCCTGATAAGCAGTAAGTGCCGGGGGTACGCTCATCATCAGGTCTGCATCCACCACAGAGAGTGTGGGGAACATGGAAGGGAAGAAAATTCCGGTTTTCTCCTTCAGTTCGTCATCCGAGATAACGGCCGCGATATCTACCTCGCTGCCGGTCCCGGCGGAGGTGGTGATACAAACGATAGGCAACGCATCGAATTCCGCATTCTTTTTCCCGCCTGCTTTACTCAGGCTGTAATCCCAAATATCGCCAGGGTTTGCTGCCATCAGCGCAATACATTTGCTGCAGTCCATGACAGAGCCGCCGCCCAGGGCCACAACGAAATCACAGCCGTTGTCCCTGACCGCCTTTGCGCCGTCCATGACATTCTTCCGGGTAGGGTTCGGGCGGATTTCATCGAACAGGATGTGTTCCACCCCAGCCAGTTCCATCTCCCTTTGCACACGGGACAGATAACCATATTTCTTAGTGGACTGACCATTGGAGGTGACAATCAGGGCTTTTTTGCCCGGAAGGCTTTCCTCATGCAGATGGCTCAGCTGACCTGCCCCAAAGAGTACGCGTGTCGGCATGTTAAAAATAAAATTGTTCATAAATTATTCCTCCTATTTGATTCTGCATGTATTTTGTTTCTGAACTTAATTATATTGCGTCTTATTTTAGAATACAGCGCTAAATCTTATGTTTGTATGTGGTAAATGATAATATTATTCTGCCGCCTTTTCCTTAGTCAAAGAGTTTCACTATGGCAGAAGTCAGGCTTTTGATATCCAGAAAAGTCGTGTTTATACATAAATCATAATTTGACTTTTCTCTCCATGTCCGCCATCTCTCTTATTATTTTACTCAGTTCCCTGCCTCCACTGCCAAATTCCCGGCTTATGGTAATAATTTTATTCATCTGTTCCCTCCTGTAGATTGATTGAAAAAAGTAACGATTCAGAGTATCTATCTTGTAAGATTTTTCAGCCACCCATATTTCCGGTAATGGAGGATGGCCGCCGGCAGCTTCACAATCTCATCCAGGTTGATAATCAGGAATACAATGACTACCGGCAGGTTCCAGACAAAGGCCGCTAAGAAACCGGCCGGAACTGCAAAGGCCCACATGGTAACCGCATCACAGATCAGGCCAAACTTAGAGTCCCCGCCCGCGGGAAATATCCCGGCTATGGTTGTCATGTTAATGGACTTTCCGACCATATAACAGGCGCACAGAATCAGCATCCATTTAAGATATCCTGTTGCCTGCGGACTTAATGTGGTGACCTTTACAATGACGGGTGTGAGCGCTACCAAAAACACGCCGGATAAGACGCCGCTTATGACAGCGAGCTTGCAGAGACGGCCTCCGTATTCTTTTGCCTGCTTTAAATTTCCCATGCCTAACTCGTTACCCACAATAATACCGCCGCCGTTTCCCAGCCCGGTACAAAAACTTACTATCAGATTTTTGACAATATTGGCAATGGAGTTGGCTGCTACAGCATCGCTGCCTAAGTGGCCCATGATCACGGAATATGTAGTGAAGCCGCAGCCCCATACCAGATAGTCGCCAAGCATTGGCATTGTATATTTCCAATAGTCCCGCGCCAGATTTTTTTCTGTTGTAAAGCAATATTTTATGCGCAGTCTGGCTCTTTTTTCCCGCAGGGACTCAAGATAGGCCCATCCCATCTCTATCAATTTTGAAATGGACGTTGCCAGAGCCGCTCCCGCAATCCCCATTTCAGGAAAAAACAGCAGCCCGTAAATCAAAGCAGCATTTAAGAAAATATTGATCACCACAGCAGTGGAGCCAATTACCATACTTTTAACGGCACAACCTGTATTTTTCAAAATGCACAGATAAATCTGGGAAATGCCAGTAAACAGATAAGATGCTGCAACAACACGAAGATACACAATTCCACTGGATATCAGCTGCGGCTCGTTTGTGAATATCCGCATCAGGGTTTCCGGGATAAAGAGCGTCGCCAGAAAGAAAATGGCGGATATCAGGAAAGATACTTTTATGACATAGGCAAAGATTTTTTCAATGGAGATCATATCCCCCTTCCCGTAATACTGTGCTGCAAGAATACTTGTCCCCATCGTCAGTCCGCCCATAAAAAGGTTGAATACGAAGGTAATCTGTCCGGCCAGGGATACTGCGGACAGAGAATCCTGATTCACAAATCCCAGCATAAGTGCATCTGATGCACTGACTGCCGCCAGCATGAATTGCTGAAAGGCGATAGGCAGTACGAGTGAAAACAATTTTTTGTAAAAAGCAGCGTTTCTATCATTATGTATTTTGGGTTTCATTCAATAACCTCCTGATTTATAATTACGCAAAAATCAGTATAGCCGGATTCTACTGAGAAATCAGCGCTAAAACTTAACGTAAGCTGTGGCAATTTGTAATATTCTATGATAGCATAGAATCATTACGAGAGGAGGCGATTGCTTGGTTACACAAATACTGTTATCGTCAATCGAAGCTCTGCAGGAACAGTTCTCCGGTCTTGACTGGACCTATCATGACTTTCCTGTCGGCAGTCAGAATGAAAAAATGTATTGCTGGCCAGGCCCGGAACAGGAAAATATTTTAATCTGCGTCCATAAAAGTGACGGAGTACAGGAATTGTTTCACCGTCATGATTTCTTTTACTTTAATTATACTTATAAGGGGGAATATGATTCTCTCAGCTACAAATATGATAATCAGATTACGATCCGGGAAGGGGAATTATATGCAGGCCAGCCTTTTGCCGGACATGCCTTATGTGTGCATGATAATCAGGAAACCATCATCATTGGCGTGCTGATCCGGCGTGAAACTTTTTTCCGCTCCTTCCTTCCCCTGTTGTCGGCGGATTCCGGGTTGTTCCATTTTTTTCTCGATCCTTCCACAAACTGCTTTTCTGAGGAATACCTTCATTTCAAAATCGAGGACGACTGCAACATCCGCACACTGCTGGAAATGATGGTAATCGAATATGCTCATAAAGGCGAGGATACACAGGATATATTAAAGCCCCTGGCTCTGGCGTTCCTGATGCAGGTGGCCCGCCAGTATACCTTTGCAAACCAAAGGCCCCCTGCGGACAATTTATCAGACCGGATTGTCCGATACATAAGCGAACATTCCGATAAAGTAACATTAAAGGATATTGCAGCACGGTTTTCTTACCATCCCAACTACATCTCCACTCTGCTGCACCGGGAACTGGGCAAATCCTTTTCTGAAATCCTGCTTTCCCAGCGAATGGAGCGTGCTGTCATTCTTTTGAAGGGCACAGATCTTGCAATCAATGAGATTGCTTTGATGCTGGGATACAGCAACAGCAGTAATTTTTACAGGGCATTCCGGGAGTATTACGGTGTTTCTCCGCGGGAATATATCCACTAATGCCTGACAATCAGAATCTGTCATAAAGCAGGTAAAGTTAGAACAGGACTAAACCTGTATACGTTAATATACAGACTTAATCCTGTTTTGGCTGGCAACTATGTTCGAATTTTTTCACAGCCCTGAAAGCACAATTTACGCGCTTTTAAGGCTATATTTTTTTCTTTTCAAACAAGCTTTAACACACCATTTCGCACAATAAATTCACTGGAAACTTGAACTTTCATATAGCGTTTATGAGGACTGTTGATACGGGTTACCATCAGTCCTCACAGCTTCCGTTCCGATATCTGTTCTGTTTGCTCTGACAATAGTCAGCCGTGGATAACAAACCTCACATGCAGTGAAGTCATCAAATGGTTCAAATTCAAATATACTACCCAGCCTCTCTCCTTAATTGCATCTTCTATTCTTATAAATCAACCAAAAATTCAGGAATCAATTCAACCTTTCTTATCTCACAACCCGGCTCTACAGAAATATCATAGAACACCTTCTGACCGAACCGACAAGGAATGGTATGCTCGCTGTCGATTACACGAATCTGCAGGACTGATGGATAATGGAAACGACGGAGGGAAATATTCCAGGGCCTTCCTGTGGTAAACCAATCGTCAATCAATTTCCCATCTGCATAAATCTCTGCCCGATCACCTAAGTAATCCACATGCAAATAAATCTGGTTAACATCCGTCTTTTCAAGATTTCCCAAATCAATCTGGTAATAGCGGCTCCTTATTTTCCCATTTTTATCAAACTCTTCTTCTACCAGTCTGAATTCAGCCTGCAGCTGTGCAGCAGAATCAACTTCACAGGCCTCAGGTGACACACTGATTTCTTCTATGCTTCCATCTTCCCGATAAATCTTAACTTTCTGTTTTTCTCCGGTGATAAGCTTTTTTATACCGTTTTCAAGGATAATACAGCTGTCTTCCTTTTCCGTCACATACAGGCCATCTTCAAACAGAAAACTTCTGACCGCCTCCCCTTCTGAAAGTACAGTAACATATTCTTTTTTTCCTGATACTTCTAAAACAGGAGTATCATTTGTATAAAGGAACACTCTCTTTCCAATCCGGCACAACAGACTGGCATTGGTTTTCCTGATTATTGTCTCTTCTGTTTTCAGATTGATCGGGATCACATAACAACTGTCCGTGGCAAAATGCAGCCGTTCCAATATAATTTTTCTTTCATCGGGAAGCGCAATCTGCACATTTACATCCTCATGCTCTGCCATCACACGGTTTCTCACATGGTTGTTTACGAAGAGAAAACCGGTATCCGTATTGTAATTCCAGCGTAACGCCGCACGGATTGTCTCCATATCCTCCGCCGACTCAGGCAGCCTCTCCGGAAGCACCGCACAGGCGGCTGCAAGTTCTTCTCCGTATGCAGCCATCAAATGATGATATTTCTTCAGCACACCAAAGCTTTCATTTATTTTACCCGCCTCATTAATGCATGCATCAAAGTCATAGCTTTTTCTGGGGACGGTACTATTTCCGCCTGTCTTCTGTGCCTCATTCAACCATGAATATTTTCCATCCGGATTTATACCGCCGTGATACATATAGTACCCAATCAGATTTGCCCCTGCACCAAGCACGCTGACAACATGTGCCGCATTATCCGCACCGGTTGCATACAGCCTTCTGTGGCTTGTCGACTGCAGGCCCCCGCCCAGTTCTGCTGTCAGATAAGGGTAGTCCTCACGAATGGTTCCGTACGCTCCCTGTGCCTTATGGAAATCAGAACCGGTATTGGCATCATCACGGTAAGGAACAAAAAGATAATTTTCCATTGCTGGAAGTTCCTCTGTAGAATCCTCCCAGGGAGCATCCACATATCCAGCCAGCACCTGCAGAGTTTCATCAATGGTACAAGCCCCGCCCCAGGCTGTTGCGGTATAGTACGGAACGATTATGCCGGCCTCTCTCGCCATTTCATATAAGGTTTTCATATGTCTGGCCTGCTCATCCTTATCGGAAGGGCCTCCACAGTGTCCATATTCATTTTCCAGCTGAATGCCAATAATTGGGCCGCCATCCGAACACATCATTCCCTGCGTCTGTTCAGCAATTTTCCCGTAAAAATTCCTTACCAGTT
>ENA-UOJP01002081-UOJP01002081.1-human-gut-metagenome-genome-assembly--contig:-C102-NODE-2081-length-18166-cov-9.828999_pt1 | contig 18166 bp, 19 predicted proteins | sample MGYA00242353_ERZ723900 | MGnify/ENA metagenome assembly ERZ723900
CAAAAGTTTCCTGTTTATGATTTCTTTTTCTTGTTCTGTAAAGCGCGGCAATTTTTCTCACCTCCTTATGACTAAATATTTCATATCGTCATATATAATATATCACTTGCTTTCTTTATTGTCAAGAGATAGTCTAAAATTATTTTATTAGACTTCCCCTTATCTAAAATTATTGTATATCAGTTGGGGAAGCTTTATCTTTATTCAAAATTTTACTTCACAAATAATATGCTATATTACCATTAATACTATGCTATGTGTAATCATATCCAAAACGAAAAGGTGAACGGTAAAATGTAGTATGGTGAAAAATATGAAGCAGGTCAAAGCGAAGTATGATTTTAAGGCCTTCGGTCAAGCCATAAAAGAAGCAAGAAAGGCAAAGGGTATATCGCGCAACCAGTTAGCGGACAGGCAGAACATTGCGCCGCGCTATATTGCATCCATTGAGAACAGCGGACAGCACCCAAGCCTACAAATTTTTTATGAGCTTGTAACTTTTTTTGATATATCGGTAGACCAAATCTTCTTTCCAGCAAAAGCGCCGGATAAGACCACACAGCGCCGTCAACTCGACGAACTCCTCAACGGCATTGATGAAACTGATTTAGTCATAGTAACTGATACGATAAAAGGAATACAGAAAGCCAGAGAAGCGGAGGAATAAAACCCCCGTTTTTTCATGCGATTAACGGGTTTGCGCTAAACGGCAAGCGATGTAAGTGTCTATACACTTGCGAATTTTCCATGTTCCGGTTCCCGCCGAAACCTGAAAAATCCCGCTTGTTGGGGCCATCCCCAAACCCTGCGGAACCTCGGGCCAACTTGGCCCGAAGCATGGGAATTGTCCTCCTTTCCGCCTCACTACGGACAACGCCACCCGTAGTCTCTGCTTGGGCGGCGCTTGTCCGGTAACGTGATAAGCTCTTATTTTATTTTTTCCCTTATTTACGGGGTATAAGCCATTTTCCTTTTAACAACGGCGCTACCGGGCCTGCCGGACCCATGGGACCACGGGGATGCCCTGGCATACAGGGACCAACCGGGGCCACAGGTGCCATGGGACCGCAGGGATATGTCGGACCGACCGGACCGACCGGGCCAATGGGGCCGCGGGGATTTGACGGGGCTACAGGCGCTGTTGGACCTCAGGGACCACAGGGCATACAGGGTCCTGCCGGGCCAAGGGGAGCCACAGGCGCCACCGGTCTTCAGGGACCACAGGGCATACAGGGTCCGACTGGTGTTACCGGGATACAGGGTATCCAGGGACCACAGGGTATTCAGGGACCGGCTGGGCTTAGAGGTGCCACAGGCACTACCGGCCTTCAGGGGCCTACAGGAGCTACGGGCGCTACAGGACCGGCTGGAGCAATGGGTATCCAGGGACCGGCTGGACCTACCGGTGCAACCGGGCCGCAGGGCATCCAGGGCCTCATCGGACCTACCGGAGCCAACGGTGCTACCGGCGCTACCGGCGCACAGGGTATTCAGGGACCGGCTGGACCTACCGGGGCTACTGGCGCACAGGGTCTCCAGGGGCCGGTTGGGCCTACCGGAGCAACCGGAGCCGCCGGAACAGCCGGAACTACCGGACCTACCGGAGTAACCGGACCTACCGGAGTAACCGGACCTACCGGAGCTACCGGGCCCACTGGCGCTAACGGGGTTGCCGGACCTACCGGAGCCACAGGCGCTAACGGAGCCGCCGGGCCTACAGGACCCACAGGAGCTACTGGCGTTGCTGGGGCTACCGGCGCCACAGGCGCTAACGGAGCCGCCGGACCTACCGGACCTACAGGGGCTACCGGCGCTGCTGGGGCTGTAGGACCTACGGGTGCCACAGGCGCTAACGGGGTTACAGGACCTACCGGGCCTACGGGTGCTAACGGGGCTACCGGACCTACAGGGCCTACGGGCGCTAACGGGGCTACCGGACCTACAGGGGCAGCCGGCGCTGCTGGAGCTACCGGTGCTACCGGAGCCACAGGACCTACCGGACCTACAGGGGCAGCCGGCGCTGCTGGAGCTACCGGTGTTACCGGCGCTACAGGACCTACCGGCGCCACAGGACCTACCGGTCCCACGGGTGCTACCGGTCCCACGGGCGCTACCGGTCCCACAGGCGCTAACGGTCCCACGGGCGCTACCGGTCCCACGGGCGCTAACGGTCCCACGGGCGCTACCGGACCTGCCGGTGACAGCGTAGCCTGTGCATGTGTTGCTCAGATGCGAAATGTACTTCAGCAGATAATTCAGCTTTATCCAACGGATAATATTGTGGTATCAATGGAAAGCGGGGACAACGCAAGCGGCCGCCCAGGCAGCCTTCTGCCAGCCCCTAATACTAATCCCAATGCCGGCCTTCTCCAGCTAACCAATAGCCAGGGTGTGGCACAGGAAGCAGTTTCCATCTGCCGGATTGCTTCGGTCAGGATTACTAGTGCAACTTATAATGATGCCATCACTTACCTTCCTGCGCCAACGCCAACGCCAACCGACTGCGGCGCTGACTGCGAAGCCGCTGTCCGTTCCTATCTTCCGGTAGGAACGGCTGGAGCCAGTATCAAGGCTGGAGGGCAAACGGTAGGGCAAGGAACTGTTCTGGTCAATGAATTTGGCATTCTAGTACTTGTAGGTGCCAATAACAGTGACCCCACCTTTGTTTCTGCATGTAAAGCAGAAATACTCACCAGATAAATCCATGCAGCTTATACAGTAAACATGTGACACTGCTGGTATAAATCTTTTTGCCGGGGCAGAGCCGTAATATCCTTTTATCCGCCTTCCCCGGCAATCATACCTTAAACTCATCGCAAAGTTAAGGGGCAGTTTATATGTATGATAACTATACCCAAAATACAAACATGTCCAATCCCTTATCCGATTCCCCATCTAATTCCACGGGGCTGCCGGAACTAATACGAATATAATAACAAGTACCCAGCCCCTGGCAGTGAGAACAGTCAGACAGGACAGCAAGCTGCAATCGTCATTATCGGCGGTACCATATGGCTGTCCTTGAAATAAGGCTGTTGCAATCCCACTGGCATTAGTCGGTGATATTGCGGCAGCCTTATTGTAAATTATCCCCAATTAAAATTTTCTTTTCCGGCGCCAATCTCAAAATGATATTTCACAATGCCGGTATCAATCTGGGACATCGGGCGATTGTCCTTTGTGTGGATGGATACGGTATTCCCATTCGCTTCGATGAAAAAATTCTGTTTGTTAAGGCCCGTCGGAGCAAGCACCGACGCTTTCATGCCATTTATAAACCATTTATCACTGCATGGCTTACATAAACGTTCCATGCTCTTTGACTTATGCTGCCTGCCATCAGTCATGCCATAACCAATCGCAATGACACCAACTAATTCCTCATCAGGGGCTAACGTAACCTGACACTTTTTCGCATTGTATGTGCTTGTGACCCAACACGAATTAAGACCTGCCTGTTGGGCTTTAATCATAAGGCGTGCTCCAAAATAGCCACTCTTCACATAAAAATCGCCTTGCATTTTTGCTACCAGAGCAATATAGTTTTTTACATTTTTAAATCTCCCAAATAAGGGAATGAAGCTTTTAAATGCACCCTCATTGTCCGTTACTAACTGAATATGCAACTGTCCCAGCCGGTTACACTGCCCGATTTCTTCTTTCAGTCCATCAATAATTGCAGGTGGAAGTGGTTTTGTAGTATAATTCCTAACTGCGTGCCTTGCCCTGATTGCTTCTAATTCCGTCATAATTGGTTCCTCCTGTTTTCGCTCAATTTCATGTCACAGTATTACCTTGTTAAGCAGTATTCTCTCTGTAAGGGCGCCCCAATCGCCATTTTCATACTGTATTCCTTTCATGTTAGCCATGGCTGCCAAACCATGTACGGTTGCCCACATTACCAAAAGGTCATCTCTTAATTCTTTTTCATCAATGTTTAGCTCCCTCATACTTCTTTTTGCACCATTTACGAAAATTTCAAATGGAGTACAGGAGCCATTCCATGTAATCTCAGTTTCTTTTATCTGAATGCCCAGGTACTCACTGTCAAATAAGAAATTAAAATAGTGGGGATATTTTGCAAAAAACTCCACATAAGCAACGCCCATGGAAATTGTAACATACTGACAGGAGTTTTCTTCCACTGCCTGTTTTAGGGCGGTTGCGAATCTGTCGGTAACATAAGAGTACATTCCAAGAAGCAACTCATCAATATTTCCAAAGTGATTATAGCAGGCAGTTGCTGATACTCCTACTTTCTTTGCTACCTTTCGTAAAGAAAACTTTTCAATTCCCTCCTCATGGATTAGCTCAATTCCCTGTTCAATGAGTGTTTCTTTTAAATTACCAAAATGATATGGCTTTTTTCCGCTTGTATCTGTATTCATATTCCATCCCTCTAAGTTAACATATGTTAACATTCATTATATCCGCTATATTAACGCTTGTCAATATTGATATGAAATTTATATCTGAAAAAACAACGCAGAAAGCCCCCTCCCCCAACCTATTATCTGAAACTGCGGAGAAAGGCCTGTATGCGGCTGACTTGTACACCAACGCCATCCATTACTCATATATTAAAGTATGCTGGTAGGGAAAATTCAGCATGATGTGAAAAGGGTACACGTAATGGAACAAAGGGACACTGATAATTTTAATCTTTCCAGATTTACTGGGTATAGAGTCACATTCCTTTTAACAGCGGATTAATCGGTATTCCAGAGGACGCTGGTCCACAGTGGCCTGCCGGTCCAGCCGAAAATGCTGCCAGCTATGCTTCTCTCCATCCGCAGGGGGATATTACTGTAGTACTGTTTCCCCTGTTAAACGGAGCAGAAATCAGCGGAACCTGAAGGAGTTTAAAGAACAGTATAATGACCGCGGCAGCGTCCACTTTTTAAGGCCGCCACACATGTTGATTATAATATAGTATCGGGCAGACCTATCAGATTCTATGACAAATCTAACAATATTATCGGCTATTTGGCAATTACGCAAGTGATAATCCACCAGCCTGAAAAATCTGCTGCCCCTGAAGCGTTTTCTTTCCCGGCGGTCCATGACTGCATTTAGCAATCCTGATAAACCTGACCCTTATGGAAGCAATTGTAACACCATAAACAGCGGCTGCCAGCCGCCCTGTCCTAATCCCAGATGCTGTCCTCCCTGGCCCGGTCCTGACTGCTGCCCAGACAGATGTCCCACTGGCCCCACCGGACCGGCTGGTCCCATGGGTCCCAGAGGATGCCCTGGCCAAATGGGGCCTGCCGGACCGACCGGTGCCATGGGACCACAAGGTTATGTAGGACCAACCGGAGTGACCGGGGCAGCCGGCCCCCAGGGAATACCAGGCAATACGGGAGCGACCGGCCCTACTGGTCCCAGTGAAACAATCACCACACGGGATACCATAACCGGTAATCCTGGTGACCCTGCCAACGTAGTTGATGTAACAGGCTCACCAAATCATATATTAGATATCACAATTCCAAGAGGCGCTACCGGACCTACCGGGGCTGCGGGAATTCAGGGTCCTGCCGGAGCCACGGGTGCTCAGGGGTTACAGGGAGCAACCGGACCGACCGGCGCAACTGGACTGCAGGGGCCAACCGGACCAACTGGCGCAGCGGGACTACAGGGACCAACCGGGCCGACCGGCACAACAGGACTACAGGGGCCAACCGGACCGACCGGTACATCGGGGGCTACAGGGGCCGCAGGCCTTACAGGAGCAACCGGGCCAACCGGGCCGACTGGTCTGCAAGGAATTCAGGGCGTCACCGGGAGCACTGGACCTGCTGGGGCAACTGGTCCTCAAGGTATCCAGGGTGTCACCAGAGCAACCGGCGCAACTGGTCCTCAAGGTATTCAGGGTATTGCTGGAGCTGCCGGGGCCACGGGTCCTCAGGGTATCCAGGGTGTCACCGGAGCAACCGGCGCAACTGGTCCTCAGGGCATTCAGGGTGCGACCGGACCAATCGGACCAACCGGACCTACTGGACCGACCGGGGCCACTGGACCGACCGGACCAATCGGACCTACTGGGGCCACCGGACCGACCGGACTTACTGGACCGACCGGGACCACCGGTCCCACGGGCGCTACCGGACCTACCGGAGCCACGGGACCGACCGGGACCACCGGTCTCACGGGCGCTACCGGACCTACCGGAGCCACCGGACCGACTGGACCGACCGGGGACACCGGCCTGACTGGAGACACCGGCCCGACCGGAGAAGCTGGTGCAACCGGCGAAACCGGAGCCACAGGTGAAACCGGCCCGACCGGCCCAGCTCCTACGATAAACATCGGCTCAGTAACCACAGGCGATCCTGGGACGAACGCAGAAGTCATTAACTCCGGGGACGAGAACAATGCAATATTTGACTTCATCATTCCAAGAGGTGAGCCTGGCGGAGGCGGAACGCCCGAAGTCCTGGCAACCGTAAACACAACAAGCCAGGATACTACCCCTGGCGGAGCACTGGTATTTAATGAAAATCCACTTGTATCCGGTTTTACCATTTCACACCAGGCCGGTTCCACTGATATCATCATCAATCAGCCCGGCATCTATGAAGCTGCATTTCATTCCACGGTTGCAGTTGCATCCGGGACACCCATTCCGGCTACTGTTACAGTAAGGCTGGAGGCCAATGGCGTACCTGTTCCCGGTGCGGTTGCAAGCCATACCTTCGCGGCTTCCGGTGAAACGGGCAACCTGTCCTTCACAGTACCGTTCCAGGTAACCGCAACGCCAGAGACCATCCGGGTGGTGGTGGACAATGCGGGCTTTACGTTCAGCGATGTTTCCCTGACCGTTGTACGTCTGGGAGATACGGCATGATTTACCGCATGACGGGAAGTACGGTTCAGGCCAATATAAACTGAACAGGACAGCAGACGGATTCTTACATCTGTCTGCTGTCCCTTATCCATACACAACCATTGCATCTGATGCCAGTCAATTGTCCGGCAAATCCTAACGGACCGTAAAATAATTATGGTACATCTGAAAAAAGTTATCAGAAGTACACCCCTGCCCCTTGGAGAAATCCACAATCTCTTCCAGATTATCCTTGAGTTTTACAGTATGTTTCCTTACAAAAGGTTCATAAATGGCAAGAAATGCCTTCGTCTTTTTTTCCTGAGCCAGCATGCTTTTTCTCGCTGCAGTAGCTTCCTCGTCATAAGCATTGGTACACTTAAGGACGTAATATTTTCCATCCTGTTCAAGGATATCACTGATTTCATCCTGTTCAAGTGTAAATGCAGCTTCCTCCCTGATATCCATGTCACTGCTCCATTCCATGGTATGGTTAATCTGCACATTCCTTGAACTTCTGGACGCAATGTTGGCAAAGTCGGCATTTTCCTGCTGCACCTGGGACAGGATATCCTCAGCGCGTTCCCTGGAATCCAGCACGATCTGTTGTACCTGGATTACTTTTGCCTCGGCATCGCTCACCTCCAGATTCTCATCCCTTGTAAGCTCCGCCACCAGCTTATCTGCCCGGTAATACTCGCAGTACAGGTCATAGACCTCGCTTTCAGTCACACCCATGTAATCCCGGTCCTGCTCCGACAGGCCGCGGTAATATTCTTTTGCCAGGGCCTTCAGGCTGTCCTTTTCCTGCCCTGTCAGTTCTATCCCCTGTTCATCCGCCATAAGGTTGGTGGTCCCCAGCTCAATGAGGAACTGTTCAATCTGTCCCAGCAGTTTTTCCTCAAACGTGGCGCCGCTGTCATCTGCCTTAACAGACCACAGTTGGCTGGTATATATATTCTGGTACCGGTTGCGTTCCGTGGCTGCAACAACCATGATCTGTCCCTTTGTGTAATCCTTTTCAACTGTCCTTACGCCGTCGGATGACACTGTTTTTTTAGAACAGCCCGTGACAGACAGAGCCAATGCCAGACACATCGCCAGATACATATAGACAGCCCGCTTTTTCATCCCCCGTACTCTTGTTATTTTACTTATGTCCAATACGGAACTCCTTTCAAAGCAGGTGTTTCAGGATTTTGAGCACACCATCATTCTCATTACTGTCCGCCTGGAACCTGGCTGCCTTCCTCACCTCATCCCTTGCATTGGCCACTGCAAAACTGTAATATGCCTGTTCCAGCATCTCCATGTCATTGAGCTGGTCCCCGAATGCCATTGTCTCTTCAGGCTTTATGTGCAGGCTTTCCTGAATCGTACGGATTGCCCTTCCTTTATTCACGCCCTTGGCCATGCAGTCCATCCACATATCGCCTGCGCAGGACATCTTCAGTTCGTCCTTAAATTCTTCGTATATATCCCTGCTGGCGGCTTCAATTCCCTGGGATTTATAAATGGATACCTTTACACACGGCTCATCCAATCCAAGAAGGTCATCCACCCGCGTCAGGTTGAACTTGTAACTCTCAATCAGCCAGTTCATCAGCCTTTCATTGGAAGATTCCAGGTAATCCCCATTGGCGCCCGCATACACAACCTCCAGGTCAGGATACCTGCGGACCTTCTTGATTATGCGGTGGACCAGTTCCTGTTCAATTGAGTACACATAAAGGCTTCTGCCGCAGCATCCCACATACGCCCCATTGTTGGCAACATAAAATATCTTCCTCTTAACCGGTTCAAAGGCATGTTCCACGCTGGCCCAGGGTCTTCCGCTGGCAATGGCAAACTGAATGCCTTTTTCACGCAGTTTTAAAATGGTATCAAATACTTCTGGATTAATCTTTGACGAACCGTCCGGTACAAGGGTTCCATCCACATCCGAAACAATCAGTTTAATCATCTTCCCTGTCCTCCAAAAGCCCTTTTATCTCCTGATTCAGCCGCCCCAGAGGCAGGCCCACCACATTTGCATAATCTCCGTCAATGCCCTTTATATAGGCCGCAAACCGGCCCTGTATCCCATATGCGCCGGCCTTGTCAAGAGGCTCGCCGCATTCTGCGTATTCACTCATTTCCCTGGGTGTCATGGGATACACATGGACATCTGTCTTCTCAGCAAAGGTAATCCCATGGGTCCTTCCCTCTTCCAGGCATAGAAGCACGGTCACGCCCGTATAAACCTGATGGGTCCTGCCCTGAAGTTTCCCTATCATCTCATAAGCCCTCATAGGGGTTCCTGGCTTTCCAAGAATCTCGTTGCCCACAGCCACCACGGTATCTGCTCCGATTACCATGGTGCCTGTCCCGCATCCGGCCGCTATGTCCTCCGCCTTCTGCCTGGACAGCTCCATGACCACCTGCTCAGGCTTTTTCTCAACCGTCTCTTCCTCCATCTGGCTGGGCCTGATTTCCGGAAAAATACCAATCTGATTCAGGAGTTCCTTTCTCCTGGGAGAGGCGGACGCCAGTACAACATGGTATCCGCCCCATTGTTCATTTCCATTCATGCCGTTCTCCTATCATAATCTCCATGCCGCCCATCATTTGACAAATGAGTCATGGACATACCTGTCCTTTCACTATGACTGACCAATCAATAAACCTTGAGGCGACCAATCACCGGCTCCTCTTCTTCCATACCGCCCATCCGAAGCCTCAGGCAGTGTATGAAATCCACCAGGTAGAATACCGTCAGCCCCACTGCCAGCATACTGCCAAGATTACCGGGTATGCGGATTACCAGGGTGCGGACCCTGCTGTCCAGCACATAGAAGAAAAACAGGCCCAAAAGCCCCCAGGCCAGACTGCTCTCCAGACATACCATTCCTTTATAATTAAATGCCTTATGGCTGTAATCCCACCAAAATGCGCCAAACAGGCGCACCATGATATTGGCGGTCACCAGTTCCAGGGTCGTAGCCATGGCCATGGATGCCGTATAAAGCTCAACCGGCCTTCCTGAGACCGGGCTTAGAAGCATACACGCTCCCAGGGCACCAAACCCATATATGATGCAAAAGGGGCCATGGCCAAAGCCACGGTCCACCACAGGCCGCTTATATTCAACACTGAGAACGACACATTCCAGTAAATATCCAAGGAAACTATACATAAAAAACCAGTTGATGAAACTATAAATATCCATTGTATCTTCTGTCCTTCCTGTCTAATGTGACGCTATCCCCCAACACACTAAAAGTAAGGATTCATTCCCAGGGCCAGCAAAATTCCAAGAATCGCACCAGCCATGACCTGAAGAGGCGTATGTCCCACATACTCCTTAAGCTTCTCCTGAAGCACCTCCGCGTTCAGCTTCAGTTTCAGCGGATTCTCATTCAGGATGGAGTTGAGAAGCTTGGCCTGCTTACCGGTCTCGCGCCTCACTCCGATGGCATCATACATGACAACCATGGACACCACAAATGACACTGCAAATTCAAAGGAGCCAACCCCATATTTCAGCATGGCGGCCGTGGTCATGCCGCACACAGTGGCTGAGTGGGAACTGGGCATGCCGCCTGACCCCACCAAACGCTCCGCATTAAAGCTTTTATTGAGAGCAAAGTCAATCAGTGTCTTGAGGAACTGGGCAACCACCCATCCCATCACCGCGCTGACAAGAACCTGATTGCCAAGCATTTCTGTCCAAACATTCATATTGTTTTTCTCTTTCCCCTTTCGCTAACGTCTGGCCGGCTGTGCAAAAAAGCACATCATCAGCCAGCGCTTAAACCGGGCCGTTGTCTCCAATGTACTGCATAGCTTATCCGCGCATGTCACGGCATATCCGGCCTTGGTCACAGGCGGTATGGGCGTCAGGGGCCACATATGGCGGAGGATGATTACCTCCTCTTCCCCTGTCAGTTCAAAATACTTCCCTGCATTGCGGAGCGCTTCTTTGGGATGGGTAAACCCATGGAAATGCTTCCCCGTCTCCCTGGCATGTGTATGCCAATCGTATAAAAACAAATCATGGAGAAGCCCTGCTCTCGCAGCGCTTCTCCAATTTCCTCCAAACCTTTTACATAACTTATATCCTAAATATGAAACCTGTATACAGTGGGCTTTACATGTGGTAGTCCCATGCTGTATATATTGATCCATAGACTGGAATACAGGATGCTCTAAAATGTCCCTGACACATTCCATATATTCCTGGTCCCCCGTGTAGTCATATAATCCGGACGGCTCCATGGGCATCACACCTTTCTTCTTTTATCAGATACATTATCTGACATTTCAGGTCCGCTGTCAATATCCAATCAGCCAATCATAAAGTTCCTGATACTTGGCGGCAGAGGTTGACCAGGAATAATCCTTAGCCATGGCCCTGTCAATAATCTTATTCCACTCACGGCGCTTATTGTAGTATATATACATTGCATACCGCACACTGCCCAACATCTCATGGGCATTGTAATTTGCAAATGAAAATCCGGTGCCGGCGCCCTCATATTCATTATATGGCTCAACCGTATCCTTTAATCCGCCGGTCTCCCTGACAATGGGCACTGTCCCATAACGAAGGGACATGAGCTGGCTCAAACCACACGGCTCAAACAGGGACGGCATCAGGAATGCATCACATGCAGCGTAAATCTTATGTGACATGGGCTCAGAATAATAAATCTGGGCAGATACCTTATCATGATACTTCCAGTCATAATGACGGAACATGTTCTCATATCTCTCGTCACCGGTTCCCAGGACCACCAGCTGCATGTTATCATTGCACAGTTCATCCATGACGCCCTGAATCAAATCCAGGCCCTTCTGGTCCGTGAGCCGTGAGACAATTCCCACCATGAACTTCTTCTCATCCACAGGCAGTCCCAGTTCCTCCTGGAGCGCCTTTTTATTCTTTGCCTTTTCCTTACGGAAATTCTTGGCATTGTACTTCTGGACAATATACGGGTCCGTCTCAGGGTTGAATTCATCGTAGTCAATCCCGTTGACAATGCCCCTCAGGCTATTTGCCCTGGATCTCATAAGTCCGTCCAGGCCCTCTCCATAGAATGGCATCTTAATCTCTTCCGCGTAGGTATCGCTTACCGTGGTAATGGCATCTGCAAACACAATGCCGCCCTTTAACAGATTACCGTCCTTATATGCCTCCAGCTTATCCGGAGTAAAGTAGTAGCTGGGCAGTTCCGTAAAGCGCTGGATTGTCTTAACATCCCATACGCCCTGGAACTTAAGGTTATGGATTGTAATGACGGACTTCATGTCACGGAAGAAATCACCCTCATGGAACTTATCCTTAAGAAGCACGGGTATCAGTCCTGTCTGCCAGTCATGGCAGTGCACCACATCAGGCTGGAATCCGATAACAGGCAGTGCGGACAAGGCTGCCCTGCAGAAAAAGCAGAATTTCTCCAAATCCCAGTACCAGTCTCCATATGGTTTGGGACCGTTAAAATAGCTTTCATTATCAATAAAATAAAAAGTAATGCCTTCATGGACGTACTTGAGGATGCCTACGTAGCGGCTCTGTCCCAGGAAATCCATATAAAAATGGTCCACGTATTCCATCTTGGAACGCCACTGTTCCTTTATGCACAGGTACTTTGGTATCATGACCCTTACATCAAAATACTCTTTGTCAAAGCATTTGGGCAGAGAGCCAACCACGTCTGCCAGTCCTCCTGTTTTGATAAACGGCACTGCTTCTGAAGCTGCAAATAGTATTTTCTTCATCCAAACCTCCCTCTCCTGACGAACAGGTTCCTTATGCCTTTCCATATAGTATACCGTATTTTACCGAAATTAGGAAGTTCTTTCTGATGGAATTGTTTTAAATTTTTTTATATTCTAACAATATTTTATCTGAAATCAAGGCAATGAACTCGGAGTTGGTGGGTTTGCCTTTCCCTGTGCTGATTGTATACCCGAACACCTCGTCAATGGTCTCCATTTTCCCTCTTCCCCATGCAACCTCAATGGCATGTCGGATGGCTCTTTCCACACGGCTTGCAGTTGTCTGGTTGCGTTTGGCAATGGCAGGGTAGAGGATTTTCGTGACCGAGCTCATCATCTCCTGGTCCTCCACAGACATGGCGATTGCATCCCTCAGATACTGATAACCCTTGATATGGGCAGGTATCCCAAGTTCATGGAGCATTTTCGTGATATCTGTCTCAAGATGCTCCTTCATGTACTCTTCCCTGGTAATATGTGATTCCTCTCCGGGTTCAAATGGAGCAGCTACCACCTTACCAGTCATCTGTTTTTCAGGCAGTTTTCCAATATGACGAATTTTATTCACCAGGATTTCTTTGTCAAAAGGCTTCATCAAATAGTAGTTGGCGCCTGCTTTAAACGCATCTTCTGTCATCTGTTCCCCGCCTACCGCACTTAAAATGATAAACGCAGGGTTTTTCATAAATGTATGTTCGCTCTTGACCTTTTCCACAACAGATATACCGTCAATTTTCGGCATAACTAAATCCAACAGCACAATATCCGGCGTTGTATCTACAATCATATCAATGGCATCTGCGCCATTGTCAGCCTTTCCAATCACGGATAATCCATCTTCAGCGTTAATCAGCTCATCCAGAGTATTCAGAATCAGCGGATTGTCATCAACAATCGCAACATTCAGCTTTTCCACTTCCTTTTACCTCCTAAAATTGTTTGCCTATGCTAAACTGCCTGCTAAAATATGTGTTAGTTGATTTTCGACCTTATGGTTTACAAAAATCCATATCATTCGTCCTGAGCTCCTGGCGAATCTTATTATATATGCTCCCCATAGCATATATCAACGATTCGTGGTCGCAATTTTAGACACGTGTCGAATTACCATTGTATCATTGAGGGTGATATTTTGCAATATTTTGTTTTATCTATTAACAAATTTGTAATTAATATCCAGTACTTTTTTGGGAATATTACACAATTCGACATACTTTTTATCATTTTCCTCTATTTTCGACCATTATGTCCATATTTCTACAGGCAATATATAGAACGCACAGAAGATTGATTTCCCCCTGTCTTTTGGACCAGAAAATTTTAAAATCCTGTCGGTGCAGGATGATTGTAAACCGCAGATTCTTTGTGGAATGCGTATAGAAAGCCCCCTGCCAGTCGCCTATATAAGACACCGTTCCTTAGCAGATGCCGTACCATCCCCAAATGTGCTGGGTATATTATCAAAATAATTCTATACTTTACAACACTAAATTGGTATTTCATCCATTGGACCGCGGATAACCAGGAAGCAAGATTTATGTCATATGCCATAAAATGAAGTTATAAGATTATATTTAAACAAGTTGACTGTATAACGCTGAATTATATCTGATTCCTGTTTTGGTATTTATAATATTAATTCATATAATTGTACATCCGGCATCACTTCCCGTTCATACCGTACTTTTTGTATCCATTATCCAACACAAATACAGCTTATTGCCTAATACCAGACAGTGGAAATAGGCGGTCCAGGATCTTATATGAGATGTAAAAGGGAGCCTGTCCTCAGAGGCAGGCTGCCCTTTGCATGTCTGTATCTGGCGGACATTAATCCATTATTCCTGACTTTCATTTTCCGTTCTCATAGATATCCAGAAACTCCGCCGGAATTTTATTAAAGATTCTTTCCGGTTCATAAGACAGGGAAAATGGGTCGTAACCGCTGAAAACATTGGGTATGTACTGCTAAAGCTTATCTGCTATCCACCGAACATGCTCTATATCGGTCCCGGACAGGCTATAGATTTATTTTCGGTAAAAATAAGGAATCTAACCATAAATAATCCTCCCTTAATATGAGCTTGCGAGCATATCCAGTATATCTTTTGGCTGGGGATTGCCGTTACCTTTGAAATATCTTTAGGCCCGCCCTTTCCTCCGCATAACAGCAAGCAGGAAGGCATCAGGACAATCTTTTCTCCAGGTGCCTTTTCTGGGTCTGAAAATTTGTCGATGTATTCCTCTACAAGGATTTTCCCCTCAAGAGCCTCCCTGTCAATAATCCTGCCCGCCTCTTACTGTGTGTTATCCTTATAAGGGAGAAATAAATTATCACCATTACTGGCTGTCCGTCCAGTAGCGACTAATTTAATCACTATACAAATCAGCACAAGACCTATTATGATGATTAGATAAAAAGATACGCTGCCATAAGAGATGTCTTCAAAATTGATTGAATCCTTTCCAAGAAAATAAATGATTGCAAGCGCGCATATAAATACACTCATTAATTTAATAAACATTTTCCTCGTAGCCTTATTCACCCATTCTGATTCCCGTGCCAGATATCCATGTTCCATAATGTCCTTCTCCTTTTGGGCTTATTCCGTACATTGTACTTCTTTATGATTTGTCCGATTCATTATACTGTCTTTTCTTTCTCTGTACAAGCGTGGTGATATAGATTGAAACACCACCAAAATACAACATGGCAGTGCGAAACATTCCAAAGATTACACTAATATTTAAACTGACAGTGAATTTGTTCCCAATAGTACTATCAATTACAATCCCATCAATTTTACACTGCCATATTACAAAATTAAATATAATTATAATTGAAGGCCCCACCATAGCTGAATACGCAGAATTTTATTATAATCGCAGCAGAAAAGTAACATCTTTTCCGTTTCAGTAACGTTAGGTGGTAACATTAACCAGGGGCTATGTAAGCATCAAAGCAACGATTTTAATCCACACCACCACGCAGGTGGTGACTTATTGAGCAATAAAACAGAATCTTCTATGGCAATTTCAATCCACACCACCACGCAGGTGGTGACCCCGTTCGCACTCCAGGTATATCCTGACCTGGCGATTTCAATCCACACCACCACGCAGGTGGTGACCTCATGACTGTGTTTATCTTGCAGGCATACAAACAATTTCAATCCACACCACCACGCAGGTGGTGACCTTTGGGTGCTGGTGTGGAAGAAAATGTCAGTTATTTCAATCCACACCACCACGCAGGTGGTGACGTCCTGAACTGCTGGAAGGACCGGCGCCTGACAGATTTCAATCCACACCACCACGCAGGTGGTGACGACACGGGACCTGGAGCAGAATTCGGACATAATGAATTTCAATCCACACCACCACGCAGGTGGTGACGAAAACTGAGCGTAATGGAAAGGGTAACCTGGAATTTCAATCCACACCACCACGCAGGTGGTGACAAAACTGAGATTTGAGATACGAAAGGAGGCACTGGAGATTTCAATCCACACCACCACGCAGGTGGTGACCCAGGAAACGGCGGGAGTATGTTTGCTCAAAAGGAATTTCAATCCACACCACCACGCAGGTGGTGACGGAGTGTCGGTCAATGATTTAATGCCCGGAAACGAATTTCAATCCACACCACCACGCAGGTGGTGACACCGACATCCCGGCTTCCATGGCTGCTTCTGACCAATTTCAATCCACACCACCACGCAGGTGGTGACCTGACACTTTGATGGAAAAATATTTAAATCCGGGTATTTCAATCCACACCACCACGCAGGTGGTGACCGCAGGCCTCCTTTCATCCCCTGGCAGTTTCACCAATTTCAATCCACACCACCACGCAGGTGGTGACTGATGATATGTTGGAGGAATTTTATGGATACACAATTTCAATCCACACCACCACGCAGGTGGTGACCAAGGGGGATGTAAAATATGTATGAATTATTCATATTTCAATCCACACCACCACGCAGGTGGTGACTCAGACAGAGCTTATCAACGACGGGATGGTGGTTAATTTCAATCCACACCACCACGCAGGTGGTGACGAATGTCACAGAAAGCAATAGATAAAGCTATTACTATTTCAATCCACACCACCACGCAGGTGGTGACTTGGACATCTGTCCGTCCCTTGCGTAATTCTCCAGATTTCAATCCACACCACCACGCAGGTGGTGACAGCGGAGCATGGTGCGGCAGGCGACCGCATAACGATTTCAATCCACACCACCACGCAGGTGGTGACATCATAGGGCGTATACGAACTATAAACCACAGGGATTTCAATCCACACCACCACGCAGGTGGTGACGGCAGCCATACCGCGTAAGGCGTGGGTCTTAAATGATTTCAATCCACACCACCACGCAGGTGGTGACATGCAGCTGCATACGCTAAGGAACATGATGCAGATATTTCAATCCACACCACCACGCAGGTGGTGACCGGCCTGCCCGGGCTGATTATCCGCATCCTGTCAGATTTCAATCCACACCACCACGCAGGTGGTGACTTGACTTAATCCCATACACCTTTGTGTTATGTATATTTCAATCCACACCACCACGCAGGTGGTGACCAAACACCTTCTCCGGGAGCAGGGGAGGATTGTAGATTTCAATCCACACCACCACGCAGGTGGTGACAGGACATGACCTGGATACAGGTGGCGCACGGCAATTTCAATCCACACCACCACGCAGGTGGTGACAGCCATTCCTGGCCGAATGGGGAGCAGGTGCGGGATTTCAATCCACACCACCACGCAGGTGGTGACTAAGAAGGAGCAGGCAGGATGATTACAGTCAAGGATTTCAATCCACACCACCACGCAGGTGGTGACAAACTTATCCCGTATCTGACAGGCAACAGCCAGAATTTCAATCCACACCACCACGCAGGTGGTGACGCACTCTGGAGGTACTGTTTTACCTGCTCCACACATTTCAATCCACACCACCACGCAGGTGGTGACTGGACATTGATGTTCATGAACGTATGGTCTTATATATTTCAATCCACACCACCACGCAGGTGGTGACAACCCTGTGCTACATGGACACCTTACCTTTACGATTTCAATCCACACCACCACGCAGGTGGTGACATGGCAACATGATTTTCACCAGATCCATATTAAAATTTCAATCCACACCACCACGCAGGTGGTGACGTTGCGATTGGTTTATTTGCGGATGTGATTCGGATTTCAATCCACACCACCACGCAGGTGGTGACGCCACCAAAGTATATTTTCCCACACCGCTTGCACTTTCAATCCACACCACCACGCAGGTGGTGACAGCAAATCTACACAACTATTCATACTTATATCTGTCAATTTTCATATAAATCTTTTACTGCAACCACTTACCACCTCCAAACCCTCCAAATCCATCCCAAAAACACCAACTATTCCTGATTCCCCAGGTGCGAACCTCCCAGGGGTTTCATGGGTACTTCCCATTCGCACGGGCGTATCTGAAAATTAAAAGTTATACAAAACATACGTTTCACCCCCCCCCCCTATTGGGGGGTGGTGGGGGGGGGAGGGCGCAC
>ENA-UOJP01002101-UOJP01002101.1-human-gut-metagenome-genome-assembly--contig:-C102-NODE-2101-length-17881-cov-4.756704_pt1 | contig 17881 bp, 22 predicted proteins | sample MGYA00242353_ERZ723900 | MGnify/ENA metagenome assembly ERZ723900
GAGATAAGTATCCGTTTTTCGATGAAAATGCCTTAGATGCTGCGAGATTTTTCTTCGGTTCAGACGTTAAAGCAGACGAAATCGTAATGCATGACGGGTTTGAAACGATTGAGGAATTTTTGGAAATTGATAGGGATTCGCTTAGTAGTACAGTACCTGTGTCAGCAGGGAAGACATATGCTCCGTATTCAAAAATTATTCATGCAGGCGAGCGAAACAGTACATTATCTCGATTTGCATCAAGAATTCTTAAGAAGTACGGAAACACAGATAAGACATTGCAGTTGTTTCTTCAGAGGGCAGACGACTGCGAAGAACCGCTCGGCGAGGACGAGCTTCGCACTATTTGGAATAGTGCAATAGGATTCTTTAACAAGAATGTTGTTACTGACCCAAACTACAAAAGTCCAGATGAGTATAACAACGATTTTGGTAATTTTTCGTTGAGACCACAGGATTACACGGACATGGGGCAGGCAGCTGTTTTCTCGGAAGAATATGGAGATGTAGTCAAATATACGGATGCCACAGATTACATCCGTTTCAATGGTCAGTATTGGGCGGAATCAAGAATGGCTTGCATCGGCACATTAGAAGAGTTTCTCGATTTACAGCTTGCTGATGCACAGGAAACATTATCGATTGCAACAGAGAATCTGCTTGCTACAGGCGTATCACAGGAGGCTATCAGCAAAGGTGGAAGAACCCTAGAAAAGGAAATTGTAACTGAAGAAATGTTGCAGGCGTTTGATTTGTATTTAAAAGCAAAGCAGTATTATTCCTTCGTCATGAAGAGAAGGGATTACAAGTACATTCAGTCTGCAGCAAATACTGCAAAGCCAATGCTTGAAATCAGTATCAATGACTTGGATGCTGATGCATTCCTTCTTAATACACCAGATCTGACGATTGACCTCACAAAGGAGATGTGGGAGGCACACGAACCAAACCCTGCTGACCTTATTACCAAGCAGACGTTAGTTGCTCCAGGAGATAAGGGCAAACAGGAATGGGAAGATGCATTAGATACGTTCTTTTGTGGAGATGAAGAACTTATCACATACGTTCAGAAAATTGTAGGTATGGCTGCAATAGGAGAGGTGTTCATGGAAGCAATGATTATCGCATATGGCGAAGGTCGAAATGGGAAGTCCACATTCTGGAACACAATCTCAAATGTGCTTGGTACTTATTCAGGCACTATATCAGCAGAAAGTTTAACAGTAGGGTGTCGACACAATGCAAGACCAGAGGTCGCGGAGTTGAAAGGGAAGAGGCTCGTAATTGCAGCTGAGCTTGAAGATGGAATGAGACTCAATACAGCAGTAGTGAAAAAGCTGTGCTCAACAGATGAGATTGCAGCCGAGAAGAAATATCGTGACCCCTTCAAGTATCGTCCTTCTCACACATTAGTATTGTACACGAATCACCTGCCTAGGGTTGGTGTTTCGGACTCAGGAACATGGCGAAGACTTATCGTTATTCCCTTCAATGCGAAGATTGAAGGTAGTTCTGACATTAAGAACTACACCAATTATCTTACGGAAAATGCAGGTCCTTACATCATGAAGTGGATTATAGAGGGTGCCAAGATGGCGATCGAAGATGAGTACCATATTGAACAACCTGCAGTGGTTATTGATGCAATCGAAAGTTATCGTCAAAGCAACGACTGGCTTGGCGCATTTATTGAGGAATGCTGTGAAGTGGGAGACCAGTTCCAACAGAAATCAGGAGAGTTTTATCAAGCATATCGTGATTACTGTGCTACAACAGGCGAGTATACAAGAAGTACAAGTGATTTTTATTCAGCTTTAGACTCCGTTGGTTTTGAGCGTAAAAAACTTAAAACAGGAACCATTATCAAGGGTGTTTGCTTAAAAATGGAGGATTTTTTGGAATAAAGTTTGTTTTTGACTGTCATCGACTAGCAAGGTGACGGTCGATGATACTCATTCCCAAGACTTTTATATAGGCTAAAAAATTAAAAAAATCGTCTATATATAAAGTTCTGTAAATGACCACCATCGACTGTCACCACCTATTTAAAGTTGATGATTTTATAATCGTTTCGGAGGTTTGGAATGTTAGAAAAAGACATTGAAAAGAAATTGGTAGCAGAGGCTAAAAAGAGGGGATGTATCCCAATTAAACTGTTGTCTGCCAATTATAACGGGTTGCCCGATCGACTAATTTTATCACTTGGTGGGAAATGTGCGTTCATTGAACTTAAGGCACCAGGTAAGAAACCACGGGCATTGCAGCTGAAAAGACACAGAGAACTTAGGGCATTAGGTTTCGCAGTGTATGTGATTGATGGTATTGAGCAGATTGGAGGTGTCTTGGATGGAATATGTGGCACATGAGTATCAGAAAAAATGTATGGAGTTTATCATCACACACCCTGTATCCATGATATGGCTGTCCTGTGGGATGGGTAAAACTTCACTTACATTATCTGCATTGGAAGAATTGCTGTTTGATTACTTTGTTGTAAACAAGGTGCTTGTTATATGTCCGATTCGTGTGGCCTACACTTGGAGAGATGAAATAGAACAATGGGATCAGCGGCAGAGCGAAAGGCTGCATTAAAAGCAGAGGCTGATGTTTATATTATCAATCGTGAAAATGTAGACTGGCTCGTGAACAAATCTGGAATTACACCAAAATGGGGTGCCTGTGTCGTTGACGAAGTCTCTTCGTTTAAGAACAGCCAAAGTAAAAGATTCAAGGCTTTTATGAAGATACGTCCCACATTTAAAAGGGTGATTGCTTTGACAGGTACTCCAAGTAGTAATGGGTTGGAAGATTTGTATGCAGAATTCAAACTTTTGGATTTTGGGGAGCGCTTGGGAAAATTTGTAGGTCAGTTTCGAACAGCATTTTTTCGACCAGCTGTCTGTAATGGTCCAATCGTTTATAAATATGCACCTCTTCCAGGAGCCCAAGATGAGATATACAGAAGGATTTCAGACATAACGATAAGCATGAATGCCTTGGATTATTTGGAGATGCCAGAACTTATCGAAAGCAACTACAATGTGGAATTGTCTGATGGTGAGATGGAACGATATAAGGAATTAAAGGATGATCTTGTATTGTCATTGCCAGAAGGGGAAGTAACTGCTTCCAATGCGGCAGCACTAGCAGGAAAATTAACACAACTTGCAAATGGAGCCATATATTCGGACGATGGCGAAATTGTAAATATACATGATGCAAAATTGAATGCCTTGGAAGATATCGTTGAAAGTTCCCAAGGTCATCCGATGCTTTTAGCATATTGGTACAAGCACGACCTTGTACGGATAAAGGAAAGGCTTGATAAGATTGGTGCAAATTATCAGATGATAAATACCGACCAAAGTATCAAGGAGTGGAACAAGGGAAATATTCAGATTGGCTTAATCCACCCTGCTTCCTGTGGGCATGGAATCAACTTGCAAAAAGGTGGTTCACACATTGTTTTCTTTAGTCAGATATGGTCTCTAGAATTGTTGCAGCAGACTGTGGCTCGATTATGGCGTCAGGGGCAGAAATCTCAAACTGTAGTTGTTCAGCACATTGTGGCAAAAGGAACAATCGATGAGAGGATTCTAAAGGCACTTTCTGATAAGGATGTTACGCAGGCGGCTCTTATAGCGGCAGTAAAAGCTGAGTTTTAGGAGGTGCAGATGAAAAATAAGAATGCAATGGATTCATATACAAGACTTGCGAACGAAATCATATTGCAGGCTGTGAAGGATTATAGAGATGCAAATAAAAAGCTGTCCAAAGGAAGAAACAACAAGCATGCAGAAATAAAAAAGAATCAAGATCTAGGAATATTTAGATCTGGATGGTTAGCAGTTCTTACTGAATTGGATCCTGAAATGCTGATTCGAAAATTGGATGAGGAGGTAGATGCATGACAGCAAGGGAATATTTAAGTCAAGCATATCGTTTGACAAATAGAATCAAAATCATAAAGTCAAGAGTTGAGGAATTAAGGGAACTTGCAACAACAGTTTCATCTCCAGGGTTCGAGGAGCATTATAATGCAACAAGAAACACAGAGGCCCCTTATGTAAAGGTTTATGAAAAAATATCAGAACTGGAAAAGGAACTGGAAGAAAGACTACTACTTTTATTAAATCTTCAAAAACAGATTGAAGATGTTATAGAAGAGATTGAAGATGTAGATTTGCAGATGGTTCTGACGTACCGCTACCTTAACAACCTTAGTTGGTACAGGATTGGTACAAATCTGTGTGTGGATGAAAGCACAGCAAGACGATGGCATGATAAGGCAATTGCAAGGGTGATTGTTCCAAAAAATGCAATAAAAATATAAAATGCCGTAAATACCCAAGAATGCCCAAGTGCCTTATGTGATATTGTTATGATAGCAAATAAGATAAACGACAGCCTTCAAAGAAGCAATTTCTTTGAGGGCTTTCTTTATGCCCAATTGGAGGTGAGAAGTATGCCGAGAAAACCCAAACGACCCTGTTCCAAGCCGGGATGTCCCAACCTAACGGATGGAAGGTTCTGTGAGCAGCATGAGAAGGAAGAAGCAAGACGCTACGAGAAGTATGACAGAGATCCTGCTGTACGCCGTAGGTACGGAAGAGTATGGAAACGTATACGCGATTCGTATGTGAAGACACACCCATTCTGCGAGAAGTGTTTAGAACGTGGAATTGCGGTTCCTGTTGAGGAAGTACACCACATTGTACCATTAGCAGAAGGTGGAACTCATGAAAGAAGTAATCTTATAAGTCTTTGTAAGTCATGTCACTCACAAATACATGCTGAGCGAGGAGACAGATGGCATCGAAATAGCGGGTAGGGGCGGTCTAAATCTCTACAGCTTTAGCTCGCGGGCAACGGTGCCGCCCCTTCGCACGCATAAATCGTTTTTCAAAGGTGGTATTAAACCCCCTATCGTTAGAAAGTGAGGAATTATGGCAAAAGATGGTACAAATCGTGGCGGAGCCCGTGTAGGTTCTGGACGAAAGTCGAAGGCTTTAGTAGACAAAATGAATGAAGGTCAGTCTGCAACAGTCATTTCGCTGCCAGACCCACCAACATTTACGGGCGAGGATGTGCCGCCAGTCAAAGAATACCTAACATCCAAACAAAAAAATGGTAAAGACCTGTGTGCGGCAGAGGTTTATAAGGAAACATGGAACTGGCTAAAGGAGAGAGGCTGTGAACGACTTGTAAGCACTCAGCTTATTGAACAATATGCCATGAGCGTTTCACGTTGGATTCAATGTGAGGAATGTATCAGTGAGTTCGGTTTTCTTGCGAAGCATCCAACGACAGGAAATGCTATCGCAAGTCCTTATGTTGCAATGAGCCAGCAGTATATGAAACAGGTTAACCAGATATGGTATCAAATTTTTCAAGTGGTTAAGGAGAACTGCTCCGTAGAATTCCAAGGAGCAACCCCACAGGACGATGTGATGGAGAGACTCCTAAGAACCAGGAAAGGAATATAAGCATGATTGAAAAAGTAAATCCTATGCATCCTGATAAGGTTGCAGACAGAATTGCAGGTGCCATTGTCGATTTGGCATATGCAAAAGAAGAAAATCCAAAAGTAGCAGTAGAAGTTTTAATCGGGCATGGTGTATGCCATGCAGTTATTGAGACATCTGCTGATATTGAGAAAGCAGAAATTTATGATGCAATCCATCGTATCGGAGGGGAACTGGATACAGACATTGTAATCGTTCCACAGGATGAACACCTCGCAAAGAATCAGTCGAAGGAAATCCGTTGTGGTGACAATGGTATTTTTAAAGGAATGCCTCTTACTAAGGAGCAGAGAACTTTATCTGAAATTGCTCGTGAGATTTATGAAGAGCATCCATTCGATGGAAAATACATCCTTGATGGCAGCAGACTTATTATCTGCCAAAGCAATGCGGACAGAGAAGAGCTGGCAAAAAAGTACAGCTATGCAGAAATCAATCCTATTGGTGACTGGACTGGTGGAACGAATGTAGATACAGGTGCTACCAATAGAAAACTCGGTTCTGACATGGCTGATTCCGTAACAGGCGGAGGACTTCATGGTAAGGACTTATCGAAAGCAGATGTGTCTGTAAATATCCACGCTTTCTTAAAAGCACAGGAAACAGGAGAACCTGTGGAATTATGCTGTGCAATTGGTGACAACGAAGTAGATGGAATGCCTTACTCAGCTATCGTTGATGAGGCTAGAGCGTTCATCTTAGCCATTGGCGGATTTGAGAAGTTCGCTGAATGGGGATTATTCTAAGAGGTGAGCCTATGCAGACAACAACAGAAATGAAACTTGTATCAATTGATAAGTTGATACCTTATGTAAACAATGCCCGAACCCACAATGCAGAGCAGATAAACAAACTTCGTGCTTCGCTTCGTGAGTTCGGTTTTATTAACCCTGTAATTATTGACGGGGAGTATAACATTATAGCTGGACATGGTCGTGTGATGGCAGCAAAAGAGGAGCATATGGAGGAAGTTCCGTGTGTTTTGGCAGACCATCTGACCCCGGCTCAGAAGAAAGCATACATCCTTGCAGATAACAGAATGGCACAGGATGCAGGCTGGGATGAAGAATTACTTCGAATTGAGATTGAAGCATTGCAGGCAGAGGCTTTTGACATTGGACTTACAGGCTTTGAGGAGCAGGAGTTATCAGACCTTTTTGGTTCTGATCAGGACGATGTAGAGGATGATGACTTCGATTTAAATACAGCATTAGAGAAAGCTGCATTTGTAAAAAGAGGTGATGTCTGGCACGTGGGTAGACACAGACTCATGTGTGGTGATGCAACGAGCGAAGAGGATGTTGAAACATTAATGGATGGGAAGAAAGCAAACCTTATCGTGACCGACCCACCATATGGTGTTTCCTTTACAAGTTCCGATGGTCTTAGCATTCAGAACGACAGTATTAAAGGAGAGGAGTTTTATAACTTCCTTCTTATGGCATTTAAGAATATGGCTGCCCACCTTGAAAAGGGAGGAGCAGCGTACATTTTTCATGCTGATACGGAGGGGCTTAATTTTAGAAAAGCCTTTCAGGATGCAGGGTTCCATTTAGCAGGATGCTGTATTTGGGTTAAAAACTCTCTGGTGCTTGGACGTTCCGACTATCAATGGAAACATGAGCCGATTTTATACGGTTTTTTACAGAACGGAAAGCATCCTTGGTATTCTGACCGTTCGCAGACTACTATTTGGAATTTTGATAAGCCAAAGAGAAATAAAAATCATCCTACTTCAAAGCCACTCGATTTGCTTGCGTATCCAATCTGCAATTCGAGTCAGGCAAATGGAATTGTAGTAGATACATTTGGTGGAAGTGGCTCGACACTTATGGCTTGTGAACAGAGCAATCGTATCTGCCATACGATGGAACTTGATGAAAAGTATGCATCTGTTATCCTTCGCAGATATGTGGAAGATACTAACGATGCTGAAAACGTGTATGTCGTAAGAGATGGCGAGAAAATTCCATACTCTGCTTTGGTAGTTGAAGTGGAGGGACAAAATGAATAGAGCATTAACACTTGGCAGCCTTTTTGATGGCTCGGCAGGTTTTCCTTTAGGAGGCTTGATTTCTGGTATAACCCCTGTGTGGGCATCAGAAATTGAGCCTTTTCCTGTTCGTGTCACTACAAAAAGATTGCCACAAATGGAGCATTTAGGAGACATTACTTCCATCAAAGGTGGAAGTATTACTCCTGTAGATATTATAACTTTTGGAAGTCCATGCCAGGATATGTCCGTGGCTGGAAAGAGAGACGGCTTGGATGGTTCACGTTCGAGCCTTTTTTATGAAGCAATCAGAATCATTAAGGAAATGAGGGAGGCTACCAATGGAAAATATCCAAGATTTATCGTCTGGGAAAATGTCCCAGGAGCATTCTCCTCAAATAAAGGAGAAGACTTTAGAGCAGTCCTCGAAGAAATCTGCAAAGTCAAAGACGCAGAAGTGTCTATTACTAAACCTGCAAAATGGGAAAACGCAGGAGAAATCGTGGCAGATGGTTACTCTGTCGCATGGAGACTGCTCGACGCACAATTTTGGGGAGTACCCCAAAGAAGAAAACGTATCTACCTTGTCGAAGATATTGCAGGTGTCTGTGCAGGAAAAATACTATTTGAGTCAGAAAGCGTGTCTGGGTATTCTCAGAAGAGCAAAAAGCCGTGGGAAAGAACTGCCACCAATACTTCAGAAAGCATTGGAGAGACAGGCGAAAGTTCTCTGATGTTTGAAAACCACAGTCAGGACACAAGATACAAAGGACCATTAGAAGTCGCACAGACTGTTTCGTCTACTTATGGAACAGGCGGTAATAATCAGCCATTTGTTGTAGAGACGCCAAAGACTCTAAAAATAAGAAGTGGCTGTGAGGGTGGCGGCAAAGGTGCTCTTATTCAGGAGAATCTGTCGGCTACATTAGGATGCAACAATGACCAGACATTATTTCAACCGAAGGTATATGGTATTTGTGCGAAAGAAAGCAATTCCATGAAGTCAGATAATCCTAACAGCGGATTTTATGAAGCAGATACAGCACGATGCCTGGATGCCAATGGCGGGAATCCATCTTGTAACCAAGGTGGCATGGCTGTTGTGTCGTTACAGGGTTCGATGATTGGAAGAAAAGATGAAAACGGTCCACAGGGTGACGGGATTAGTGAGGATGTATCATTTACTTTAAACACAGTCGATAAGCACGCTGTCGTGTATGCCATCGACCGAGAGTCATTTAACTGTGGCCAGAATTTTGCGAGAGTTCCGGGCATTACAGATGATGGAATTAACTCCACACTTAATGCACAGGGACCTGGTGCAGTTGCGATGCCAGTATATTCAGCTAGTAAAAATTCATTTTTTACGAACGCAGAAGAAGGCATTGCAAATACGCTTGTAGCTACAGATTATAAAGACCCGCCAATCGTAAACGATGTAAAGACTGCATCAGGCAAAGATGTATTTGGAACGCTTGCTGCAAGCATGGGAGAAAAGCAGTGGCTTGGAAACCAAGAGGCGTTTAGTGGAGATTACCATATTGTGGAGCCTGAATATATTGTAAGAAGACTTACTCCAATCGAATGTGCAAGACTGCAGGGATTTCCAGACTGGTGGTGTAAGAATTTGGAAACAGAGAATCCTACCGAAGAAGAGATTTTATGGTGGAGAGAAGTCTTTTCTACCCATGCAAAAGCTATGGGGAAAGAAATAAAACCAAAATCAGACAATCAGATTATAAAGTGGCTTAAGAACCCACAGTCAGATTCTGCTGAATATAAGATGTGGGGCAATGGAGTCGCACTTCCAAATGTGGTATTCGTGCTTTCAGGCATTGTGTTTTATGCACAGAAACCTTTGGAATAGTTTGGTACATATTCAAGCCGAATGTAGTTGCTATTATGTGACTGTTACGGGAATATGTGTACTACCAAAAGCAAAGGAGGAACAATATGGTACTACATTTTAACGTGACTGGCGATGCCAGAAAGCAGATGGTAAAAGCAGTAGAACAGGAACTTGGGGTAAAAGCGAAATACCTCGGAGTTCCATCCTGCGCATACCAAGTTGACATTTTTACAATATCCAAGGATGGAACACTTTCTTGGGAAGATTTAAGTGACACCGACCTTGATAAGACAAGCAGGGTGGCAGATGCCTGTGTGATGGCTACAGGACAATCACCAAGCGAATGGGACGAAGAAGTAGAAGATGCTCTTACGATTTCAGTTCCAAGAGATGGATTTTCAGAAGAAGCAATAGAAAATCTAAAAAGAATCCTGCAGAGCAAGGGTAGATTGTTTTCAAGTGCATTCAAGAAACATAACCTTATGATTAACATTCTGGATGACAGAATCGAGTTTCCTTGGTTCTCAGAAATGGATCCACAGAAGGTGGAAACATACACAAGGTTCGTTACAGCAATTTGTGACATGGCAAAGAAACAGAAACGAATTACAGCAAAACCAAGGGAAGATGAAAATGAGAAATACGCATTCCGCTGTTTCCTTTTGAGGCTTGGATTCATCGGAGATGAATATAAGGCTGACAGAAAAGTTTTGCTTGAGAATCTTGATGGTTCTTCAGCATTTAAAAAGGTAAAGGGGGAGCAGTAGAATGAGATTTCCAAGCAGAGAGGTTGTAGAACAGGTCAGAAAAGAATATCCAGTAGGAACAAGGGTGGAGCTGGTGCGAATGGATGATTTCCAAGCACCACCGATTGGAACGAAGGGAACAGTAAGGGGGGTCGATGATACGGCATCCATACTGGTTTCTTGGGACAACGGAAGCGGACTGAATGTTGTGTACGGAGAAGATAAGTGTAGAAAACTCGACAGCGTAAAGATTACCTGCTATGGCAAGGAAGAAACATGGGATTCCCGTAAAAAGGCTGCCGATTTTTATTTAAGAGCAATCGCAGGTTCTGAAGGAAGCGAGTGCGAGCGTTATACGAAAATTTATACCGAACTTTTGATGGGAAAAACGACCTGCACGGACGAAGAATAAGCACCATAATGTACACAATTTTGGGTGTGTATCTTTGTGTAGTAGTTGTATTGCTAATATCTGCATAGTACGGGAATATGTGTACACCGAAAGGGAAAACACATACAACGGAGGCAGAAAAATGAACGAAAAAACAGTAAGACAGATTGAGGAAATGAAGAAACAGACCATTGGGGTTGAGGTTGAAATGAACAACATTAAAAGGGAAAAGGCAGCAAACCTTGCAGCCACCTTTTTTGGAACAGGAAGATACGAATACACAGCAAGAAGAAACGGCTACGAAACATGGTCAGCTTGGGACGGGCAGGGCAGAGAATGGAAATTCCAAAGAGATGTAAGCATTTCAGGAATTGACAGCGAAAAATGCGAACTGGTAACGCCAATCCTTACCTACGCAGACATCGAAAACCTGCAGGAACTCATCCGAATCTTTAGAAAGAACGGAGCAAAAAGCGACCCAACAAGGGGATGCGGGGTACACATTCACATTGGAGCAAAAGGGCACACACCACAGAGCCTTAGAAACTTGGCAAACATTATGGCAAGCCACGAAAGACTTTTAGCAGACGCTTTAAAACTTGACTCCTACAGAATGAACCGCTACTGCAAAACAGTAGACCCAAGATTCTTGGAGCAGGTAAACAGAAGAAAGCCAAAAACGATGGCGTCACTTGCAGACATTTGGTACAACAGCAACGGAGCAAGCTACGGCAGAAATCAGCATTACAACGACAGCCGATACCACATGCTTAACCTTCACGCAACCTTCACAAAAGGAACAATTGAATTTCGACTTTTCCAATTTGAAGCACCTTCGAATGGAAAGCAGAACGGACTCCATGCTGGACAGCTTAAAGCATACATTCAGCTTTGCCTAGCATTAAGCCAGCTTGCAAAAGAGGTACGCTCAGCAAGTGCAAAACCACAGCAGACCGAAAACCCAAAATACGCAATGAGAACTTGGCTCCTTCGCCTCGGATTCATCGGAGACGAATTCAAAACAGCAAGAGACCTTTATACAAAGAGACTTGAAGGAGACACAGCCTTCCGAAAAGGCAGAGCAGCTTGAAGAGAATAGCTGCAAAGCCTGCCTTGACCGCCTCGGCGGTCTTAAGGTGGTAGAAGGGTATAACCCAGAAAGGAAGGAACATTTTATGAAACGATATTATTTAGCCTATGGCAGTAACCTTAACACTGCACAGATGAGATTAAGATGCCCAACAGCAAGGGTTGTTGGAACAGCAGAAATTGAAAATTACGAACTGCTTTTTAAAGGAAGCAAGTCAGGTTCATACCTTACGATTGAACCAAAGGAAGGGTCGAAAGTACCTGTTGCAGTATGGGAGGTGCAGGAATCGGATGAGGCTGCACTTGATAGATACGAAGGCTACCCAACCTTTTATTACAAGAAGGAAATGCAGGTGGTGATCAAGGGAATCAAAAGTGGGAAAGAGCGATTGCGTGATGCTTTTGTTTACATCATGCATGAAGACAGACCATTTGGAATTCCTGCATGGTTTTATGTTGAGACTTGCATAACAGGATATAAAACATTTAAATTCGACCAGAGCCTTATTATGAAAGCAATCCGAAAAAGCAGAAAGGAGCTTGGAATATGAAGACCAACAATATTGTAAGCATTCAGCTTTGTCCGATTTGTGGCAATTCTTACAGGGGAGTGCCTGCTACTTCAAGAACAGATGGAAAAACGTCGATTTGCCCAGATTGTGGAACAAGAGAGGCACTGGAAAGCATTGGGATTTCCAAAGAAGAACAGGATTTGATTTTGGAAACAATTCATCAGTGCGAACAGCACGGATAATAAAATATAGATTTGCATGAAGACTCCGAGAGGGGTCTTTTTTGCTGTACATTTTTGGAGGTGGAGAATTGAGAAAACTAAAAAAGTATGTTCCTACCAAGTTTAAGGCAAAGGACTCCATCTATTCGAAAGAAGCCGCAGATTATGTGGTGGATTTCATTGAAGCCTTAAAACACACAAAAGGCGAATTCTATAATCAGCCTTTTGAACTTATAGATTGGCAGGAGCAGATTATAAGAGATATCTTCGGGACTTTAAAACCTGATGGTTATCGACAATTTACAACAGCATACATTGAGGTGCCTAAAAAATGTGGGAAATCAGAACTTGCAGCGGCAGTCGCTTTATATATGCTGTGTGCAGATGGGGAGCAGAGAGCCGAGGTTTACGGCTGTGCTGCAGATAGAGACCAAGCCTCGCTCGTATTTGACGTAGCGTGTGACATGGTTCGTTTATGCCCGGCACTTCAAAAAAGATGTGACCTAAGACCAAGTAGAAAATCCATAAACTTTGGTCCCACAAACAGCGTTTATAAGGCTGTATCAAGTGAGGTTGGTGGAAAATCGGGTGTAAACATTAGTGCATTGGTATTTGATGAACTTTGGGTTCAGAAAGATAGAAAGTTTTTTGAAATGATGACGGTCGGAACTTCCGATGCTCGTCGAAATCCTTTGCACTTTATTATTACCACAGCAGGAAATGATACGAACAGTATCTGTTATGAACTTCATCAGAAGGCTGTGGACATTATCGAAGGAAGAAAAGTTGACCCTACTTTTTACCCTGTTATTTTTGGTGCTGATCCAGAAGATGACTGGACTGACCCAGAAGTGTGGAGAAAAGCAAACCCAAGCCTTGATATTACAATTGGTATCGACAAGGTACAGGCAGCTTGCGATAGTGCAAAGCAGAACCCAGGAGAGGAGAACGCTTTCAGACAACTTCGACTTAATCAATGGGTAAAACAGGCTGTTAGATGGATGCCGATGGAGAAATGGGATGCGTGTGTATCTCATATTGATGAAGAAGATCTAGAAGGTCGAGTCTGTTATGGCGGTTTGGATTTATCCAGTACTACAGACTTAACTTCTTTCGTTCTGGTATTCCCACCTCTTGATGAGGATGATAAATACATCGTATTACCATATTTTTGGGTACCAGAAGAAACCTTAGACCTTCGAGTCCGAAGAGACCACGTCCCCTATGATTTGTGGGAACGAGAAGGGCATTTGTTTACGACGGAGGGAAACGTAGTTCATTATGGCTATATTGAGAAGTTCATTGAAAAGTTGGGGGAGAGGTTCAATATCCGAGAAATAGCATTTGACCGCTGGGGAGCAGTACAGATGGTTCAAAACCTAGAGGGCATGGGGTTTACTGTAGTTCCTATGGGACAGGGATTTGCATCTATGTCTCCACCTACAAAAGAATTAATGAAGTTAACGCTCGAAAAGAAAATAGCCCATAGCGGACATCCAGTTCTTCGTTGGAATATGGATAATATCTTCATTCGACAAGACCCAGCGGGGAATATAAAGGCTGACAAAGCTAAATCAACTGAAAAAATCGATGGTGCCATTGCAACAATCATGGCACTTGATAGAGCAATCCGATGTGGAAATGATACAAGTGAAAGCGTGTATGATTCACGAGGACTTTTGGTGTTTTAGTGCAGCCACCTATGATTTTGCAAAATCATACGCCAGCTACGTATTTATATGCTATACTCAAATCAAATGATTGAGTGGAGGTGCATTGGATGCGAGACGAGGAATTCAAATTGTGGATGATCAATCAAGGAACAATGGGAAAACGCCCTATTGGAGATGCAGTTAGTCGCTGTAGAAGATTGACAAGTTGTTTACAGATTGATTTAGATGAGGAATTTAAAAAAGATGGTGGAAGTAGTCTAATTTCGCTATTGGAATATACAGCAGAAGATGAGCGATTAGGCCATCCTGCTCCAAGTGGAATTGATTTTGAGAAAGGCGCAAACATAAAAAATGGAATGGCTTCTTTGAGAGGAGCAGCAAGAAAGTATTTTGAGTTTTGCAGTTCTACAACAATATAAAATATGAGCATAGAGCATCTATCAGAAATGATAGGTGCTTTTATTATGCCCAAAATTAAAGAAGGGAGTACACAGATGGGAATTTTAACAGGAATTTTTAAGTCTAGAGACAAGCCCACAAACAGAACCGCAGGTAGTGCCTATGGATTTTTTATGGGTGGTTCAACAAGCGGGAAAAGAGTAAATGAACGAAGTGCTATGCAGATGACGGCCGTATATTCATGCGTCCGTATTTTGTCGGAGGCAGTAGCGAGCCTCCCACTTCATTTTTATGAGTACAGAGAAGACGGTAGCAAAGCAAAGGCTGTTGACCACCCTCTGTATTTTTTATTGCATGATGAACCAAACCCTGAAATGTCATCCTATACATTTCGTGAAGTGCTAATGACACACCTTTTGCTTTGGGGGAATGCCTATGCACAGATTATTAGAAATGGGAAGGGAGAGGTTATTGCCTTATATCCTTTGATGCCTGACCGAATGACAGTCGACAGGGATGATAAAGGGCGGATTTATTACCAGTACCAAAAGACACCAGATGATGCCAATACGATGAAAGGTCAGACCGTAAACCTAAAGTCTGAGGATGTACTTCATATTCCGGGGTTAGGATTTGACGGACTTGTAGGCTACAGTCCGATTGCTATGGCTAAAAATGCCATCGGCATGGCAATTGCCTGTGAGGAGTATGGTGCAAAGTTCTTCTGTAACGGAGCAACGCCAAGTGGTGTGCTTGAACACCCCGGTACTATCAAAGATCCTTCGAGAGTGAGGGAGAGCTGGACTCAGACCTTTGGGGGTAGTTCCAACTCAAATAAAGTGGCTGTCTTGGAAGAAGGAATGAAGTATACGCCGATTTCCATCAACTGGCACAGTTCTTGGAAACAATAAAATTCCAAATCAACTAAATTGCTCGTATATTCCGAGTACCACCACACATGGTCGGAGACTTGGAACGTGCGAGCTTTTCTAATATTGAGCAACAGTCATTGGAATTCGTGAAGTATACGCTTGATCCTTGGATTTGTCGATGGGAGCAGGCAATGCTGCGTTCCTTACTGTCCGCTGAAGACAAAAAGAAATATTTTATCAGATTCAACGTGGATGGTCTGCTTCGAGGTGACTATCAAAGCCGTATGAATGGCTATGCGGTTGCCAGACAAAACGGGTGGCTAAGTGCAAACGATATCCGTGAGCTGGAAGACCTCGACAAGATACCTGCAGAACTTGGTGGAGATTTATATCTCATCAATGGAAACATGACCAAGCTTCAGGATGCAGGCATTTTTGCAACGGGCCTAAACGATGGAAAGGAGGAAAACCATGAAGAAGTTCTGGAATTGGAAGAATCAGACACAGATGGAGAACAGTCAGGTGGAGAGAACACTGTTTCTGAACGGAACAATCGCAGAGGAAAGCTGGTTCGATGACGATGTCACACCACAGCTTTTTAAAGATGAACTTAATGCTGGAGAGGGTGATATCACGGTGTGGATTAATAGTCCAGGTGGTGATTGTGTGGCTGCAGCACAAATTTACAATATGCTCTCCAACTACAAAGGAAAAGTCACAGTCAAGATTGACGGGATTGCAGCATCAGCAGCATCGGTGATTGCTATGGCAGGCACAGAAGTTTTAATGTCCCCTGTTTCGATGCTTATGATTCATAACCCTATGACCATTGCAATGGGTGACCATGCAGAGATGCAGAAAGCCATTGATATGCTTGCCGAGGTTAAGGAGTCCATCATTAACGCTTATGTGTTAAAGACAGGTCTTTCAAGAGCCAAGCTGTCACACCTTATGGATTCGGAAACATGGATGAATGCCAATAAGGCGATGGAACTTGGATTCGCTGACGGAGTGATTACCCGTGAGGGGGATGGAGCAGAAAACGAAAACCTTTCGGATGCAGTAGAAGCTGTGATGTTTTCAAGCAGAGCAGTTAATAACACTTTGCAGAATAAGTTATCTGCCAAGTATGGCAAGAAACAAAAGACTGCGGTGCAACAGTCAGAAATACCCGCACCAGAAACCAACGAACGTAACGTGGATGCTCTCTTGGAGCGTTTAGACATTATCAAAAATCATATTTAGGAGGATTTGAACTATGACTATTCAGGAATTAAGACAGAAACGCAATACTGCGTGGGATGCTGCTAAGGCATTCTTGGAATCACATCGTACTGACAAAGGTACTCTTAGTGCAGAAGATGATGCTACATACAATCGTATGGAAGAAGAAATCAACGCATTAAGCAATGAAATAAGACGTTTGGAACGTCAGGAACAGATGGAGGCAGAGTTAAACAAACCAGTTAATATGCCTCTTACAACTAGACCAGGCGCAGGTCAGTCCGCTGATAAAAAGACAGGCAAAGCATCAGATGAGTATAAGGATGCGATGCTTACAGCATTACGCTCAAACTTCAAGCGTGTAAGCAATGTATTACAGGAAGGTGTCGACGCTGATGGTGGCTATTTAGTGCCAGAGGAATATGACAGCAGAATGATTGATGTACTTACAGAAGAAAACGTTATGAGAAGACTCGCTCATACGATTACTACGAGCGGTGAACACAAAATCAATATTGCAGCAACTAAACCGGCGGCATCCTGGATTGAAGAGGGTGGCGCTTTAACTTTTGGTGATGCAACCTTCTCACAGATTCTTTTGGATGCACACAAACTTCATGTTGCAATCAAAGTAACTGAAGAGCTTTTATATGATAGTGCTTTCAATCTTGAAAACTATATCATTGAGCAGTTCGGTAAGGCTTTGGCTAATGCAGAAGAAGATGCGTTCTTAAATGGTGATGGTAAGGGTAGACCACTTGGCCTTTTCGCAGAAGAAGGCGGTGGAACAGTAGCAGAAACCTTAACTGCTGCAATCAAGTCCGATGATATCATCAATCTTGTGTATGCATTAAAGCGTCCATATAGAAAGAATGCATCCTTTATCATTAACGATAAGAATATTGCAGTTCTTAGAAAGTTGAAGGATAACAACGGTGCATATATCTGGCAGCCATCATATCAGGCAGGCGAGCCTGATCGTCTCTTAGGCTATGCAGTACACACATCTGCGTATGCTCCTGAAGATGCGATTGCATTTGGGGATTACAGCTATTACAACATTGGTGATAGAGGTTCCCGTTCATTTGCTGAACTTCGTGAACTCTTTGCAGGTAACGGTATGATTGGCTATGTAGCAAAGGAACGTGTCGATGGTAAGTTAATCCTTCCAGAAGCTGTTCAGATTTTAAAATTAAAGTCTGAATAGTACAGACACCTAATACAAGGTCATATACCAGACTCCTACTACAAAAGTTTATACCACGTTTACTCTATACAAGAGTTTTCATTTTGGTATACTTGTTGTAGGAGGTGCTGGATATGTACAAATATGAAATTATTGGAAAAGAGATAATCGATATACTTAAGCAGAAGAAAAAGGCTGGAG
>ENA-UOJP01002102-UOJP01002102.1-human-gut-metagenome-genome-assembly--contig:-C102-NODE-2102-length-17875-cov-4.023569_pt1 | contig 17875 bp, 14 predicted proteins | sample MGYA00242353_ERZ723900 | MGnify/ENA metagenome assembly ERZ723900
CTGCACCGCTGAAGTCAAAGCCTCCGAATCCTCCGGCTCCTCCGGACCCTCCTTCAAATGCCGTATGCCCGAACTGGTCATACTGACGACGCTTCTCCGGATCACTCAAAACAGCATAGGCCTCGGAAGCTTCTTTGAATTTCTTCTCTGCCTCTTTATCCCCAGGATTCATATCCGGATGGTACTTCTTTGCCACCTGCCTGTATGCTTTTTTCAAAGTCGCCTCATCGGCATCTTTGCTGACTCCCAGCACTTCATAGTAATCTCTTTTTGATTCTGCCATTATCTATCACCTTTCGTTTTTTTCATGTGAAGGCAGCAAGCTTTTGCCTGCATACAAAGTTCTGCGGGGCCCAAATCCTGCCCCGGGCTTTTAAGCCCGAAGCCTTCATTTGGGTTCCGCAGAACTCTTTTTTATTAGGCCTTTATCCTGGCTACTTACCTGTCCTTAGACCTCTTTGTAGTCCCCATCTACTACATCGTCGCCGCTAAATCCTTCCGGAGACGGACCTGCTCCTGCTCCCGGATTCGGGCCTGCTCCCTGTGCGCCTGCATTTGCTCCGGCATTAGCGCCAGCCTGCTCATACATCTTGGCAAATACTTTCTGTGCACTTTCCATCAGCTTTTCTTTTCCTGCTTTGATCTCGGCGATCTGGGCATCTGAAATATCTTCCATGTTTACTTTTTCCAGCAGTTCTTTCAGCGCTTTGCAGTCTGCCTCTACTGCTGCTTTCTCGGAAGCGTCGATCTTATCTCCTACTTCCTCCAGAGCTTTCTCTGTCTGGAATACGAATGCATCTGCATCGTTCTTTGTATCAATTCCTTCTTTTCGTTTCTTATCCTGTGCCTCAAATGCTGCAGCTTCTTTTACAGCTTTCTCAATATCTTCATCAGACATATTGGATCCGGCAGTAATTGTAATGTGCTGTTCTTTTCCTGTTCCCAGGTCTTTTGCAGATACATTTACAATACCATTTGCATCGATATCGAATGTAACTTCGATCTGCGGGATTCCGCGTGGTGCCGGCGGGATTCCATCCAGTCTGAACTGTCCAAGTGACTTGTTGTCCCTTGCGAACTGTCTCTCACCCTGTACTACGTTGATATCTACTGCTGTCTGATTATCTGCTGCTGTAGAGAAGATCTGGCTCTTCTTTGTAGGAATTGTTGTATTTCTCTCGATCAGTCTTGTAGCAACTCCTCCCATTGTCTCGATAGACAGTGACAGTGGAGTTACATCAAGAAGAAGGATATCTCCTGCACCTGCATCTCCTGCAAGTTTACCACCCTGAACAGATGCTCCTAAAGCAACACATTCATCCGGGTTCAATGATTTGCTAGGCTCTTTTCCTGTGAGGCGTTTTACTTCTTCCTGTACTGCCGGAATACGTGTAGAACCACCTACAAGAAGTACCTGACCTAATTCTGCTGCTGTGATTCCTGCATCAGAAAGCGCACGTGTTACTGGCTCTGCTGTTTTTTCAACAAGATCATGTGTCAGCTCGTCAAATTTTGCTCTTGTAAGGTTCATATCAAAATGCTTCGGTCCTTCAGCTGTTGCTGTGATGAACGGAAGGTTGATGTTTGTTGTTGTTGCAGAAGAAAGTTCTTTTTTCGCTTTCTCTGCTGCTTCTTTCAGTCTCTGAAGAGCCATCTTGTCTGTTGACAAGTCTACGCCTTCTTTTGCCTTGAAATCAGCCAGCATATAGTCTGTGATCTTCTGGTCAAAGTCATCTCCACCAAGTCTGTTGTTACCTGCTGTAGATAATACTTCGATAACTCCGTCTCCGATCTCAATGATGGAAACGTCGAATGTACCACCACCAAGGTCATATACCATAATCTTCTGCTCTTTTTCGTTGTCAAGTCCATAAGCAAGTGCTGCTGCTGTTGGCTCGTTGATGATACGTTTTACATCCAGACCTGCGATCTTACCTGCATCCTTTGTTGCCTGACGCTGTGCATCGTTGAAATAAGCCGGCACTGTAATAACTGCTTCTGTTACTTTCTCTCCAAGATATCCTTCTGCGTCTGCTTTCAGTTTCTGAAGGATCATTGCAGAAATCTCCTGTGGAGAATATTTTTTATCATCGATCGCTACTTTATAATCTGTACCCATCTCTCTTTTGATAGAAGAGATTGTCTTGTCTGCATTGGTAACTGCCTGACGTTTTGCAGGCTCTCCTACCAGACGTTCTCCTGTTTTTGTAAATGCAACTACAGATGGTGTTGTTCTTGCTCCTTCTGTGTTGGCGATAACTGTTGGCTGTCCACCTTCCATAACAGCTACACAGCTGTTTGTTGTTCCTAAATCAATACCAATGATTTTTCCCATGATTATTTCCTCCTTATTAGTTTGCCACTTTTACCATACTATGTCTTACTACACTGTCTCTGTACAGATAACCCTTCTGGAATTCTTCTGTAATGATATTCTCTCCAACTTCTTCATCTTCTACATGCATCACTGCATTGTGAAAATCCGGATCAAATTCCTGGCCAACCGCTTCAATCGGTTTTACGCCAATCTCTTCGAGTGTAGTCATCAGCTGTTTGTAAATCTTCTCCATTCCTTCTGCGAATGGATTTGCCTTTTCATCCTCCGGTACAGCTGCGATACCTCTCTCAAAGTTATCCACAACCGGAAGAATCTTTTCTATGATATCTTTCGCACCGATTTCGTACATCTGAGATTTTTCTTTTTCTGTACGCTTGCGGAAGTTATCAAACTCTGCCATCTGACGAGTGAGTCTGTCAGTCAGTTCCTCAATTTTCTCGTCTTTTTTATCTTTTTTATTCTTTCTGCCAAATTTCTTCATGAAACCGGAACCTTCTTCTGTCTCTTCCTCTTCTGATGCTTCTTCGGCTTCCTCGGAAACTTCTTCCTGCTCTGCTGTTTCCTCCACAGTTTCTTCTGTCTGTACTTCCTGTTCCCCGGCTTCCTTTGCTGCTTTTGCTTTTGCTTCTTCCAGCTTCTTTGACCATCTCTTCTTTACTCATATTCTCTGCCACCAGCAATCACCTTCCTATTCTTTCGGGTCTTTATAATAAATTGCGTCCAACTCGCTCTGCAGAGTTTTCAGCGTCTTCATGACATGTTCGTAATCCATACGCTTGGGACCGATGATACCGATCGTACCTTTCATGCCTTCTCCCAATTCGTAGGTTGCTGTTACAACGCTGCAGTCTTTCATTGTCTTGACCGGGGTCTCATCCCCGATGTAGACCTGAATCCCGTGATTTTCTTCACTTGCCAGTGTCTCTGTCACCAGATCCGCCAGCTGCTGCTTCTCTTCAAATGCACTGATAATCTCCTGAGCACTCTGCTTATCGCTCAGCTCCGGATATTTGAAAATGTTCGTCGCACCACTCGTGTAGATCTCCATATCATCATCTACATGAATAATCTCCGCCACGGCATCCAGCACATCACTGATCACCCGGCTGTGAATTCCTGCCTGCTCCTTCAATCGTGCGATCAGACCAAGATTGATCTGTTCGATCGACATGCCGTTGAGTGTTGTATTCAAAAGCATATTCAGCTTCAGAAGCGTCTCACCGGCAAGCACCTCACCAACCTGTATGATCTTGTTCTTGATCACGTTTCCATTCATCACGATCACTGCCACGATCTGTTCCTGATCCACCTGTGAAAGCTGAATGAACTTCAATGTGTTCCGGCTGTTCACAGGAGCGGAAACCATCGTTGCATAATTGGTATTCACAGCAAGCACTTTCGCAGCCTGCTTCAGCACCTGATCCACTTTATCGGATTTTTCAAGCATCGTGTTGCGCAGCTCTGTGATCTCGTGCTCCTTTTCCTCCATCAGCATATCCACATACAAGCGGTAGCCTTTGTCTGAAGGAATGCGCCCTGCAGATGTGAGGGGCTGGAAAATGTATCCCAGATCCTCCAGATCAGCCATCTCGTTGCGTATCGTCGCAGAACTCAAATTCAAATCCGTGTATTTGGAAAGTGTTCGGGAACCAACAGGCTCTCCGGTCTCCAGATAGTTTTGGATAATCGCTTTTAAAATCGTGAGCTTACGCTCGCCAAGTTCTGTATTCAATCCCATCAGACCTTCCTTTCTCTCACCTGAGGTTTTTCTTATTAGCACTCCTTTGTTTTGAGTGCTAACACCTTCCGTATATTAAGATAGCACCATGGTCTGTATTTGTCAACCATGTTTATATATTCTTTATACTTTTTATATTTCCCCTTGTTTCCAATTTATAACCCTGTACTTTTTTCACTTCTAATACAACAGCTTATTTCCTTTTTCGCAAATCTCATAAATCTCATCATACTTTGCTTCGATCATCGGCGTCAGTTTTTCCGTCTGGTTTCTCACAATTTTCTTATAAAGGAAATACGGCAGGATCCATCCCAGAAATCCGGGAATCGCAAAAATAATACACAAAAGGATTTTCGGCGGAACTGCTGTCACCGCAAACGTAGAACATGCAATAAAAGCAGTTCCGATCACTCCTGCTGCCAGCGCCCATATTGTCGCTTTCGATGTCTTACTGTTTTCCAGCGACTGAATTTCCCGGACACAGGCTTCAAAGTTTCGCTGCAGCCTTGTAAGCTCCGTTTTATTTACAATTTTCCGATCACGTTTCAATCGCAGAGTCATCATCTTCTCGGCCTCCGGATGACGACTCTGGCTGCTCTGCGGCAGATTGTCATCCGGTTCCCACCCAAAATTCTCATATCCATCTAACAAAAAGGAGGCCTGACTGCTGTTTGCACTCACTTCTTTATATTCATATGCCACAAAATTTCTCTGTGGCTTTTCTGTCTTTTTCATAACTGACCAAACTCCTTTCCCGCCATGGGCAGTGTCACAATAAACGTACTGCCCTGTTTTTCTTCACTTAGGACCTGAATCTCCCCATCCATAAGCTCCAGCACCTGTTTTACCATTGCCATCCCCAGTCCGTTTCCCTCTTTGGAATGAGACGTATCTCCCTGATAAAATTTATCAAATATATGTTTCATGGTATTTTTGCTCATACCGCAGCCGGTATCCGATACAGAGATTGTCACCCCCTGCTCATCCGACAACTGACGAACCGTAATCACACCGCCCAGCTCGGTAAACTTGACCGCATTAGACAGCAGATTATTCCACACCAGTTCCATCAGATCCTGATCCGCATAAATTTCTGCCCGATCCTCCATTTCTACTTCCATCTCGATCTCTTTTTTCTCCCAGGCAGATTCATATTGCAGAATGCAGTCACATAACTGTCTGCACACATCATACACTTCTGCCTCCGGCTGTATTTTCTGGTTTTCCAGCTTATTCAGCTTTAAAATATTGCTGATCAGATCAGACAGGCGCGTTGCTGTATTTTCAATGGCTTCCCCATATTCTCTGCGCTGTTCCTCCGACAACGCATCCCTCTGCAAAAGTTCCGCATAATTTTTAATAATAGAAAGCGGTGTTTTCATCTCATGAGAAACATTTGACACAAAATCTGTTTTCAGCGTTTCAATGCTCCCTAGTTCTTCCACCATCTTATTAAAATCCAGAATCATGACATCCAGATAATCCCGTTTCTCCATTGTATGAAATGTAGGTACATAGACGGAAAAATCTCCGTTCGCCACTTTTCTGGTAGCCTCTGCCATTTTATACAGTGGTTCTTCGTAGGTTCTTTTTACCTTCCATCTGGTAAACAGCGTCAGTCCCATGGCAACCATTCCCCAGTAACACATCGGCACCACGGTCATCACCGCTTTATTCCAGCCTGCCGAATTCATAAACACGATCAGTCCGGTATGTATCCCCGACATCAGAAACAGAACCCCAATATAGATTCCAAATAAAGAAACCGGAAATAAACTTTGCTTTACTTTTCCCCTTTGTTCCTCTCGTTCTTTCATTGCAGCACCACCTTGTATCCAAGCCCGCGGACTGTCACAATCTTAAATCCGTCACAGGCTGACAGTTTATCTCTGAGTTTTGTAACATAAACATCCACAGCCCTCAGACTGGTATCTGTCTCCACACCCCAGAACTCGTCCATGAGCTGCGCTCTGGAAAACGTTTTTTTCGGATAAGACAAAAGCTTGTAAATAATATTAAATTCTCTTGTAGTAAGACTGATCTCTTCTCCGTCAATTTCTGCACTCATAGCATCCGCATCCAGTATCAGATTTCCCACCGTAATTTTTCTTTCCATCTCTATATTTGCCCTGCGAAGCAATGCCCTTACACGAAGAAGCAGTTCATCCAGTTCTATCGGCTTTACCATATAGTCGTCGATCCCGAGCTGAAACCCTTTCCGCTTGGACGGCAGATCATCTTTTGCCGACATAAACAGGATCGGAATCGTCTCATTTATCCGGCGAACTGTCCCGGCAAACTCAAACCCGTCAATCTCCGGCATCATAATATCAGAAATAATCAGCTGGTACACCGTATGATACATTTCCTCATATGCCGCAGCTGCCGACAGACACCCCTTCGCCTGAAAACCACTGTCATTCAGATAGGTACATACAATCTGATTTAATTTTTCATCATCTTCCACTACAAGTATACGAATCATTTTTATCTTCTCCTTTTGTATCTCTTCCCATTTTCCTAAAATACAGGACGATCCTAACACATTTTTGTTTTCGTTTTGTTTGTGAATTATGTACAAATTGTAAACAAAAAAACAAGGTGCGGTCAATTTTTTCTTCTGACGCACCTGTTTCTGACTCTTTTATTTTAAAGATTTGATAAATTAAATGAGACAAAGTAAATCCACAACTCCTTTGCAATCTCTGGTGCTGCATAACTCCATGCAATACTCATGCACATCCCGATTCCAACTGTACCAATCATTGCAATCAATACTGTAGCTATCGTCTTTTTGGACACTCTGCCTGCCTTGTTCTTTTCTTTCATATTCTCATACCTGCCTTTCTTTGTTTGATGGTATGAGAATAGCACTCTTTTGTTTATCCAATGTTTGATATTTGTTTCTGAATTATTAAAAGCTTCAAAATCTTTTCCTACAGCAGAAATTCGCAGAACACATAATTGCTGACATCAATCCCTCTTTTTGTCAGCCGGATTTTATCCTCTTTCACTTCTAACATTTTTTCCTGCTCCAGTTTTTCAAGCACGTCTCCGTAGATTTCTTCTATCGTATTTCCAAAACAATTCTCAAACTGGATTCCGGAGATTCCCTGCATCTTTCGAAGTCCCAGAAACATAAATTCTTCCATGGCATCTTCCTTTGTCAGCACTTCGATTTCTTCCCGCAGATCTTCTCCTGATCCTATTCTTTCTATATAAGAGGTCATATCTGTACAAAGATGGTATCTGGTATTGGAAATAAAAGACGAGGCTCCCAGACCGATCCCTAAATACTCTACTCTGCTCCAATACCCCAGATTGTGTCTGCACTCTTTTCCTTCCCGTGCATAATTGGAAATCTCATAGCGATGAAATCTATATTCTTCCAGAATTTCCTCTGTCCGCTCATACATCTGCCGCTCTGCGTCTTCATCCGGAAGAGGCGGATGTTTCTCCTGATCTGTCTGTCCTTTTCCATACCACTGATAAAATCGGGTTCCTTCCTCAATGATCAGACTGTACGCAGAAATATGCTCCGGATGCAATTCTGCCACCGTACGAAGGGTGTGCTCCCAGCTTTTTACGGTCTGTCCGGGAATGGCTGAGATGAGATCAATGTTGATATTATCAAATCCTGCCTGCCGTGCCATGTCATAGGATTCCCGAAATTCTTCATACGTATGGATTCGTCCCAGCATTTTCAGTTCCTCATTGTTGACAGACTGTAATCCGAAACTGATCCTGTTGATTCCCGCCTGTTTCCATCCTTCTAGTTTTTCTTCCGTCACAGTTCCCGGATTTGCTTCGATTGTAATCTCCGCATCCCTGTCGATGGTAAATACCTGTCTCAGCATTTTAAAAATCTCACCCATCTGTTCACACGACAAAATGGACGGAGTTCCTCCGCCCACAAAAACAGAAGATACCTGGTAAGATGAAGCAACCTCGCGGTATCTTTGTATTTCTTTTTTTAATGCATCCACATACTCCGCTTTGGCTGCATCATTTGCCGGTGCAGACAAAAAGTCGCAATAGGCACATTTCTGTACGCAAAACGGAATGTGGATATATAATTCTAATTTCTGCATCATACAGTCCTCTCTCTTATTGATAGGTACAGTATAATACAATCTGTTTTTGCTGTATACCTTTATCCCACAGAAAAAACAGTCAAAATGATCAGAAAATTTTCTCCATTTGCCTCCGGGAAATGGTAAAAATGACTTTCCGGAACAACTGCCTCCCACTCTTTGGTTGCTTCTGAAGGCTCTGGTCTTCTGCTGATATTCACCTGCTCCCGATCCCTCGGTGTCTCAAAATATGAGAACAGCAGATTTTCATGCAGAGAAATCATCTGGTAACGATCCCCCACGAGAAGACCTTCCCGCACAATCGACTGGTGATGACCAACATAGGAGCTTACCTTCTACGGATATAAAACTGCAATTCGTCCGCACCGTGCTTCCGGCGTTTTTTTCCGCTTCCACACCTCCACGGATTTCGGCTCATCGAACCAGAAGACCGGATACATATACAGCCAGCGGCGTTTTGTATTTCCCCCGCCTTTTACGGATGGCCACACCTCCAAAAACTCCTGCAGATCTAAAAACCACCCTTCTGCAATCTGCTCCATATTCTTTTCCCAGAGATGCTCTGACAGCTCCGGAATTTTTTTCCAATATATTCCACATAGAAAAGTAACATATTTTGACAACATCCTGACAAGTGTCCGGATTGATCCCGTCATTGTTGGTACCTCTCTGATCGTTCAAGATCCGGATACCATCTACTACAACATGACGGCATCCTGCCATGTGGAGCGTCCAGAATGCAGCATCGCGGAATGTGATCCCACGGACCGTCAGATTTTCCACATCTTCAAAATACGTTGTTCTCGGACGGTCTGCCATAATAACATTCTTCGGACATTCACCAAGTCCACCATCGGCTCCGTCATCCTCGAACACTTTGTCACCCTAACCGTAAATCGTACCTTCTCCCAAAATACTGATGTCGTGCTCATGCAGCGCACACAAAAAGCAGCCGCCTTCCCAACCGGTCGCTTCGCTTGGATCTTCAAATTCGCTGCTTCCAAAAAAGTCCAGAATATCTTCTTTGCGCAGACTGCTGATCAGCTCTGCCCCCCTTTCAAGATACAGTGTCACATTACTTTTCAATACGATCGTTCCACTTAAAAACTGACCGGTCGGGACAATGACACGTCCGCCTCCTGCCACTGTACAGGCATCCACTGCCGCCTGAATCGCTGCTCTGTTGTTTGTTGTGCCGTCTGCGACTGCACCATAGTCTGTTATTCTATAATCCATCGTTTATTTCCTCCATTCCAGAGAATCAATCCCATCCATAGAAATTACCTCTCCCTCTTGTCCTGCCACCTGAATATCCTCCAGTACCAGAGTTTTGATATTTCTCGCAAAAATTCCCATTTTACAGATATTCTGATCAATTCCATCCATCATCGCCGGCTGTCCACTGGCTGCATCTTCTGCATAGCTGATCTGAATGTGCTTCATTTCCACACGCTCAATTTTCTGCTCCGGGAGACCGTAGAAAAACGCAGCTGCCACATGACAGTTTTTAGCCTGAATATTACGAAAACACAGTTCTTTGATCTGTGGAGTTCTCTCATCCACCGCAAGCGGCTCCTTGCACTGTACATACTCGCTGTGTCCGTCCGGATCGCAGAAATAGAAACTGTTGATCACAAACGGAGTCAGCACAGAATCCATCCTGATATCTTCAAACAAAATACCGTCGATCACAGCATCCTTACCGCGTCCTCTTCTTGTCTTGATCCGAAGCCCCCGGTCTGTATTGAGAAACACACACTGTCTTGCCTGCAAATTTTTGATTCCTGCCGCCATCTCACTCCCCAACGTAATTGAACCATGCCCATCCCGTATACAGCACTGGCGGATTCTGATATTGGAAGAAGGAACTTTGTATTTTGCTCCCACGGAAATTTTACCTGACTTCACGGCAATGCAGTCATCGCCCACAGAGAACAGACATCCTGTGATTTCTACATCGTCGCAGGATTCCGGATTCAATCCGTCTGTGTTCGGGGAAACCTTTGGTCCAAGCACCGTCACTCCAATAAATTTCAGATGACTGCAAAAATACGGATGAATATTCCAACTCGGACTATTCTGTACTGTGATTCCGGTAATTGTCACATCCTCACATCGATTCAAAAAGATCATACGCGGTCTTGCCGCACCACGAACCTCTTTTGCATCCAGCCACCAGTTTTCCCAGGAAGCATTTCCATCAATTGTACCTTCTCCGCAAATCGTCACATCCTTTATGCCGATTCCATTCATGATTCCGGCAAACATATTCTGGGCTTCTCCTTCCCAGGTTCCGAGAATATATTCGTTTTCCTGATCCTCACTCTGGTAAGTTCCCCTTAGAATTGAAAACCTCTCACGCTCTGTATATGCCGAAAGCACTGCACCTTTTGCCAGCTCCATTGTGAGATGATCTTTCAGAAACAGACTGGTCACTCGATACGTTCCTTCCGGAATCAGCACACGACTGTTTCTCGGGCATGACATGATCGCTGCCTGAATATATGTCGTATCGTCCTGTACGCCATCTCCCTTTGCACCAAAATCACGCACATTCAATGTATAATCCTGTGTATCTGTGCAGAACATAATCTCAGCTGCTTCTTCCCCTCTTTCTACAGAAACATGATACTCTTTGCCAGGCTCCAGACCCTGCAGGAGATTCACAACCTGCCTGCTCTCTTTGTAAAACACTCCATTTAAAGATATCCGACAGGGTTCTTCCATCTCGTAAACACTTCCTTCACAACATTCCAGAGCCGCTGTACGTGCATGTTTCCAAATTACGTTTAACTCCATTTTGATCTCCTTTATGTATTTTCCACACATTGTAACAGCTTACATTATTTATTTCCACCTATTCACATTTCTATTTCCTTATCAATCGTATGTTATCATTGTGTTTTTTAATTGTCAATTATGTATTTTATATAATAATCACCTGCAGATTTATATAAAATATACAATACCATTTTCGAAAATCATATGCTATTATAGTAGAAAACCACTCTCCTTCTTTGCAATTAGTGTTAGCACTTACATTTTGGATTGGTTTCTGAAATTTTTAAGGAGCATTCAGTTATGAATATATATGATATTTCTCAAAAGGCAGGAGTCTCCATTGACTCTGTTTCGAGGTTTTTAAACGGCAGTGAAAAAGTCAGCGAAAAAACCCGAAAAAAAGTGCTTGCTGTCATGGAAGAAAACAGCTACACACCAAATGCCTTTGCCAGAAGTCTCGGACTGAATTCCATGCACACTGTTGGGATTCTCTGTTCCGACTCCTCGGACGTTTACCAGGCACAGGCAATTTATTATCTGGAGCGGGAGCTTCGCAAGAATTCCTATGCATCCATGCTCTGCTGCACAGGGTATGAGCTTTTGGAGAAACAGAGCTATTTGAACCTGCTTTTGTCCCGCAATGTAGACGCTGTCCTTCTGATCGGTTCTCACTTTATCGAGAACTCTCCGGAGGAAAACCGCTATATTCTGGAGGCCGCTTCCAAAATCCCTGTTTTTATCTTAAACGGAGAATTAAAAGGAGACAATATATACTCCATTCTCTGCGATGACTATATGGCATTGAAAGATATGACAGACCTGGTCTTCGCCAGAGGATCTGAATCCCCGATTTATTTATACCGAACGCTCAATTACAGCGGACAGAAAAAAATCCAGGGATTCCTGGATTCGTGTGCGGAACATGGACTGGACATATCTCAGAAAAATGCGTTTTCCGCACCGGGAGACTTGCACAAAGCATGTTCTATCTTAGAACAACTCGATGCAGACGGCATTTCTTTTGACTGTGTCCTTGCTGCAGATGACGAACTCGCCACAGGCGCTGTAAAATACGCACTGAAAAAGCACCTTCGAGTTCCCGAGGATTTTCAGGTGACTGGATACAACAATTCCGTACTCGCCGCTTGCAGTACACCAGAGATCACAACCATCGACAACCGGGTAGAATATATGTGCGTCACTGCCGTGTCACAGATGATGCAGGTATTTCAGAAAGAAATTCCGCCTTCCAGAACAATGTTTTCCGGAAATATTGTAAAAAAGCAGACAACAAAATGATGGCAGGAGCGTAAGGCTTCTGTCATCATTTTAAAAGCTATTTTATTTTTGCACCTTCTACAACCAATTCTTCTTTGTACTCTTCTCCATAAGTAGCTACCAGTGTCTCATCATAATCTTTATGGAAGAACTGCTCTTCTTTCAGAGATTGAATTTCCTCATTGATCCAGTTTAACAACGTTTCATTTCCTTTCGCACCATCAATATCAGACTTGTCGTCTTGATCATTAATAAAAAATAATTGCACAAGAAGTGGTGTATTTCTGCTGAGTTCTATGTACATCACTGCTATTTGCCTAAAAAAAGAATTCGCTCATTTTGTAGGATAAAAGAAATGCCGACTCATAACCCGATTAACCCCCGTTATAAATCGACACCCCAATCATAATTTACCTATCCAGTTCTCTTTGATTCTTTCGCAATGTTTTTTTGCGACTTGTCACCATACACTGCCTACTCTTTTTCACAAACAAGACTTACATCGGCGTTCCCACCTCGATCAGATTACCGTCCAGATCATAAAACCGAACCACCTTCTGCCCCCAGCTATGTGTCGTAAGACGATTGACATACTGGATAGAAGGATACAAATTTTCTAATTTTTGAACAAATTTTTCTATCTCACATTCTTCAAAATACAGTTCGCAGGAATTGCTCTCTGGAATAATTTCTTTTTCAAGGAACTTCTTCCAGATTTTTTCTTCCTGCAGTACCAGACCTTCTGTTAAAATCATATTCCCATCATTATCAAGCACCACATTAAGGCCAAACAAGTCATGATAAAACTGCTTTGATTTTTCAATATCTTTCACAACGATCAATATATTTTTTAATTTCATTCTGTTTTTTCTCCTTCCATATCCGTTCCTATTGTATTTATAATTGGATTATACATAACTCTATATTTTTTGTATATCTTTATTTTCAAAACAAAAAAGACGCCTCCACCGGGAAACGCCTTTTTGTTCTTTATTCTGCCACTGCTTTGTGATGTTTATCTTTATAAATGACCAGATACATCCCAAGATGGTCACGGAATGTAAGGATGCGAAGCATAGAAAGGATGTCAATGCACAACTTTTTGAATCCTTCAAATACGTTTGCTACACTCTCATCTTCCACTTCCCAGAAGATTACCTGTTCCGTATGCAAAACGGGTAATTGGTGCAATTTTACAATTCGGTTTCATAGTTTAACTTTTCTCCTTTAATATACTTCTTCTAAGTCAAACTCAAAATAACGTACCGCATTATTATATGAAATATCTTTTATAATTTTCCCCAACATTCGCTCATCATCCGGGTATTCTCCATTCTCTACCCAGTCCCCAATTAATTCGCAAAGAATTCTTCTAAAATACTCATGTCTGGAATAAGACAAAAAACTTCTGGAATCTGTCAGCATTCCAAGGAAATTTCCAAGAAGTCCCAGGTTTGCCAGAGATGTCATCTGTTTGATCATTCCAGTCTTGTGGTCATTAAACCACCATGCAGATCCCTGCTGAATCTTTCCTGCCACACCCGCATCCTGAAAACATCCAAGAATCGTTCCGATGGCTTCATCGTCATTTGGATTCAGACTGTAGATAATCGTCTTTGGAAGGCTGTTTTTCTCGTTCAATGCATTGAGAAAATCTGCCATCTGTGCGGACGGTGCATAGTTATTGATACAGTCATATCCGGTATCCGGTCCAAGCTGTGCATAACGGGCTGCATTGTTGTCTCTCTTACATCCATAATGAAGCTGCATTGCCCAGTTTCTCTTTGTATACTCCTCTGCTGCAAATGCCATAAATGCTGTTTTAAATTTCAGTTCTTCTTCTTTTGTCAGCATTTCACCCTGTTTGCGTTTTGCAAAGATCTTTTCCAGATTTTCTTCTGTTTCCGGCACATACATCACATATTCCAACGCATGATCGCTGGCACGACATCCCATTTCTTCAAATGCATCCATTCTCTTCTTTAATGCCATTTTTAGATCTGCAAATGTTTCGATCTGACATCCTGCAGCCTGTCCCAGTTTTTTCAGATATTCTGCATAATCCGGCTTTTCGATATTCATTGCTTTGTCCGGTCTCCATGCAGGAAGTACCTGTACCTCAAAGCTATCGTCTGCCGCCAGTTCTTTATGCCAGTAGAGGCTGTCTGCAGGATCGTCTGTTGTACAGATTAAAGTAACACCAGAACGGCGGATCAGATTCCGTACGCTCATGGATGGCTCCTGTAATTTCTGATTGCAGAGATTCCACACCTCTTCTGCAGTTTCTCCATTTAGCACGCCATTATAACCAAAATATCGCTTTAATTCCAAATGACTCCAGTGGAACAACGGGTTTCCCACAGCTTTTTCCAGCGTTTCCGCCCATTTTTGAAATTTTTCCCGTGCAGGCGCATCACCTGTGATATAGTACTCATCCACACCGTTTGAACGCATCTGTCTCCATTTGTAATGATCTCCGCCCAGCCATACCTGGGTAATATTTTCAAAACAGACATCTTTTGCAATCTCTTCCGGATTGATATGGCAATGGTAATCCAGAATCGGCATTGTTTCTGCAAAATCATGATACAACTTCTGTGCTGTAGGAGTGCTCAGCAGAAATTCTTCATCCATAAATGGTTTCATCTCTTATTCCTCCTGTTGATTTGTTATTTTCCTCGTTTTTTGTAAGCCCTTACATTTGTAAATTATATTTCTTCGTTAATAAAAAGTCAATTACTCTTTTATTAGCGTTTTTCACAATATTTTTCTTGATTTTTTGTACATTTTTCCATTGACTTGTAACTAAAAAGGTTGTATTTTAATTGTAAATACTTACATTTATTTTCTTTCTATATTTTCATTATGGAGGTTTTTATGGATTCAACACACACTTTTATTCAGATTCATCCAAAAGACAATACAGCAGTTGCACTCACTTCTTTAAAGAAGGACAGCGTATTAAATCTGGATGGACGCATGTATACTTTATTAGAAGACATTCCCCAGGGACACAAATTTGCACTGGAAAAAATCAGCGCCGGGAGTGCCGTGATCAAATACGGTTCCCCGATTGGTTATGCAACAGAAGATATTCCGGCCGGTTCCTGGATCCACACTCATAATATGAAAACAGGACTTGGAGATCTTCTGGAGTATTCTTATCAGAAAGAATTCACTTCTTTAGAACCACAGGAAGAACGGTTCTTTGAAGGATACAGAAGGACGGACGGAAAAGCCGGTGTCCGCAATGAAATCTGGATCATCCCGACAGTTGGCTGTGTCAACAGCATCGCAACCTCTGTTGCTGCCAGAGCAAAAGAATTTCAGCCGGACAGTGTAGATGCGATCGTCGCATTCCCGCATCCTTACGGATGTTCTCAAATGGGAGATGACCAGGAGCACACCCGCCAGATCCTTGCAGATCTGATCCGCCATCCAAATGCAGCAGGCGTTCTAGTCCTCGGCCTCGGATGCGAAAACAGCAATATTGAGGAATTAAAAAAATATATCGGAACCGTGGATGAAGATCGTGTCAAATTCCTGGTTGCTCAGGAAGTGGAGGATGAAATAGAGGCATCTCTTGCCTGCATCAGACAGCTCTGTGATTATGCCTCTACCTTCCAGAGAGAAAAAATTTCCTGCAAAGAGCTTGTCATCGGAATGAAATGCGGAGGTTCTGATGGATTATCCGGAATCACTGCAAATCCGACAGTTGGTGCTTTTTCCGATCTTCTCATCGCCCGCGGCGGTACTACGATTCTCACAGAAGTGCCGGAAATGTTCGGGGCAGAGACTCTGCTGATGAACCGCTGCAGGGATGAAGCTGTTTTTGATAAAACGGTAGACCTGATCAATTCTTTTAAAAACTACTTTAAAAGTCACAATCAGACCATCTACGAGAACCCTTCTCCGGGAAATAAAAAGGGAGGTATCTCCACACTGGAGGACAAATCTCTTGGATGTACCCAGAAATCCGGTTCTGCCCCGGTCGCTGATGTGCTCTCCTATGGACAGCCTGTGCAGACAAAAGGACTCAATCTTTTGAGCGCTCCCGGAAATGACCTGGTAGCCTCTACTGCACTTGCAGCTTCCGGTGCACAAATTGTACTGTTTACAACGGGACGCGGAACTCCTTTTGCCTCTCCGGTTCCGACTGTAAAAATATCCAGTAATACAAAACTCTATGAGAATAAGAAAAACTGGATCGACTTCAATTGCGGTGCGCTGGTAGACGGCGGCTCTATCCCGGAGATGGGAGAATCTCTTTTTGACTATGTTCTGGAGGTTGCTTCCGGACGTCCGGTCAAAGCCGAGGAAGCAGGATTCCACGATATGGCCATTTTCAAACAGGGTGTGACTCTGTAATAATAGATGAATATGATTTTCAGAAAGGATAATTTTTGCTATGAAACAGTTAAATTACCAGACCTTACAGGATTTAAATTATGATGGATATTTATTAAACGAAGCTCCGGAACGCGTTTTACAATTCGGAGAAGGAAACTTTATGCGTGCATTTGTCGATTTCTTTATCGATAAAATGAATGAAACTGCAAATTTTAATTCCAAGGTTGTACTGGTACAGCCAATTCCAAAATTCACAACTCCGGATGTGGGAGATTTTATCAATGAACAGGAAGGTCTCTACACACTGTATTTACGTGGTTCCGAAAACGGACAGGAAGTCTCTTCCAAACGGGTAATCTCCTGTATCAGCCGCTGCTTAAATGCATACAGCGACTATGAGGCAGTTATGGAATGTGCAAAAAATCCCGAACTGCGTTTCATCACCTGCAATACAACAGAAGCCGGAATCGTATATGATCCGTCCTGTCAGTTCACTGATACACCGGCAAACAGTTTTCCGGCAAAGCTGACACAGTTTCTGTATAAACGTTTTGAGGCATTTCAGGGAGATGTCAAAAAAGGATTTATCATCCTCTCCTGTGAACTGATCGACAACAATGGAAAGGAACTGGAAAAATGCGTCTTAAAACACGCTGCCAACTGGAATCTGGGCGAAGCTTTCACTGAATGGATCAAAGAGGCAAACCTCTTCTGCTCTACTTTGGTAGACCGGATTGTAACCGGTTATCCACGCTCTGATGCAGACGCTTTAAATCAGGAAAACGGCTATATTGACAAGGTGTTAAACACCGGTGAAATCTTTGGATTCTGGGTAATCGAAGGACCTCAGTCCATCAAAGAGGAATTCCCTTGTGATACGGCAAATCTTCCGATCCTGATCACAGATGACCACAAACCATACAAACAGCGGAAAGTCCGCATCTTAAACGGTGCTCACACTTCCATGGTACTTGGTGCTTACCTTGCCGGACAGGATATTGTCAGAGACTGTATGAAGGATGATGTCATCCGTGGTTACATGAATCAGGCAATCTATAAAGAGATCATTCCGACACTGACTCTGCCGGAAGAAGAACTGATGAGCTTTGCTGCGTCCGTGACGGATCGCTTCCAAAATCCGTTTATCGATCATGCACTGCTCTCCATTTCTCTGAATTCGACTGCAAAATGGAAAGCCCGTGTGCTTCCTTCTCTGGAAGGATACCTGGAAAAAACAGGGCAGGTTCCTCCTTGCCTGAGTGCCTCCCTCGCTTTTTACCTGGCATTTTATAAAGG
>ENA-UOJP01002104-UOJP01002104.1-human-gut-metagenome-genome-assembly--contig:-C102-NODE-2104-length-17867-cov-29.573321_pt1 | contig 17867 bp, 4 predicted proteins | sample MGYA00242353_ERZ723900 | MGnify/ENA metagenome assembly ERZ723900
AGCGATATGGCTGTGGTAAAGAGCGATATCGTAGAATTAAAGAGCGATATGGCTGTGGTAAAGAGCGATATCGTAGAATTAAAGAGCGATATGACTGAGGTAAAGGGCGATATCGTAGAATTAAAGAGCGATATGGCTGTGGTAAAGAGCGATATCGTAGAATTAAAGAGCGATATGGCTGTGGTAAAGAGTGATATTGTAGAATTAAAGAGCGATATGACTGTGGTAAAGAGTGATATTGTGGAATTAAAGAGCGATATGGCTGTGGTAAAGAGTGATATCGTGGAATTAAAGAGTGATATGACCGTGGTAAAGACTGATATCATAGACCTGAGAAATGATATGAACACCATGGAAGGCAGAATTGATGCTAAGATGGAACAGTTAAATGAAAATGTGAAGGGGATTCGTTTTACCATTGAAAATGAAATCCGCCCGAGTATTGCTCTTATTGCAGAATCACATTTCATTCTGAACAGAAAACTGGATGAGGCGATAAGAGTAGCGGGAAGTATCGAAATGACAAGAATTCGAGTCAGCATACTGGAAGATGATGTAAAGAAGCTGAAAAGAGCAGTAAATATGTGATCTATATCATAAGATACGAGAAATTGGTAGATTATGAAGAGAATATCAGTTATACAACAGAGCTTACTATAATTAGAAAAGAAAACAGTAAATAAATGAATGCAGCTTACTTCGGCAAATGTGCCGAAATAGGCTGCATTTTTGATTATAAGCTTCTATTTTTAATTTGGATCTTAAAGGCATAAAATAAAGACCAGCAATATACAATAACAAAAGATTTCTAAATAAATCAGATACAAATCATAAATAATAAAATGTTATTATGTGTTAACATTTACTGATATATAAATAAAGGTGATGGAATATAGATCGAATGTGTTAACAGCATTTCCTATAATTTCATAGATACAAACCAGGAGTAAGTAAGACAGCTTGACAGGCCCCAGATTAACATATAAAGTATAAGAAACATATCGTTTCAAAATCAGGTGAGGCGGCCAAATAAATCCAAGTCAAACGGCAGAAGGAGCTCTACATGAAAAAGCTAAGAAGTCCCTTGTTATCGGTGCTCGCAATTTACATACTGTGTTTTATCTTTCGAATGATAGAATATTTTATGATTCGTACAGATCAGACCTTATTGGGAGAAGCGATCATACATAAGATTGCGGGCATCATAATTCTCTGGATTGCAATAAAAATTCTATCTACTGATTTCGAGTTTATTGGATTTAAACGTAAAGGTATATTCAAAAATTTTGCATTCGGTTTACTGTTTGGTATTTCTGTGTTTGCGGCCGCATATGGGGCAGAAATCCTGATTGCAGTTTCGCAGGGGAATTTCCAGTCCCTTCAATTTTATGTCAGCAGCTATGCTGTGGATAAAAATATAGGAAATCAGACCGGTATCCTGTTCTTCCTTATTTGTATTGTTGGTAACATCGTTAATGTACTGATGGAGGAAGGCGTCTATCGAGGGCTTTTTCAAAAAATTCTTCAACAGAAATACAAATTTATTGCAGCAGCAATTATTTGCTCCATTTTATTTGGTGCGTGGCACGTCATAGGCCCGATTCGCAGTTATTATGACGGTATGAGCAGCATGGGAGGGATGGTGGCTAACATTTTCATGTTGGTAATCACAAGCGGTCTTGTTGGTTTTAAAGAGGCTATGATAACAAGATTGACCGGCTCACTTTATATGGCTATGGGGGATCATTTTGTCAATAATACAATCGTAAATATTTTACACGTTACCTCCTATACAGGTGCTGATGAATTGATGTTTGTGCGAATCACAATTGCTCAAAGTCTCTCATTCCTGTTGGTCCTTATTTTCTATATCTGGAAACAGAAGAAGATTAGTTCAGGCAGCGCTCCCTCCGGAAATTAGTCAGCCGTATCAAATGAGGAATGGCATCATTAAACGATAAATTTTGATTGCGGGCAGTGCATTTGTCTACATACTTATGCATTGCCCGCTTGATGATTATGCGCATTTGGACAGGAAGAATTTATCCTGTCTTTTTCTTGGCTTTTATGAGCTGAATATAGTTTTTCTTATATAGGAAACAAATATTGTGGAAACATGTTTAAAGCATGGCAGATAGAAACGTAAACGTGGGTGAAATACAGGGAGTCTGGCATTAGCATAGAAAATATAAAGCCGCACAAAAAATATGATCATAAATGACATACAGCTTAAATTAAAAGCAAAAGGCTGAACAAAGGAAATATAAAGTATTTCTCACAAACTCCCAAATAATGTAAATTTATAAGCCGCGATGAATATATTAAATACGCTGGAAATTATGTCTTTCACACACGGAAAACAGATTGAAATTGTCCGTTGACAAGTGACGCAAAATTTGTTAAACTATGTAACTAACAAGCAAAAATATATTAGTTACATTAATAAAAAGGACAAGAAAGAGAGGAAAATTTAATGGGTACAATTATTGGCGACGGCATTACTTTTGACGACGTACTTTTAGTTCCAGCTTATTCAGAAGTAATCCCCAATCAGGTTGATTTGACGACCTGCCTCACGAAAACCATCAAGCTGAACATTCCCCTGATGAGTGCTGGTATGGATACGGTTACCGAGCACCGTATGGCAATTGCCATGGCAAGACAGGGAGGTATCGGTATTATCCACAAGAACATGTCGATTCAGGCGCAGGCAGATGAGGTTGATAAGGTAAAGAGGTCGGAGAATGGCGTCATTACGGATCCATTTTATCTTTCCCCAGAACATACATTAAAGGATGCGGACGAGCTGATGGCGAAGTTCCGTATTTCTGGTGTGCCGATTACAGAAGGCAAAAAGCTGGTTGGTATCATTACCAACCGTGATTTAAAATTTGAGGAAGATTTTTCCCGCAAAATTAAAGAGTGTATGACTTCCAAAAACCTGGTGACGGCGAAGGAAGGCATTACCATGACAGAAGCGAAGAAGATTCTTGCCAAGGCGAGAGTGGAAAAGCTTCCGATTGTTGATGATGATTTTAATTTAAAGGGACTCATTACAATTAAGGATATTGAAAAGCAGATCAAATATCCGTTATCTGCAAAAGACAGCCAGGGAAGACTTCTGTGTGGTGCTGCCATCGGAATTACTGCTAATGTTCTGGATCGTGTGGCCGCTTTGGTCGCTTCCAAGGTCGATGTGATTGTCCTGGATTCCGCTCATGGCCATTCTGCCAACGTTTTAAACTGTGTACGCATGATTAAGGAAGCATACCCGGATCTTCCGGTTATCGCTGGAAACATAGCGACCGGAGACGCGGCAAAGGCCCTGATTGAAGCCGGTGCAGATGCGATTAAGGTCGGTATCGGACCTGGTTCTATCTGTACAACCCGTGTGGTTGCTGGTATCGGTGTGCCGCAGATTACAGCAGTTATGGATTGCTATGCGGTAGCAAAAGAATATGGAATTCCAGTTATTGCAGATGGTGGTATCAAGTATTCCGGAGATTTAACAAAGGCCATCGCAGCGGGCGGTAATGTCTGCATGATGGGAAGTATGTTTGCCGGATGCGATGAGAGCCCGGGAACATTTGAGCTGTATCAGGGAAGAAAGTATAAGGTATATCGTGGCATGGGTTCTATTGCAGCCATGGAAAACGGAAGCAAGGACCGTTACTTCCAGTCTGATGCCAAAAAACTGGTTCCGGAAGGCGTGGAAGGCCGTGTTGCATACAAAGGTCTCGTCGAAGATACCGTATTCCAGATGCTGGGCGGACTCAGAGCAGGAATGGGCTATTGTGGTGCTTCTGATATTAAGACACTTCAGGAAACAGCTAAATTTGTAAAGATTACCGCAGCATCCCTGAAGGAAAGCCACCCGCATGATATTCATATTACGAAAGAGGCTCCGAACTACAGTATTGATGAGTAGGATCGGTTGTGACGGAATTGTGGCATTTTTATAAATAGTATAATTATAATAGGAAGAGACTCTGTTTTGAGAAAAGCAGAGGCTCTTTTCATTTGAAGGGCAGGAATATATTAGAGAAGTTTTTAATATAGTTAATCCAAATGTTCGCTTTTATGGATATAGGGTGATGAAGGATCAGCCGGATAAATTAGTCCTTAATGGGCAGGAAAAGGCTGGGCAGACCGTCTATTATGAATATTAAATTGATTTAGTGACTACAAGTAAATTTTATTGTAACAATGTAAAAGAATACCGTGAAACACTTAGACCCTTTCATGCAGTCTATGGCGTGCAGAGATTACCGTGCTGAGCAGCAAGAAGAGGGAAGAAGAGAAATAAAGTTTTACAATAAAAATGATTAAAAAGGCGAAGGCCTGGCAGAAGTAATAATCTGTCAGGTCTTCGCCTTTTCATGTCGAAAATCTTTTTAAAAGGTCAAATATTCTATAAAAATAAATAGATTTCTATAATTTAACGCTATAACTAAGTCTCTGATTTCCTCCATCTTAAGTATTTCGTTATAGTTTCTTTTAGGCAAAGTTATATCTGCCTAAATTTTTTCGTGAAGTTAATTTATGACCTTATTTTCGCTTATGTAACAAAAAATCATGAAAATTACGATAAATAACACAAAATAGGGCGCAGTAAACAGTAAAAAAATTAAAATATAGGGGTTAAATAGAAGATACAGATTAAAAATAAAGACAATATTGTATAGACTAAAGTCTACTTGTATGATATGAATACTAAAAAAATAGAGGAAAGTAAAAAATAGTACATATAATTTATTTTATTATACAGTTATTTGGATTTTTTAAATTTGTTTTATTTCTATATCTTACGAAAACATTAATTATAAGAGCATTATACAGTGCCATGGTCACAAAACGGTTACATTTCAAGATTTTTCCATAATTTATTTTTGTTTTTTTGCTTTTTTTAATGCCAGGTTGGCTGTTTTAAAACTCATAAAATAAATTATAGGAAGGTGAATAAATTGTCGATAGCAAAAATGAGCATGATTCATAATTCATATCGTTATTTTACCATTTCTGTAGATAAATATGAAGATCGATGTATGAAGGGAGTTATCTATCATGCGGGAAAAACTCCGGGAATCCGATATGATAATTTCCTTGAAATGATAATTCAAATGAATCGTATTTTTGACAGCATGTCATGTCCCAAACAGGCTATGGAACTGAGGCGATTTACAGGAATAGAGTATCCGGAACCGGTAATACGGGAATGCAACCGGTATCAGAATGGCAGACTGGCGACGTTTCAGATTTATGTGAAATTTCGCTATAACGCCAGTTGGCAGGGAGATATTACCTGGCTGGAAGGTGAACAGACAGAAAGCTTTGAAAGTCTTTTGCAGATGCTTCAGATGATTGATCGAATCTTTACCGGTCAATCGGAGGAGAGAGGAACGAGGGTCACAAAAATCTGCCAGATTGCGATTAATTCCTGCGAAAAGGGATTGGTGACAGGAAGAGTACAAAACGCTTTTATCAATCATCTGGAGCGATTTAAAGGAATCATGGGTCTGGCTGATGCTATGGTACGTCTGTTTGAAGCAGGCGTTGGAGAAAACGATTCCGGAAAATCTCTGGAAGGAAAAATTATTTCAGAGGAAACCTGGGATTCCTATCGTTTAGGCGGGAAGGAAGCGACCTTTCTGATCAAGATCCTGTTCAGGGAACACTCAACCTGGCAGGGAGTAATTTACTGGCGTGAAACCGGTGAGAAACAGGCTTTCAGAAGCTTTTTGGAGATGATCATGTTGATAGCTTCAGCATTGGAAAGCGTTAAGGAAGAGAGTGAGTTTGAAGATAGATTTACAACAACTAATAATAGAGAAAAAGCCCGGATGGAAGGGTAAGGAAGGAGAGAAAGTATGAAAGGACTTAGAAAAAAGTTCAGACGAGGGCTTGCCGCGTTCCTGGCATTTGTTCTGACCATGACCTCCGTGAACACGGTGTCATTGGCAGATGTATCAAATGCACTGGAAACAGAAAAAGCTACCTTTGTCATGAGCGGAGAAGATATAGTGGAATCCGCTCAGGCTGCTATTGATAATGGCAGTACCTTTACTTACGAGGATCTCGGAATCGAGGAGACAGGAAGTACCGCGAAAGAGTATCAGAAGCTATTTACAAATGGCACGGTATATGAAATCGCCCCTTCTTATGACCTGGACGAAGAGGAAAACGCAGACGGAGCGAATCTCCGGATGTTTATCCGAGTAAAAGGTGAAACAGAAGGATATCAGATAACTGGTGAGGAAGAAATTATTTTCCTTTATATCAATGACTCTGAATCCAAAATTGCATTTCGTTCCAGAATTGATGATTATGTAACGGATAAGGTTACGGTTAAAGGAAATTCTTCTTTGGCAGAAACCGAAAAGCCGGTACTCGATGAGAATGGAAATGCAATAGAAGGCGATAAGCCGGCACAAACCCCGGAAGAATCCACTGTACCCAGTGGGGAAACCGGAAGTGTAGAAGAGACGAAGGAGCCGGAGACTGAGGCACCGGCACAGGTACCGGAAGAATCGATGCAGGAACCGGAGTCGGAGGTACCTACGCAGGAACCGGAAACAACAGCACCGGCAGAAGAGCCAAAGACAGAGGCTCCTACGCAGGCAGAAACCGAAAAGCCAACGCAGGCCCCGGTACAGGAACCGGAAACACAGGCCCCAGTGCAGGAGCCAGAGACACAGGCACCGGAAACTGATGCGGCAACACAGGCACCGGAAGTGCAGGAACCAGATACAGAAGCTCCCGCACCGGAACCAGAAGCACCGGCACAGGAACCAGAGGCGGCAGATACAGGAAATGAAACCGTATCTATAATAAGAAACAACACCTACGTATTGACAACTGCAATTGAGCCGACTTCAGAAGAGTCAGACGTATCAATTGTAGATGAAGAGGTTCCGAAAGCAGATAGTCCGAAAGAGGATACAGAAGCAAATACGCCTGCCGATAATCCGGTTTCAGTAAGCACAGGAAGTAATGCGGATAAAGGTGATCATGCCGATCATGAAGAGAATAAACCTTCAGAGAAAATCGAAGGCAAGACCTATGGCCATGTATTACTCAATGAAGAAAGTTATGCGAAAGCATATGTAACGACCCTTGATAAAATGGGGATATCTGTTGAAGTAGCAGAAGGATTAACTCTTACGATTCATCATAATGCATTTTATAATGATAAAGATATATCAGAGGATGAAGTGATTAGAGGTCTGAAGGAAGGGGATGTGATTAATCCGGCGGATTATGCCTGGGATAAAGAGTCTCTTACCTACTTAGGCAGTATGCCAGAGCAGATAACAATCAGTGCTGAGGCGGAAAATAAAGTTGAGTTATTTTATGATGAGATACCGGTGGAAAGGGAAGAAGAAGACGTACAAATTCTGAATGCTGTTCCAAGAAATTATTATCGTTCGAGACTTGCTGATGATAATACGACACCTGGTAAAGTATTTCCTACCAAAACAGCAGAATGGGTGGATGAAGTAAATGGTTTGGCCAAAATTAATTTTACCATTTATGGAAATCCGGTCCGCCAGGGTAGTGATGTTATTTTAATTGTCGATAGTTCTGGTAGTATGTCAGGAACAAAATGGTCGACAGCTAAAAGTGGAGCAAAAGGATTCGTAGATAATTTATATGAATCAGTTGATGGTGTTCCATCTGACAATCGAATTGCTATCGTTGATTTTGATAGTAGTGCAATAGCTTATCCAGGTATCAATAATTCGACAGAAACATTTTTAAAAGCAGATGAGACAATTAAGGTTGGAAAGAAAAAACCTGTAACCTATTCTGCGACAGATTATTTTAAAACTTATGTTATAGACAATCAAATGAGTGCTTCAGGAGGTACAAATTATGATTATGCCTTCCAAGCAGCAAAAAAAATTATAGATGGACGAACAGATACTTCTCGTCCTGTATATATCGTATTTATGAGTGATGGTGAACCTCGTGATTATGATTGGTCAGATTATCATACAGGACAAAAAGATGCGGCTGACTTACGGGAGCAGGGCGTTACTATTTATTCAATCGGTTTAAATATTGGAGATAAAAAATTTAACAATTTTATCGTTCCGTTAGCCTCTTCCCCTAAATCAACCTATGCTATCAATATCGAAAAAACAAGCGATCTGGTAGGCATCTACGACGCCATCGCCAGCTCCATCAAAATCGCCGGAACAGAAGCGACAATTACAGATGTCATCAACACAGAGGCGTTTGAGATTGCAACGGACTACAACAATGGCATGTGGTATGAAGCAAGCACAGGCACCGTAAACAGGAGTTCCGATAATAAGACAGTTACATGGGATTTCGGTAATATTTCCGCCAATAAGGAAACCCTTACTATCTATATTAAAGTAAAGGATTCGGTACCAGGCGGCACTGCACCGGATACCAACAAAGAAGCAAAAGTAGATTACACGGATCCAAATGAACAGTCCCAGACTCAGGATATTCCGAGCCCCAACCTGGCAGTTGGAGATGTGGGTACCATCACATTAAACTATTACCTGGTTAATGAAGACGGTATTACAATCAACGGAACCGGCGAAGCGATTGATTTCGAGCGCCGCCAGCAGCTGGGAACCAAACTTTATGGGGATGCACCTCAGGAGTTTGGCAGCTATACCGTGAATGCACCATCGACCATTGAGTACAATGGTATCAAATATCAGTATGTAGCGGCAAGTGCATCAAAGGATGGAAGTGCGAATCCTGCAAATGTAGAGCTGAGCCCTGCCAAGAAGGCTGTTAATCTGTACTATGGCTATCAGGAAATCAAAGATGTCACAGTAACCTTTCACGGCAACGGAGGCACGCCAAGCGTTAGCAGCGTGACCGTGCCTAAGGATACCGCTTTAGGCGGCCAGATAGCAACCGCAGCAAGAGAGGATCACAATTTCCTTGGCTGGAATACAGCAATGGATGGTTCAGGCAGCGCGTTCACTTCCAACACGATCGTTACAGATAACATTACTGTATACGCACAGTGGCAGAAAAAACAGGCGCTGACCATCAAAGCAGCCGATACAGAAAAAGTTTATAATGGTGAAATGCAGTATGCATCGGAAACAGGATATGAATCGACTGGTTTAAAAGCAGGTCACAGAATTACCAACATAAAAGCCAGTGGTTCCGGACGTGATGTTCAGGAAGATGGCTATCCAATCACCATTACAGGTAGTGTAAAAGTTGTAAATGAATCGGGTGTCGATGTAACACATGAATACACGATTACAAAAGAACCGGGAACTTTGACAATTAAACCAAAAGAAGTGACAATTACGGTAGATAACAGTTCAAAGGCCTATGGTTCCCTGGACCCGAAGTTCACCGGTAAAGTAGAAGGTCTCGTAAACGAAACAGACCTTGGTACCGTATCATTTGTGAGAACAAATGAGGCTGAGGAAGTCGATGTTTACAAGGAAGTACTCGCTGCAGAGTATAAAGCAAATAAAAACTATACTGTATCAGAGCACAGAGGCGACTTTGAAATCAAGGTAGCTACGATGCCGGGAGCGTCTTTATCGGCTAAGGGCGGCAGCTGGGAATACGATGGAAATGCACATTACGCAGCAGCAACTCTTAATAAGGCGGATGGCTATACCGTATATTACAAAGTGAATGACGGTGACTGGACAGTAAATCCGCCGAGTGTAACAGAGGTATCAGAAGGTATTGTAACGGTATCTGTAAAAGCAACGAAACATGGCTATGTAGACCTGGAGACTGAGAATGTCACGCTGCAGATAACACCGAAGCCAGCGACAATTACAGTAAAAAATGCAGAAAAGACCTTTGGGGAAAGCGATCCAACCTTTGAGGGAACTGTACAGGGACTTGTTAATAGTACAGATCTTGGAACGGTTACTTATAAACGATCGAATGATACCGAGAGCGTGGGAACGTATAATAAAGTCCTGATTCCAGAATACAAAGAAAACACCAATTATAAGATAACTGTAAAACCAGGTGATTTCAAAATTAATCCGGCAAAGGATCCTGAGGCGGACTTAAAGATCGCCGGAGGCAGCTGGCCGTATGACGGAAAAGAGCATAAAGTAAAGCTGAATGTCATAGATTCTGCACTGGCTGCACTGAAGAGATATACGATTGAATACAGTACGGACGGAGGCCAGACCTGGTCTAAAAATGTACCGGGAGTGACCAATGTATCCGACGGAACGCTTACCGTTATTGCAAGAGGTACTCGTGAAGGATATGAACCGCTGAAATCGAATGAAGCTGCGATTTCAATTACTCCGGCGCCGGTAACGATTGTTGTTGACAATGCAGAAAAATTCTACGACGAAAAAGACCCGGCATTTACAGGAAAGATAAACGGACTTGTAAAAGCGGGAGATCTTGGAAACGTAATTTACAGCAGAACCAATAACGATGAAGAAGTAGGCGTATATCAGGACGTATTAACTGCAAACTATACTTCAAACGAGAACTATACAGTAGAGATAGAAAAGGGCAATTTCGAAATTAAGAGCGCATCACTCGAAGGCGCAGTGCTGACAGCAGTTGGCGGAGAGTGGACTTATGATGGAAATGCACATGCCGCCACAGCTGCATTGGAAAATGCACCCGGCTATACAATCTATTATAAGACCGGAAACGGCGAATGGACTACAGAAGCACCGAGTGTGACAAACGTAGCAGATGGGCTTGTAACCGTATCGGTTAAAGCAGAACGCCATGGATACGAAGCCCTGGAGGCAGAGGATGTAACGCTCAAAATACTGCCGAAGGAAGTCATCATCCAGGTAAAGAATGCAGAGAAGTTCTTTGATGAGCCGGATCCAAAATTCGAAGGAACCGTGTCAGCGTTAGTAAACCAGGAAGACCTTGGAACGGTAACGTATACCAGAGAGAATACGGAAGAAGCAGTTGGTATATACAACGAAGTACTGACAGCAAACTATACTTCAAATGGTAACTATGAAGTGACCATTAAAAAAGGCGATTTTGAAATCAAGACAGCGACTTTGGAAGGTGCTTCTCTAAGTGCAGCCGGCGGAAGCTGGACGTATGATGGAAAAACGCATTACGCCAACGCAGAACTTACAAATGCGGATAACTACACCATCTATTATCGTGTAGGGGATGGTGAATGGACGACGGATATACCAGGTGTCACCAATGTATCCGAAGGCGAATTGACAGTATCTGTGAAAGCAACGAGAACCGGCTACGTGGATCTTGTGACAGAAGATGTCAAACTCGTCATTACACCAAGAGACGCGACTATCACTGTAAATGATGCAGAAAAATTCTACGACGAAAATGATCCGTCATTTACAGGAACAGAGACTAATCTGGTAAAGGCGGGAGATCTGGGAACGGTTACTTACCGCAGAACCAACGATGACGAGGAAGTAGGAACCTATGAAGAGGTATTGACGGCAGATTATACCGCCAACGACAACTATAAAGTAACCGTAGTAAATGCAGATTTTACGATAAAAACTGCTTCTATCGCAGGTGCGAAATTAACCGCGGCCGGCGGAAGCTGGATCTACGATGGCGAGGCCCATGCAGCAGCCGGAAGAGTTGAGAACGCAGACGGCTACACTGTATACTACAAAGTCGGAGACGGCGAGTGGACCACAGAGGCCCCGAGTGTAACCAATGTACTGGACGGAACCGTGACAGTATCCGTAAAGGCGACAAGAACGGGTTATGAAGAACTGACGACTGACGCGGTTGCTCTGGAGATCATTCCGAAAGATGCAGCCATTGTCGTAGACGATGCAGAGAAGTTTTATGATGAAGCAGATCCGAAGTTTACAGGAACCGTGACAGGACTTGTAAAGGAAGGCGATTTAACAGGGCTGACCTACATCAGAACAAACAATGACGAGGCAGTCGGCATTTATCCGGAAGTACTGGCCGCAGCCTATATTAAAAATGAGAACTACAATGTAACCGAGCATAAGGGAACGTTTGAAATCAAGACAGCGACCATGAAGGATGCCAAAATGACGGCAGACGGCGGAAGCTGGGTATACGATGGAGCGGCACATGCGGCGACCGCATCTCTTAAGAACGCAGACGGCTATACTGTATATTACAAGGCTGGAGACGGCGAATGGACCACTACAGCACCGAGCGTCACCAACGTGGCAGAAGGAATCGTAACCGTATCCGTCAAGGCAACGAAGACGGGATATACAGATTTAACGGCTGAAGACGTAACCATTCAGATCACAAAGAAGCCGGCAACGATCACGGTAAACAATGCGGAGAAGTTCTTTAACGAGGCAGATCCGGTATTTACCGGAACCGTAACAAAACTGGTTGCAGACAGCGATCTCGGAACGATAACCTATGTGAGAACCAATGACGCAGCAGGTGTGGGAACGTATGAGAATGTACTGGATGCAGTTTACACAGACAACACAAACTACGAAGTAACCGTAAAACGCGGCGACTTTAAGATTAAAGAAGCGACGGACCCGGAGGCAGATCTTAAGATTGTCGGAGGAAGCTGGGTATATGACGGAGATGAGCACAGAGTAAAACTGGATGTCATCGATTCCGTTCTGGCAGCACTGAAGAAGTATAAGATCGAATACAGTACGGATGGAGGAAATACCTGGTCTGAGACTGTACCGGGAGTCACCAATGTAGCAGATGGAACCGTAACTGTGATCGCAAGAGGTACCCGTGAAGGTTATGAGACCCTGGTATCCAATGAGACAACAATCCAGATCACAGCCAGAACCGCAACGATCCGGGTACATGACGCGGAGAAGTTCTTCGATGAATCTGACCCGGCATTTACGGGAACAGAAGAGAACCTGGTAAAAGCAGGGGATCTCGGAACCGTAACCTACAGAAGAACAAACGCAGACGAAGCGGTAGGAAACTATCCGGAAGTACTGACTGCGGACTACACGGCAAACGGCAACTATATTGTAAATGTGGTAAATGGAGACTTCGAAATCAAGACCGCATCCATAAAAGATGCAAAGCTGGAAGCAGCCGGCGGAAGCTGGATCTATGACGGAGCAGCCCACGCGGCCTCCGGAAATGTAACGAACGCAGACGGCTACACAGTATACTACAAAGCAGGCAATGGCGAGTGGACCACAGAGGCCCCGAGCGTCACCAATGTACTGGAAGGAACCGTAACCGTATCCGTGAAGGCTGTGAGAAGCGGCTATGCAGATTTAACGACAGAGGATGTAACCCTTAAGATTACACCAAGGGAAGCAGTCATCACAGTGGATCATGCGGAGAAGTATTTTGATGAGCAGGATCCGGAATTTACTGGAAAGGCAGCAAACCTTGTGGCGTCCGGAGATCTGGGAACCATTACCTACAGAAGAACCAACACAGAAGAGGCAGTAGGAACCTATCCGAAGGTACTGACAGCAGATTACGAGTCAAACAGCAACTACATCGTAACCGTAGTGAAGGGAGACTTTGCTATTAAGACCGCTTTCATTGAGGACGCGGAACTGGCGGCAGCAGGAGGAAGCTGGACCTACGATGGAGCAGCCCATGCAGCGACAGCCAAACTGAAGAATGCTCCTGGCTATACAATTTATTATAAGGCTGGAAACGGCGAATGGAGTACAGTGGCTCCGGATGTAACCAACGTATCGGAAGGACTCGTAACCGTATCTGTAAAAGCAACGAAAACAGGTTATGAAGACCTGACGACTGACGATGTAACCCTGCAGATCACACCAAAGACAGCGACGATCACGGTAGACAATGCAGAGAAGTTCTTTGATGAAGAGGATCCGGCATTTACAGGAACTGTAACAGATCTTGTAAATGAGAGCGATCTTGGAACAGTAAGCTATAAGAGAACAAATGCAGAGGAAGCGGTGGGAATCTATAAAGAAGTCCTGACTGCGGAATTTACAGATAACAGCAACTACAATGTGATTGTTCAGAAGGGTGATTTCCAGATTAAGACAGCAGCTATCACGGGAGCAGCCTTGACGGCGGCCGGCGGAAGCTGGGTATATGATGGAAATGCCCACAGGGCAGAAGCCATTGTCGAAAATGCAGATGGATACACCATTTACTATAAGACAGAAGGCGGCACCTGGAGTACGGAAGTACCGAGTGTTACAAATGTCTCAGATGGAAAAGTAACCGTATCTGTCATGGCAGTAAAGACCGGCTACGAAGATTTAAATACGGAAGACGTTACACTTGAAATTACGCCAAGAGACGCTACAATTGTTGTCGATGACGCGGAGAAGTTCTTTGATGAAAAAGATCCGGTATTTACAGGAACCAAAAATAATCTGGTTAAAGAAGAGGATTTGGGAACTGTCACCTACCGCAGGACCAATACGGCAGAAGAAGTAAGAACGTATCCCGATGTACTGACTGCAGACTATGTTGCAAACAGCAACTATCACGTGACTGTGGTAAATGGCGACTTTACGATTAAGACCGCCTCGATCAGCGGCGCAGAATTGACGGCAGCAGGCGGAAGCTGGATCTACGATGGCGAGGCCCATGCGGCAGCCGGAAGAGTTGAGAACGCAGACGGCTACACAGTATACTACAAAGTCGGAGACGGCGAGTGGACCACAGAGGCCCCGAGTGTAACCAATGTACTGGACGGAACCGTGACAGTATCCGTTAAGGCAACAAGAACGGGTTACGAAGAACTGACAGCTGACGCGGTTACTCTGGAGATTATTCCGAAAGACGCAGCTATTGTCGTAGATGATGCAGAGAAGTTCTTTGATGAAGCAGATCCGAAGTTTACAGGAACCGTGACAGGACTTGTAAAGGAAGGTGATTTAGAAGGACTGACCTACATCAGAACAAATAAAGACGAGGCAGTCGGCATTTATCCGGAAGTACTGGCAGCAGCCTATATTGAAAATGCGAACTATAATGTAACCGAGCACAAGGGAACGTTTGAAATCAAGACAGCGACCATGAAGGATGCCAAAGTGACGGCAGACGGCGGAAGCTGGGTATACGATGGAGCGGCACATGCGGCGGAAGCATCTCTTAAGAACGCAGACGGCTATACCGTATATTACAAGGCTGGAGACGGCGAATGGACCACTACAGCACCGAGCGTCACCAACGTGGCAGAAGGAATCGTAACCGTATCCGTCAAGGCAACGAAGACGGGATATACAGATTTAACGGCTGAAGACGTAACCATTCAGATCACAAAGAAGCCGGCAACGATCACGGTAAACAATGCGGAGAAGTTCTTTAACGAGGCAGATCCGGTATTTACCGGAACCGTAACAAAACTGGTTGCAGACAGCGATCTCGGAACGATAACCTATGTGAGAACCAATGACGCAGCAGGTGTGGGAACGTATGAGAATGTACTGGATGCAGTTTACACAGACAACACAAACTACGAAGTAACCGTAAAACGCGGCGACTTTAAGATTAAAGAAGCGACGGACCCGGAGGCAGATCTTAAGATTGTCGGAGGAAGCTGGGTATATGACGGAGATGAGCACAGAGTAAAACTGGATGTCATCGATTCCGTTCTGGCAGCACTGAAGAAGTATAAGATCGAATACAGTACGGATGGAGGAAATACCTGGTCTGAGACTGTACCGGGAGTCACCAATGTAGCAGATGGAACCGTAACTGTGATCGCAAGAGGTACCCGTGAAGGTTATGAGACCCTGGTATCCAATGAGACAACAATCCAGATCACAGCCAGAACCGCAACGATCCGGGTACATGACGCGGAGAAGTTCTTCGATGAATCTGACCCGGCATTTACGGGAACAGAAGAGAACCTGGTAAAAGCAGGGGATCTCGGAACCGTAACCTACAGAAGAACAAACGCAGACGAAGCGGTAGGAAACTATCCGGAAGTACTGACTGCGGACTACACGGCAAACGGCAACTATATTGTAAATGTGGTAAATGGAGACTTCGAAATCAAGACCGCATCCATAAAAGATGCAAAGCTGGAAGCAGCCGGCGGAAGCTGGATCTATGACGGAGCAGCCCACGCGGCCTCCGGAAATGTAACGAACGCAGACGGCTACACAGTATACTACAAAGCAGGCAATGGCGAGTGGACCACAGAGGCCCCGAGCGTCACCAATGTACTGGAAGGAACCGTAACCGTATCCGTGAAGGCTGTGAGAAGCGGCTATGCAGATTTAACGACAGAGGATGTAACCCTTAAGATTACACCAAGGGAAGCAGTCATCACAGTGGATCATGCGGAGAAGTATTTTGATGAGCAGGATCCGGAATTTACTGGAAAGGCAGCAAACCTTGTGGCGTCCGGAGATCTGGGAACCATTACCTACAGAAGAACCAACACAGAAGAGGCAGTAGGAACCTATCCGAAGGTACTGACAGCAGATTATGAGTCAAACAGCAACTACATTGTAACCGTAGTGAAGGGAGACTTTGCCATTAAGACCGCGTTCCTTGAAGACGCAGTGCTGACAGCAGCAGGAGGAAGCTGGAACTATGACGGAGCCGCCCACGAGGCAGCCGCTAAGCTTGAGCATGCACCTGGTTACACGATTTATTATAAGGCTGGAAACGGTGAATGGAGTACCGAAGCACCAAGCGTTACCAATGTAGCAGATGGAACCGTAACGGTATCTGTGAAGGCGACGAAAACCGGTTATGAGGACTTAACGGCTGAAGATGTAACGATTCGCATAACAGCAAGGCCGGCAACCATTGTTGTAGATAACAAATCGAAATCTTATAGTGACATTGACCCATTATTTACGGGCCAGATTCAGGGATTGATATCCGACGGAGATTTAGGGACTGTAGTTTACCACAGACTTGACGCGGATAAGAACAAAGAGGCGGTTGGCGCTGACATTACACTGACTGCAAGCTACAGTGATAATTCCAACTATAAGGTAGAGGTGAAGAACGGTAAGCTGGATATCATTGCATTAAATACGAATACCGTTAATGTAACCGGAGAAACCGTAACGTATGATGGAAAGACACATGGACTGAGAGAAGTAACCGCACTGAAGGAAGGCTCCACGATTCTTTACTCCGTGGATAATCAGAACTTTAGTGAGACAGTGCCTGTCTTTACAGAAGCGGGCAGCCACACCGTCTATGTAAAGGCTGTCAATCCAAATTATCACGACACAGCCGTTGTAACAGGTATTGTAGTCATTCAGAAACGTGCATTATCCATTACAGCAGCCAGTGCGGAAAGAAAATACAACGGAACAGAATTAACCGCACCGACCGCATCGATCACAGACGGAACGCTTGCAGACGGCCAGACACTGACGGCAGTTAAAGTGACAGGTTCACAGACCTCAGTTGGCAGCAGCGAGAATATAGCCAGTGATGCAGTGATCATGGCAGATAATGGAGAAGTTACCTCCAACTATAATATCACGTATTTAGCAGGCACCCTTAGAGTAACCTCAGGCAGCAGCGGAGGCGGTGGAGGCGGAGGCGGCAATACTCCGAATCCTGATAAGCCATACGTGCCGGAGGGGCCTGGAACTGATCCGGGAACGGTAACGATTGAACCGGGTGAGGTACCGTTGGCAAACTTACCTGAAAGCAGTTCGGCTGATAATTTAGTGCTGATTGATGACGGCAATGTACCGCTTGCAGGTCTTCCGAAGACCGGTGATCGTGCAGGTGCACACGCAGGATTAGCAGCACTGCTGTCCGGATTCCTGCTGGCAGCATTTACAGCGCTGAGCAGCAAGAAGAGGGAAGAAGAGAAGTAAAGATTTCGATACGAAATGTGTGATTATGGAAATGGCGGCGGCCAGGGCGAAGTTTTTATAAGACAAGCCCCCCCCCGGTTTTGGAATTAAAATACCAGCGTATTATTTTAACCGAAAAAGAACCCACAGCCCAAA
>ENA-UOJP01002111-UOJP01002111.1-human-gut-metagenome-genome-assembly--contig:-C102-NODE-2111-length-17733-cov-8.886412_pt1 | contig 17733 bp, 28 predicted proteins | sample MGYA00242353_ERZ723900 | MGnify/ENA metagenome assembly ERZ723900
CTCTTAAAGCACCTCCAATTAAATGTTAGCCCTGTCTCTGCTTATGCTTGGGGTTTTCGCAAATGACCATGACACGGCCTTTACGGCGAATAACCTTGCACTTTTCGCACATGGGCTTCACGGACGGTCTTACTTTCATAGTTTGAAACCTTCCTTTCAGCGGTTTGTATCCGGCGCTTATTTGCTGCGCCAGGTGATCCGGCCACGGGTCAGGTCGTAGGGAGACATCTCCACCGTGACCTTATCGCCGGGCAGAATCCTGATGAAATTCATTCTGAGTTTTCCGGAAATGTGCGCCAGAATTGTGTGTCCGTTCCCAATGTCAACCTGGAATGTCGTGTTGGGCAGAGCCTCCACCACAACACCTTCCACTTCGATCATATCGGATTTTGCCAAACGTTATCCCTCCTGGTCCGGTTGGACCTCTTCGCGGAAAGCCGCGAGAGTCCTGCGAAGTTCACTGTTGGTGATCTTCTCATTGCTCTTGATCTTTTCAGAAAGCCGGGTCTCCTCCGCCGACACAAACAGCACATGTCTGCGCTTTTTCCGCTTAGGGGATTCCAGTTTCCTGCTCTTTCCGTCCGCCAGCAGGAGATACTCCCCCTCCACCGCGAGAACGACAAACAGCTTGCCTTTGTCGCGGCCGGCGTCGGATCGGACAATGTTCGATTTTGCAATTTCCATACGTTCTTCTTACTCTTTAGATGGCGGGAGCCGTGAGAATCTCCGGTTCCCCATCGGTAATCAGGATCGTATTTTCATAGTGGCCAGCCCACTTGCCATCCAGTGTCTTGACGGTCCACCCGTCGCTGAGTACCTGGATTGCCGCCGCGCCGGCGTTCACCATGGGTTCGATTGCAAGGGTCATTCCCCGCAGAAGCCTGGGCCCCCGGCCAGGGTGGCCGTAGTTGGGGATCTCGGGCGCCTCGTGCATCTGGGAGCCGACACCGTGGCCGACATATTCCCGTACAATCGAGTAGCCGTGACTTTCCACGTAGGTTTGAATGGCCGCGGAGATATCCTGTAGCCTGCAGCCCTCTCTTGCGAACTTGATTCCCTCAAAAAAGCTCTGCCTGGTCACGTTGATCAGATCTTGCGCCTCCGGGGAAATTGTCCCGCAGGGAAAGGTCGCCGCGCAGTCGCCATGAAATCCTCCCATGTAAGCTCCCACGTCCACGCTCACGATGTCGCCTTCCTGCAGCACCCGTTTGCCGGGAATGCCGTGGATCACCTCATCGTTGACGCTGATGCAGACGCTGGCGGGATAACCATTATAATGGAGGAAGGACGGGACCGCACCCTGCTTGCGGATGAAGTGTTCCACCGCGCTGTCGATCTCCTGGGTTGTTACGCCGGGCCTTACCATTTCCCCTGCAAGCGCACGGGCAGCCGCGGTAATTTTACCGGCACGGCGCATCAAGTCGATCTCATGGGCAGATTTGAGCGTAATCATACGCTCATCTCCCCAAGGCACGGAGGATCGCCTCTGTGGTCTCCGCCACAGTGGGTTGGTTCTCCACGGATTTCAGGAGACCGCGCTTGGCATAAAAATCCTTGAGCGGCTCGGTCTCCTTATGATAGACCTCGAGCCGTGCCTTCACGGTCTCGGGGGCATCATCTTTACGCTGGACCAGCTTTCCGCCGCAGCTGTCGCACACATCCGCCTGTTTGGGGGGCACAGCCACCAGATGGTAGCTGGCCCCACAGGACTCGCAGACACGTCGGCCGCTCATACGATCCATGATGACCTCGTCGGAGATCTCGATGGAAACAACAGCGTCAAACTGGATTCCTCCCTGTTCCAGGGCCTCCGCCTGGGCGATGGTGCGGGGCACCCCGTCCAGGATATAGCCGCCGGCACAGTCGGCCTCGGCCAACCGCTCGGTCACGATGCCGATGATGACCTCATCAGGCACCAACTGTCCCGCGTCCATGAAACTCTTGGCCTTTAGTCCGGTGGGTGTGCCATTTTTGATGGCCGCCCGGAGGATATTGCCAGTCGAAATGGTAGGGATTTTCAGCTCTTTACACAGGATGTCGGCCTGTGTGCCTTTGCCGGCGCCAGGGGCGCCCAACAGGATTAATTTCATACGTTCGCCTTTCTTACTCCAAGAAGCCCTTGTACTGACGCATCAGCATCTGGTTCTCCAAAGCCTTCACCGTCTCCAAGGCGACGCCCACTACAATGATCACAGAGGTGCCGCCGATGGCCACAGAGGTATTGCTGATGATCTTGCCCACCAGCAACGGACAAATGGCCACAATACCCAGATAAATTGCACCAAAGAGGGTGATCTTGCCCAAAACTTTTTTGATAAAGTCCACTGTGGGCTTGCCGGGACGGAAGCCGGGGATAAAGCCGCCCTGCTTTTTCAGGTTGTTAGCAATCTCCACCGGGTTGAACTGAATGCTGGAATAGAAATAGCTAAAGCCAATGATCATCACAAAATATACCACCATATAGATGATGGACTGGGTATCAATGGCATCATAGATCGTACGGGAAACCGTGCCCTCATCAGGAACGCCGATGAAGCTCCAAATGGTGATGGGAAGCGTGGCAATACTTTGGGCGAAAATGATGGGCAGGACACCGGACATATTCACCTTCATAGGCAGGTTGCTGCTCTGACCGCCGTACATTTTCCGGCCCACCTGACGCTTGGCATACTGCACAGGAATGCGCCGCTCAGCATCGGAAATGAACACGATGAACACAATCAGTGCCAGAACGCCGACCAGCAGCAGCGCAATGCCCCAGGGAGCAATGGCGCTGCCCAGTACGGCCTCCGCCTGCTGCTTTGCCAGGTCAGCGGAATAGCCCGCGGATTCATATTCGGAAATCAGAGATTCCAGCGTGATACTGCCAGCCTGGACGCCAGACCAAGTCCGAACGCCATCAATCATTCCGGAAATCATGTTGGGCACGCGAGCCAAGATGCCGGCGAACAAAATGATGGAAATACCATTGCCCACGCCGAACTCATTGACCTGCTCCCCCATCCACATGACGAAGGAGGAACCGGCAATCAGCGTCACAATAATGACCAGAGCGGGCCAGATGCCGCTCACGCCGCTCTCCAGCAGGTTGTAGCGCTGCATCATCATATAATAGCCAAAGGCCTGCAGCACGGCAATCCCAACGGTTGTATAGCGAGTGATGGACTGAATCTTCTTCCGTCCCTCCTCGCCGCCATCCTTTGCCAGCCGCTCCAAAGCCGGAATTGCCACGGTCAGCAGCTGGATAATGATGGATGCGTTGATATACGGCTGAATGCTCAGAGCAAAGACGGTCGCCATGGAGAAGGCGCCGCCGCTCATGGTGTTCAGCAGGCCAAAATAGGTGCTACCCATGCTGGCCAGCTGAATCTGTAGCGCGTCTTTGTTGATATAGGGGACCGTGATCGCATTACCGATCCGGAAGATCAGCAGGATCAGGAGTGTAAAGATGATCTTCTTGCGCAGCTCGGGAATCCCCCAGGCCTTACGAATCGTTTGGATCAAGTCACATCACCTCTGCCTTTCCGCCAGCTGCCTCAATGGCCTCCTTGGCAGACGCAGAGAAAGCAGAAGCCTTTACAGTAACCTTCTTGGAAACCTTGCCATTGCCCAGAACCTTGTATCCATACTCGCACTTGGACAGGATACCCTTTTCCAGCAATGCCTCGGCAGTAACGGTCTCACCGTCCTCAAAGGCATTGAGCGCGCCGAGGTTGATGATCTCCAGCGGCTTTGCGAAGATATTGTTGAAACCGCGCTTGGGGATGCGACGGGCCAAAGGCATCTGGCCGCCCTCGAAGCCCACGCGGACCTTGCCGCCGCTGCGGGCCTTCTGGCCTTTATGGCCGCGGCCGCCGGTCTTACCATTGCCAGAACCGGCGCCCCGGCCCTTGCGGTATGCCTCGCGGACAGAACCCTCGGCGGGAGACAGTTCGCTCAGTTTCATCATTCGTGCCTCCTTACTTCACTTCAGTGACCTGCAGCAGATAGCCGATCTTGGCAATCTTGCCACGGGTGGAATCGTTGTCGGGCTGCACAGTGACATCACCGATTTTGCGCAGACCCAGGGAATTTGCAGTGGCAACCTGCTTTTCCAGGCGGCCGTTCAGGCTCTTGACGAGCTTAATATTTAAGTTTGCCATGTTTCGCGCCTCCTTAACCCAGGATCTCTTCGACGCTCTTTCCGCGAATACGGGCCACCTCTTCGGGGCCGCGCATGGACTTGAGTCCCTCAAAAGCGGCGGCGACAACGTTATTGGGGTTATTAGAACGCAGGCACTTTGTCCGGATATCCTTGATACCTGCGGCTTCGACGACTGCACGAACGGCGCCGCCGGCGATCACACCAGTACCGGGAGCAGCGGGCTTCATTAGCACACGGCCTGCACCAGCCTCACCAATGGTCTCGTGGGGAACGGTGCTGCCGGACAGCGTGATGGTGATCATGTTTTTCTTGGCTGCCTCAATCCCCTTGCGGATTGCCTCGGGAACCTCGGCGGCCTTGCCCAGGCCGTAGCCCACCTTACCCTTGCCGTCACCCACGACGACCAGGGCGGAGAACTTCATGACGCGGCCGCCTTTCACCGTTTTGGAAACACGGTTCAGGTAGACGACCTTCTCGATATACTCGCTTTGTTCTCTTTCAAATCTAGGCATGTCTCGTTCCTCCTCCCTTAGAATTTCAGGCCGCCCTCACGGGCACCCTCGGCCAGAGCCTTTACACGGCCGTGGTAGAGATAGCCGCCGCGGTCGAACACGACGTTCTCAATTCCCTTGGCCTTGGCGCGCTCAGCCACCAGCTTGCCCACCGCGGTGGCAGCGGCAATGTTGCCGCCATAGCCGTCGATGGCTTTATCCAGAGAGGAAGCGGAGACCAGCGTCACACCATTGACATCATCAATGACCTGTGCATAAATGTTGGCTTCGCTGCGGAACACATTCAGACGCGGCATCTCAGGGGTGCCGGAGATCTTGGCGCGCACTCTCTTATGACGCTTGAGGCGCTGGGCATTGGTATTCGGTCTTTTAATCATATCGGCACACCTCCTTACTTCTTAGCGCCGGTCTTGCCGACCTTGCGGCGGATGACTTCGTCAGCGTACTTGATGCCCTTGCCCTTATAAGGCTCGGGAGGACGCTTCTCGCGGACCTCGGCGGCGAACTGGCCCACAACCTGCTTGTCGCAGCCGTTAATCACAATTTTATTGGGAGCGGGGACATCAATGGTAATGCCCTCGGTCTCAGAAACGATCACCTGATGGGAGTAGCCCAGGTTCATGACCAGGTTTTTCCCCTCCTTGGCCACACGGTAACCAACGCCGTTGACCTCCAACTCTTTCTTGAAGCCGTCGGTGACGCCCACAACCATGTTGTGCAGCAGCGTCCGGGTCAGGCCGTGGAGGCTGCGGTGCAGCTTATCGTCGGAAGGGCGCTCCACGGTGATCGTCGAACCTTCCTGTTTAATAATCATCTCAGGGCGCAGCGCACGCTTGAGCTCGCCCTTGGGCCCCTTTACGGTAACCACATTACCATCGGCGATGCTGACGGTGACGCCGGCGGGAACGGTAATGGGCATTCTGCCAATTCTAGACATGGTTCCATACCCTCCTTACCAGACGAACGCCAGGACCTCGCCGCCGACATGCAGCTCGCGAGCCTTCTTGTCGGTCATGACGCCCTTGGACGTAGAGATGATGGCAATACCCAGGCCGCGGAGTACACGAGGCAGCTCATCGGCGCCCACATAGCGGCGCAGGCCGGGCTTGGAAACGCGGCGCAGGCCATTGATCACTCTCTCTTTGCCTGCGTTGTACTTCAAGGTGATGTGGATCATGCCCTGCAGGCCGTCCTCCTCCACCTGGAAGCTCTTGATATACCCCTCGTCCAGCAGAATCTGAGCGATGCTCTTTTTCATGTTGGAAGCGGGAACATCAACGGTGTCGTGCTTGGCACTGTTGGCGTTGCGGATGCGGGTGAGCATATCCGCAACAGGATCGGTGATATGCATGTTAAATCCTCCTATTTTCAGAGTTGCGGCCTCATCAGCCGCTCCGGCAGCGAGGTATCATGGCGAATGGAGTCCCCGCTTGCACGGAGCACCCAATTCGTCATGACCTTTCGCCATCCGTTATGCCAGGACCCCCATATCAAAGGCCCCTGGTTACAAAGAAGTTAATTGCGCGGCTCCTTAGAAGGAGGCCTTGCGCACGCCGGGGATTTCGCCCTTGTAGGCCAGCTCCCGGAAGCAGATACGGCACACGCCGTAATCACGCAGATATGCGTGGGGACGGCCGCAGAGCTTGCAGCGATTGTACTTGCGGGTGGAGAACTTCGCTTCGCGCTGCTGCTTGAGAATCATTGATTTCTTAGCCATTCTTCTCCTCCTCCTTAGCGGGCGAAGGGAGCGCCGACCTGCTCCAGCAGGGCGCGGGCCTCTTCGTCGGTCTGCGCGGTGGTGCAGATCACCACATCCATACCGCGGATCTTGTCGATCTTGTCGTACTCAATCTCGGGGAAGATCAGCTGCTCCTTGATGCCCAGGGCATAGTTACCGCGGCCGTCGAAGGAGTTGGGGTTGATGCCCTGGAAATCGCGGACGCGGGGCAGAGCCACATTGAACAGGCGGTCCAGGAACTCCCACATCTTGTCGCCCCGCAGAGTGACCTTGGCGCCGATAGGCATCTCCTCACGGAGCTTGAAGTTAGCGATGGACTTGCGGGCGCGGGTAATCACGGGCTTTTGACCGGTGATCTTGCCGAGATCGCCTGTCACGTTCTCCAGCACCTTGGCATTCTCGCGGGCTTCGCCGCAGCCAACGTTCACGACAACCTTGTCGATCTTGGGAATCTGCATCACACTCTTATAGCCGAACTGCTTCATCAGGGCGGGAGCGACTTCGGCGGTGTACTTTTCTTTCAGTCTTGCCATTTGTCAGCTCTCCTTTCTCACAGCTCGGCACCGCAGTGCTTGCACACGCGGGTCTTCTTGCCGCCCTCAATCTTATGAGCGATACGGGTGCCCTTGGAGCACTTGGGGCAGACTACCTGCACCTTGCAGGCGGCGATGGCAGCCTCACGCTTCATGATGCCGCCCTCCTCGCCCTGACGGCGGGGCTTGACGTGGCAGGTCACCATGTTGATGCCCTCCACAACCACCTTCAAGGAGCCGGGAACGGTGCCCAGCACCTTGCCCTGCTTGCCCTTGTCCTTACCGGACAGGACGACAACCGTGTCGCCCTTCTTTACATTCATAGCCATTCTGCTGCCCTCCTCAAATCACTTCGGGGGCGAGAGACAGGATCTTCATATAATCCTTGTCACGCAGCTCGCGCGCCACAGGCCCAAAGATACGAGTGCCTCTGGGATTCTTGTCGTCCTTAATCAGGACGGCGGCGTTGTCGTCAAAGCGGACATAGGTGCCGTCGTTGCGGCGGACACCCTTGGCGCTGCGGACGATCACGGCCTTCACGACCTCGCCCTTTTTCACAGTGCCGCCGGGAGTGGACTTGCGGACAGAGGCAACGATCACATCGCCGATGTTGCCGAACTTCCGGCTGGAGCCACCCAGGACCCGGATGCACTTGATCTCTTTGGCGCCGGTATTATCGGCAACCTTCAGAAAAGTTTCCTGCTGAATCATACTACGGCACCTCCTTACTTCGCCTTTTCGATGATCTCAACCACGCGCCAGCGCTTGTCCTTGCTGAGCGGACGGGTCTCCATCACCTTGACTTTGTCGCCGATGCCGCAGGCGTTCTGCTCGTCATGAGCCTTCAGCTTGTACGTACGGCCGACAATCTTCTTATACAGAGGATGGGCGACGCGGTCCTCGATGGCGACGACCACAGTCTTGTCCATCTTGTCGGAAACAACCTTGCCAACGCGGGTCTTCCGGGAGGAAGTTCTCTTTTCTTCGTTCATTCTCGTTTCCCTCCTTACTGCTTGTTGTCAGCCGCGGAGAGCTCCGCCAGCACGGTCTTGACTCGGGCAATGTCGTGCTTGGTCTCCCGGATCTTCACGGGGTTATCCAGCTGATTGGTGGCATGCTGCATGCGAAGATAGAACAAATCCTTCTTCAGTCCAGCCAGCTTCTCATTCAGCTGCTCAGGGGTCATCTTACGGATCTCACTTGCCTTCATCTCACTCACCTGCTTCCTCGGTGCGGGCGATCACCTTCGTCTTGATGGGCAGCTTGTGGCTGGCCAGACGGAGCGCCTCGCGGGCAACTTCTTCAGACACGCCGGCGATCTCGAACATGATGCGGCCGGGCTTCACGACGGCAACCCAGAACTCGGGAGAGCCCTTACCGGAACCCATGCGGGTCTCGGCAGGCTTCTTGGTCACGGGCTTGTCGGGGAAAATCTTGATCCAGACCTGACCGCCACGCTTGGTGTAGCGGGTCATGGCGATACGGGCCGCCTCAATCTGGTTGCTGGTAATCCAGGCAGGCTCGGTGGCTACCAAGCCATACTCGCCGTAAGCCAGGGTATTGCCGCGGGTGGCCTTACCGGTCATGCGTCCGCGGTGGACACGGCGATATTTGACTCTCTTCGGCAGAAGCATTACTGGGCTCCTCCTTCCTTAGCAGGTGCCGCAGGCGCCGCAGGAGCAGCGGGGCGGCTGGGATTGGTGGTGCGGTTGAAGCCGCCCTGGGGCCGGCCCTGGCCGCCACGGTTGAAACCACCCTGACGGTCACGGTTAAAGCCGCCGCCCTGACGGCGATCACCGCCAAAGCCACCGCGACGGTCGCCATCCCGGCGGGGGCGGCGCTCACGACGCTCCTGATAGGGCTTGGAGGTGTCCATCGTACGGGGGGTGGTGCGCAGGGTCTGGCTGAGAACCTCGCCCTTGTAGATCCACACCTTCACGCCGATGCGGCCAAAGGTGGTGGCAGCCTCTGCGAAGCCGTACTCAATGTCGGCGCGGATGGTCTGCAGGGGGATGGTGCCCTCGTGATAGTGCTCCACGCCGGCGATCTCCCGTCCGCCCAGACGGCCGGAGCAGCAGACCTTGATGCCCTTGGCTCCAGCGCGCATAGCGCGAGCCATGGCATTCTTCATGGCGCGGCGGTGGGAAATACGCTTCTCCAGCTGCTGGGCGATGTTCTCTGCCACCAGCTGGGCGTTCATGTCGGGGTTACGAACCTCGACGATGTTCAGCTTCACCTTCTTGCCGATGAGCTTCTCAACGGCAAGGCGATACTGCTCGATCTGCTCGCCGCCCTTGCCGATGACCATGCCGGGGCGGGCGCAGTGCAGGAAAATAGTGACCACGTCGCTGCTGCGCTCGATCTCAATCTTGGGAACGCCGGCACCGTACAGGGCCTTTTTCAGGTATTTACGGATCTTCTGATCCTCGACGATCAGATCACCGACCTTCTCTTCACTGGCATACCAACGGGAATCCCAGTCTTTGATGACGCCCACACGCAGGCCGTGGGGATTAACTTTCTGTCCCATAAACTGCTCTCCTCCCTTATGCCTTCTCCGTCACGGCCAGGGTGACGTGAGACGTGCGCTTGTTGATGCGATAGGCGCGGCCCTGAGCCCGAGGCATCATCCGCTTGAGGATGGGGCCGGGGGTGGCGAAGACCTCAGAGACCACCAGCTTGCTGGGGTCCATCTGGAAATTGTTCTCCGCGTTGGCGCAGGCAGACTTCAGCAGCTTCATCAGGGGCTCGGAGGCAGACTTGTGGGTCTGCATCAGAATCGCCATGGCGGTGCCGGCATCCTTGCCGCGGATCAGGTCGCAGACAATCTGGACCTTCCGGGGAGAGATGCGGACATAGCGCAGATAGGCTTTTGCAACTTTATTTTCCATGTTCAGCATCCTCCTTCAATCAGTCCTTCCGGTGTCCGCGGAAGGTCCGGGTGGGCGCGAACTCGCCCAGCTTGTGGCCCACCATGTCCTCCTGGATGTAGACGGGCACATGCTTGCGGCCGTCATGCACAGCAATGGTGTGGCCGACAAAGGCGGGGAAGATGGTGGAGCTGCGGCTCCAGGTCTTCAGCACCTTCTTCTCGTTCTTCTCGTTCATTTCCTCGACCCGCTTGAGGAGCTCCGGGGCAACATACGGGCCTTTTTTTACAGATCTGCTCATATTGACCCTCCTTTACTTCTCGTTGCGGCGCTTGACGATAAACTTATTGGTGGGGTTCTTGCCCTTGCGGGTCTTGTAGCCCAGAGCGGGCTTGCCCCAGGGTGTCACAGGACCGGGACGGCCGACAGGCGCGCGGCCCTCGCCGCCGCCGTGGGGGTGGTCGTTGGGGTTCATGACAGAGCCGCGGACCGTGGGACGCCAACCCATGTGGCGCTTCCGGCCGGCCTTGCCGATGTTGATGTTCTCGTGCTCGATGTTGCCCACCTGACCAATGGTGGCGTAGCAGTTGGTACGCACAATGCGGACCTCGCCGGAGGGCATCCGGATCTGAGCGTCGCCGCCTTCCTTCGCCATGAGCTGAGCGGAGGTGCCGGCGGAGCGCACCAGCTGGGCGCCGTTGCCGGGATGAAGCTCAATATTGTGGATCACAGTGCCCACGGGGATGTTGGCGATGGGCAGGGCGTTTCCGGGCAGGATGTCGGCGTCGGGACCGGTCATAATCTTGTGGCCGGCCTTGAGGCCCACGGGAGCCAGGATATAGCGCTTCTCGCCGTCCTCATACTGGATCAGGGCAATGTTGGCAGAGCGGTTGGGATCATACTCCAGGCGCAGCACGGTGGCAGAACCCATCTTGTCGCGCTTGAAGTCGATGATGCGGTACTTGCGCTTGTTGCCGCCGCCGCGGTGGCGGACGGTGATACGGCCATAGCTGTTGCGGCCGGAGCTCTTCTTCAGAGGCTCGGTCAGGCTGGGCTCGGGCTTGGCCTTTTTGTCGATGCCGTCGAAACCGGAGACTGTCATCTGACGTCTGGAGGGAGTCGTCGGCTTAAAGGTTTTGATAGACATATCGCTTTACTCTCCTTCCGTTATCAGACCATGCCTTCAAAGAATTCGATGGTCTTGGAGTCAGCGGCCAGCTGGACATAGGCCTTCTTCCAGCCCCGGGTCATGCCGGGGCGGCCGGCGCCCATGCGCTTTTGCTTGCCGGGCACATTCATGGTGTTGACGGAGGCGACCTTCACGCCGAAAATCTCCTCAACAGCCTTTTTGATTTCAACCTTGCCTGCGTCCTTGGCAACCTCGAACACGTACTTCTTGTCGGCAGCGCCGGACATCGCACGCTCAGTGATGATAGGACGGATGATGATGTCGTATGCGGTAGCCATTACGCGTACACCTCCTCGATTTTGGCGAGGGCGGCCTGATCCACAACCAGGTACTGGGCGTTGATGATGTCATAGACATTCAGCTGCACAGCGGGGGTGGTCAGCACGCCGGGAATGTTCCGGGCGCTCTTGACGATGACCGTGTCAACGGCGGGGGTCACAACCAGGGCCTTGCCATCCACCTTGACGGCGTCCAGGAACTTACGGAAGTCAGCGGTCTTGATGGCGTCCAGCTTGATGGTGTCGATCACCACCAGCTTACCCTCGGCCGCCTTGGCGGAGAGGACGGACTTAAGCGCCAAACGCTTGACCTTCTTGTTCAGCACATAGCTGTAATCCCGGGGCTTGGGGGCAAAAACGATACCGCCGTGGGTCCACTGGGGAGCCCGGGTAGAACCCTGACGGGCGTGGCCGGTGCCCTTCTGACGCCAGGGCTTCTTGCCGCCGCCGGAAACCTCGGCGCGGGTCAGGGCGCTCTGGGTGCCCTGTCTGCAGTTGGCGAGGTGGTTCTTGACAACCTCGTGAACGACGGTCTGGTTGGGCTCGATGCCAAAGACGGCGTCGTTCAGTTCCACAGTGCCGACTTCTGCGCCGGCCATGTTCAAAACTTTCATGGTAGACATTGTTCAAGCACCCCTTTCTTACTTGTTTCTGGCGGAGGCCTTCTGCGGGTTGCGGCCGGAGGCCTTCTGCGGGTTCTTGCTGATGTCGGCGCCAGCCTGCTTGACCTTGTGGACCTTGACAGTGCTCTTGATGGTCACAAGACCGCCCTTGGGGCCGGGAATCGCGCCGCAGACCACCAGCATGTTCAGCTCGGGGTCCACCTTGACAATCTCCAGGTTCTGCACAGTCACCTGCTCAACGCCCATGTGACCCGCGCCATCGCGCCCCTTCATAATGCGGCCGGGAGTCGTGCCCGCGCCCAGGGAACCCTGATGGCGGTGGACGGGGCCGCCGCCGTGGGTGTTGCGCTTCACCGCGGCGCCGTGGCGCTTGACAACGCCCTGGTAGCCGTGGCCCTTGCTCACACCGGTCACATCCACAAAGTCGCCGGCCTTGAAAGTGTCAGCCTTGACCAGGTCGCCGATATTCAGCTCGGCGGCATTTTCCAGGTTGAACTCCCGCAGGTGCTTCTTCGGGGAAACGCCGGCCTTGTTCAGGTGGCCCATCTCAGGCTTGGTGAGCTTGCGCTCGGCCACATCCTCGAAGCCCAGCTGAACGGCCTCATAGCCCTCTTTTTCAGCGGCTTTCTTCTGCACGACCACGCAGGGACCCGCCTCGATGACTGTGACGGGGATCACATGGCCGTTCTCGTCAAAAATCTGGGACATGCCCACTTTTTTGCCGATGATCGCTTTCATGGTTGTTCCTCCTTAAAGGTTATTGGTCGGCTTAGATACGTGCGGGTTGGGTCCCGCCGCATTGCTCTGCCGACATGACCCGTCTGCCTCGCAAGACGGCAGACATGGACAGCAAACATACTTCGTTTCAAAAAAGTGACAAGCACTTTTTTGAGCTGGGATTCAGTCCGCCGCAGCGCACTCGCTTGCGCTCGCACGTTTGCGGACTGCGAGGTGTTTTTGTCCACGCACAGGTCGCGGCCAAAAACGGATCTCACATTCTTTCGCGTCTCCGGACGCGAAATGCGAGGACCTGTTCCCTCTTTCAGATTTTACAGTTTAATTTCAATTTCCACGCCGGCAGGCAGCTCCAGGGCCATCAGGGCCTCCACCGTCTTGGGGGTGGACTTGGTGATGTCGATGAGGCGCTTGTGGGTGCGGCGCTCAAACTGCTCGCGGCTGTCCTTGTACTTGTGGACGGCCCGCAGGATGGTGACGACTTCCTTCTTGGTGGGCAGAGGGATGGGGCCGGACACGGAAGCGCCGGTGCGCTTGGCGGTCTCCACGATCTTCTCTGCGCTCTGGTCGATGACCTGGTGGTCATAGGCCTTCAGGCGAATGCGGATCATTTCTTTCTGAGCCATGGTTGTTTCCTCCTGATTTCGTAGGTAGTTTCACGAGTCTCGACGACCTACGGCGAGAGAATTTTTCTATACGCTTAACCGTGCGTATCATTCCAGCTCATGAAAAATACCGGCGTTTCACAACGGCCGGTATCCTGTCATGGCGCAGCGATCTACGCAACGTACAGATCCTTCTCAGCCGCCCGATTATCGGACATACTCCCCGGAAGTTACCTCTTTCGAGCAATCTCCCGGTTCATCGCAGTGCTGCATGGGCATGGCATGGCCTTTCCACGCGAGCTTAATTATCATAAAAGAAATTCCCACCAATGTCAAGAGAAATTTCTCCGTTTTTTATAAAATTATGCAGATTTTTTTGGAAAGGCGGGCAACCGTGCAAAATTGGTTTCCTCCACCCCTTCAAAGGGCGAAAAAAGAAGGGCCGGAGCACCCGCTCCGGCCCTTCCCTGGCCGTTCTCTTCTCTCACTCAGCCAAGCGCCTGGGCAAATCGCTGGAGCATCACCGCGAACTGAGCCCGAGTGGCTCCGTCCCGGGGATTCAGCATACCCTGGGTGGTGCCGGTGATTATCCCGTTCATGGTCATCCAGCAGAGGGGCTCATAGGCGTATTCGCTGACCGCCTCCGCATCCGGGTAGTCCAGGGGGAAGGTCCACGCGCCAGTAAATCCTTGGCCCTGATTCTGGGCATAGCGGTAAAGCATGGCAGCCAGCTGCTGGCGGCTCACCGCGCCGCCGGGGGTCGTGCCGTCGGAAATCCCGCTTTCCGTTGCCCAGGCCGCCGCCTGAGCCATATCCGCCGGACTGCTGCCAGAGAACCGTGCCAGTATCATCCATACCTGCTGCCGGGTCACTGCCCCCTCCGGGGTGAAGATACTTTCCAAGGTACCGCTCATGTAGCCGCTCTCCATGGCCCAGCGGATCGCGTCATTTGCCCAGTAGTCCTCCGGCACGTCGGCAAAAGGCAGGGGCCCCGCCTCCTCCCGGAATCGGACGGTGACAGTTACCCGGCCCGCGGGCTGCTGGTACGTATACGTGCCGTCGCCGTTGTCAGTTACCTCCACTGCACCGGAACGGCTGGCGATCGTGAGTTCCGCCAGCTCATAGCCGGGGTCGGGGGTGACGGTGAGTATCACTGTGTCTCCCGCAGAGGGGGTTCGGGGAGAGGTCCTTACAGTACCGCCGCTACCCGTGTTGATGCTGGGGGCGTAGCTGGGTTCACTGTCACCAGAGCTGTCGCCCATGTCCGGGGTGGGGTCCGGCGTCAGTACAACAGTGCTGCCTTGCAGCGTGTAGGTGGCGGAGGCCTCCTCACTGACGAGATTATTTTTAACAGCGATGGCTTTTATGGTGGTGGTTGCCGTAATCGAAATTGCGCCATTGTACAGGGTGCCGGATGTAGTCGGTCCGGTTCCGTCAGTGGTATAGTAGATTTTTGTACCGTCACTTCCCGTATGTTCGCCTGCGCTGATGATGGCAGACAGTGTGCCTGTAAAGGCCTGGCTTGCAGGACTGAATGTAGGTTTCTCGGGAGCAACGGCATCTGCCCACGCTGAAAGATTTGTTGTAAGGCCCGGGGCATTGGGGTTATCTTTAACACCATCACTGATGGTAAGCCCCTGCGCCTCCAGAAAATCAAACGCCTGAGTGGCGGTGTCGCTAGCCGCCAAGGGCATCAAATTGGATAGAGACGTTACACTCCTGCTCGCTGCTCCGCTCGCTCGGGCACAGTTCATAAGGAATACCGCAATCTGCACACTAGATGCGGCGGCATAGGGATGAAATGCGGCTGGCGTTTCATTGTAACCTTGTACAATACCAGCTTTTGTAAAAAATTGAATTGCCGTTTTCTGCTCCGGCGTACAGTCACTGATGTCTGCATAATCTATTTCTGAGCCAGCTTCAGCTTTTGCTTGCAGGACAGGGCTGTCTTTGTACTTTTCATAGGTTTCCATGAGCATTTCCAACCGGGTAGTACCTGTCTGCCAACGATTCATTCCGCTGCTGGCATATCTACTTATAAGGGTAGATACTTGTTGTTCTGTAATCGTTTCGGTAGGGTTAAACTTCTCGTCCTGCGTTCCGATGATAATCCCTGCGGCAGAAAGGGCTTGGATGGCAGGGGCATACCAGTCGCCAATATGCACATCATCAAAAACAACCGTTGACGCAGTTTCGTTGCTCTTGCATCCGGTGGCTCGCCAAAGAACCACCGCCACCTCGGCACGGGTTACTGTTTTACTCGGGCTGAATGTATCAGCGGAGGTGCCGCTGATAATTCCGGCGTTGGCCAGAGCATTGATAGCATTTTTTTGATCCTCAGTACAGTTGTCAATATCGTTAAACCCAGCCTCAGTTGTGTTGTCACCAATTAGCGTTTTGAGCGAATCATTTGCATAAATCTTCTCCGCCAGCCCAGCCCGGGTAATTGGATCGTTATCTGCGGCTAAAGTCACTGTGGGCAGCAGTCCCACTAAAAATACCGCCGCCAGCACACCGCTTAGGCGCGCTCTCCATGTTGACTTTCTCATCGTCGTCAAACCTCCTTACTCTCCGTTGGCTTGGCAACGGAGAGAGGGCACGTGCCCTCGATTTTTTTGAGCTCCGCTGTATGGAGCTTTCTTCTTCCTTATTCTACCGGAAAGTCCGATAAAAAACAAGAGATTTTTTTGACTGTGTGTTTCCGCTGGCACAACCGGCAATTTCTTCAATAAGCCACGCCCCAGTAAATATCTGTGGTGCACTTCTTACCGCACACCGGGCACACGCCCTCGGTGCCGCTCTGCTCCAGCGGCATGCACCGGGAGCTAACGCCAGCCTGCTCCTTCATGGCCAGCTCGCACGCCAAAGAGCCGCACCACTTGGAGCGGAGGAAGCCGCCCTTGCCGCTGGTCACCGCCTTGGCCTCGGCGGGAGAGGTGATGTCAAAGGTGTTCTCCTCCCGGTTTTTCAGGGCCATGGCGTACATGTTGTCATGGACCGCGTCTAGGAGTTTCTTCACCGTCTCCTCCAGCTCCGCCAAGGGGACGAATACCTTCTCGCCGGTGTCCCGCCGGGCGATGACGCACTGCTCCTTCTCCATGTCCTTGGGGCCGATCTCCACCCGCAGGGGCACGCCCTTCATCTCATACTCCGCATACTTCCAGCCGGGGGAGTTGTCGGACTCATCCATCTTGGTCCGGACGCCCGCCGCCTGTAAGCGGTCCCGCAGGGATGCGGCCGCGTCCAAAACGCCGGCCTTGTGTTGTGCCACAGGGATCACGATGGCCTGGATGGGCGCCACCCGGGGAGGCAGTACCAGGCCGTTGTCATCGCCGTGGGTCATGATGATGCCGCCGATCATCCGGGTGCTAACCCCCCAGCTGGTCTGGTGGGGGTGGTGGGGCTGGTTGTCCTTACCGGCAAAGGTGATGTCAAAGGCTTTGGCAAAACCGTCTCCGAAATAGTGGCTGGTGCCGGCCTGGAGGGCCTTGTGGTCATGCATCATGCACTCCACGGTGTAGGTCTCCTCGGCGCCGTTGAACTTCTCTTTCTCTGTCTTGCGGCCCCGGATCACCGGCATGGCCAGCACATTTTCCATGAAGTCTGCATAGACGTTCAGCATCCGCATCGTCTCTTCCCGTGCGTCAGCCTCAGTGGCGTGCATGGTGTGGCCCTCCTGCCACAAAAACTCCCGGTGGCGCAGGAAGGGGCGGGAAGTCTTCTCCCACCGCAGCACGCTGCACCACTGGTTATACAGCTTGGGCAGGTCCCGCCAGGAGTGGATGATGTTGGCATAGTGCTCGCAGAACAGAGTCTCCGAGGTGGGGCGGATGCAAAGGCGGTCCTCCAGTTTCTCGCTGCCGCCCATAGTCACCCAAGCGCATTCCGGGGCGAAGCCCTCCACATGGTCCTTCTCCTTTTGCAGGAGGCTCTCCGGGATCAGCACCGGCAGATATACATTCTCATGCCCGGTCTTTTTGAACTCGTCATCCAGAATCCGCTGGATATTCTCCCAAATGGCGTAGCCATAGGGACGATAGATAAACATCCCCTTGACGGAGGTGTAGTCGATCAGCTCCGCCTTCTTGCACACGTCTGTATACCACTGGGCGAAGTCCACGTCCCGGGGGGTGATGGCGTCCACCTGTCTCTTATCCTGTGCCATAGCTTCCATTCCTTTACTTCATGCCGCCGAAGCCGCAGTTTTCATTGAATGTTCATTGTATCGACTTTCTCAAGCTTTGTCAACCGGTATCCACCTGTCTCCCTTTTTACATTTGGACTGATGGGTTCTAACTCCGTCGATTTCACTATGAATTGAATCAAGCAGAAAAATATGGTAGAGTAAAATCAGAATTACGGAGGTGTCAAATTACAATGAAAACAATTAGGCTTTTATATCCTGACCATGTTAGCGGTGGGCTTGATACATATTATTTTGGCGCCAATCTACTGCAATATATATTACCTCAGAATCCGAATCAACCCGTTGTGAAAGTGGATATT
>ENA-UOJP01002112-UOJP01002112.1-human-gut-metagenome-genome-assembly--contig:-C102-NODE-2112-length-17726-cov-16.311980_pt1 | contig 17726 bp, 17 predicted proteins | sample MGYA00242353_ERZ723900 | MGnify/ENA metagenome assembly ERZ723900
TTTTTCAAGAACTTATATTTGCCTGATTTGAGAATGAACGTCAGAATAAACCTGACGTTCATTCTTTAGTTATCAAATTTCTGTATTCTCTTGGTAACAATCCGGTTGTTCGTTGGAATTGCCTTGAAAAGTTATCAGACCGTTCATAGCCTACGGCTTGTGCGATTTCTGCAATACTTAAATCTGTTCCAATCAATAGGTGCTGGGCTTGTTCCATTCTCTTGCGAATAATGTAATCTGAAATATTACATCCAAACAGCTCTCCAAATGTGGTCTTTAGTTTTGTTGTTCCCATGTAGGCGATCTTTGATAATTGTTCCAGTGAAACGGGAAATGAATAGTGATGATCGAGGTAATCAGCAACCGCGTTCAGGTTTTCTTCATCCTCTTTTGTAATGCGTATTTTCTTTTTGCGGTCCTGGTTTCGCTTGGCTTCCTCCATAATCAATGCAAGAGCTTCCAATACCTTGCCCTCATAAAACAGCTTTGCAGACATACCGCTGCCGGAGTAGCTTTGAATTTGCTTCAAGAGTGCTACAAGTTGCGGGAAATCTACGCCGAGAACCATTTTCTTAAAGGCGTTTCGCGGGTCAATATATTCACCGCCCAACCGTTCCTTTAAGTAACGGTTGTAGAAATCAGGCATAATGCTGATGCTCACAGATCGAATAGGGACATTTTTGTGATAGACAGCCTGATATGTTTTCTGGCTTCCGCCTATATACGCTCGTAAACTGTTTGGAGATAGCTGATAGTAAGGATGAAATTCTTCACCAGATACAGAGGAATAATACTGTACGGCAAGAAATTCCGGTTCGGGCGATTCCAGAAAGAAATCCTCAAAAAAGTAAAAGTCCTGCTTTGTTATTTCAAACATATTTTCAAAGAAATACTGCCAGAAAACCCCCTTGCCTTTATCCGGGGATAAAGCATAGCAAAACTGATTTTCTTCTGTCTTTGAATTGCCATTGTCTAAAAGAAAACCGCCAGTTGGTAGTAACTGCTGGTATAGTTGTTTTATTTCACTCATGGTCTGATGCCTTTCTAAAATACGCCGATCAGTCGGAAAAATACGGTTGAAAGTCGTTTGTGCCGTTCCTGACTTGTGCTGTCAAAATTGCGCCGCTATAATGGTGTTACGAGGTTAGCCAGCTCTAACCTCGTAAACATTTTACCACCAAATTGCGGTTTCTGCAATGGCCGGGGCGGTGAGAAAGGAGGGAAATGAAAAATGAATTTCAAAGCATCAAAACCCGATGCAAGAATTTTAATTTTGCAAATTGTTGCTGCTTGTATTTTGAGCTTTTATTTTAAGAGTCAGTTGGCGACCTTTTGCTTTTTCCTTGTCATTGATTTTTTGATTCTCTTTTGGTATGGGGCAAAAGTATTTTTCCAAAGGCTTGTTGCGTATGTGTGCTTAAATGCTTTGACCTGGGGCTTGCTTATCGTGGAGATTCCCGTTCTTTCGGTTGTGCTTCCGTCATTCCTTATGATGATCGTCCGGGTGTTTCCAATCTATTTGCTCCTTAAACTGCTCATGGACAAAACGCCTATGGATGAATTGCTGTATTCTTTGGACGCAATACATATTCCTAAATCGTTGTCCATTCCCTTGATGGTGGTATATAGATATGTCCCTACGATATTGCAGGAATTTTGCTATGTGAATGAAAGTCTGAAAATGCGGGGGCTAAATCTATCTGTCAGGAATTTGAAGCACCTGATACCGACCATTGAAAATTACATGGTGCCATTGCTGTTCAGGAGTGAAAAACTTTCGGAAGAATTGTCCGCAGCCTCTTTGTGCAAGGGATTGAGCGTAGAGCGTAACCGTTCTTGCTGCACCGAAGTTAAATTAACTCTTGCTGATTTTCTCTATTTGTTAGGCATGGCAGTCGTGATCTGTGGCTTATTGTATCTTGATTTCTTGAATTTTTAGGAGGTGAATGTATGCAGAATGAAAAAGTAATATGCAACAAATTCTCTTTTGCCTATGATAGCAATACTTTCGGCATCCACGACATTGACCTGACAATTCAGGAGGGAGAATTTATTGTTCTCACAGGAAAAAGCGGCTGCGGAAAAACAACATTGACCCGTTGTATAAACGGATTGATACCTGACTTCTTTGAAGGAACAATCACAGGTTCTTGCCGGGTATGCGGCATGGATATATCGGAACATGAAACAGGGGACTATTCCTCTTATGTTGGTAGTGTGTTTCAAGACCCGCGTTCACAGTTTTTCACGCTCCATGTAAAAACAGAGATTCCTTTTCCCAGTGAAAATTTAGGAACCCCATCCTCTGTCATTCAAGACCGTTTCCGAAATACCGTGAAGCAGCTTAATATATCCAATCTATTAAAGAAAAGCATATTCGAGTTATCCAGCGGCGAGAAACAAAAGGTTGCGATTGCGTCCATTTATACAGCGAATGTTCAGATATATGTCCTTGACGAGCCATCCGCTAATCTGGATTGGGAGGGAACTAAGCAGCTCAAAAAGCTGTTGGGGCAATTAAAGGAACAGGGCTGCACAATCATCATTTCAGAACACAAATTGTACTACTTAAAGGATTTGGCTGATCGTGTTGTGATTCTAAAGGACGGGCAGATCAACACGATTTTGTCAGGAAATGAGTTCAAAGCACAGTCCACGAATTGGTTTCATGACAATGGGCTGCGGCAAGTAAATCTAAAGGATATTGTTTGTAATCCCGCCTCTGTGAAAGCAGCTACCCGTGAGCAAGTTTCTGTCCGCGCTGAAAACCTATCTTTTGGGTATCAGTCAAAACAGCTTCTTTGGAAAGATGTTTCGTTTGAGTGCCAGAGTGGAGATATTGTTGGAATTGTCGGTAAAAATGGAACGGGGAAATCCTCTTTAATCCGCGTTCTCATGGGCTTGGAAAAGCCGAAAAGCGGAAAAATCAGTATCGCCGGTAAATATGCTTCTAAACAGCAGCGTCGCCACAAATCGTTTTATGTTATGCAGGATGTGGATTATCAGTTTTTTGCCGGAAGTGTCATTTCCGAAATGGTAACAGGTTTTGAGAAAAACCCCACCGCCTATGAACGGGCCAGAGAGATTTTAAGGAAGTTTTCTTTGGAGGGATACGAAGATGTCCACCCCTCGACCCTATCAGGGGGACAAAAGCAAAGGCTTTCTATCGCATTGTCCTGTATGAGTGATGCTCCTTTCCTTTACTTTGACGAACCCACAAGTGGACTGGATGCCGAAAACATGAAGCTGGTAAGTGAAACAATTACAGAACAGGCGGCTGCAGGTAAAATCGCATTTGTCATTACCCATGACTACGAATTTGCAGCATCCTTATTTACGTCGCTATTAGTAGTACAGGACGATCATTCCATAAAAAGAATATCTCCTGACGAATATAGATCAGAAACACTATCAAAAATCTTTGAATTGGAGGAATAACGTATGAGTTCAAAAACAAAAGGGAGTAAAAAACTTCGTGACCTGATTCGCGTGGGCGTTTTTAGCGCCTTATGGATTGCAGTGGGCTGGATTATCGGTTGTACGGTAGGCTTCTTCCCGCCTATCATGCTGGCCCTGCCTTGTATTCTCGCGATTTTCGGGGCGCTGATTCTTGTTGTCATGCTTTCTAAAATAACCATCCGGGGCGGAATTTTGATTTCTTCGTTCCTGTTCGGTATTTGCCTGTTTTCTATGGCCCCCTACGGCCTTATGTTTATCTGCACTTTCGTTGGCGGCATTATCGGTGAGATTCTATATGATACTGTGGGTAAGAACAATCACGCCGGTAAAATCATTGGTGTGGTCTGCCCCATGCTTGGCCTTGCGCTCGGTGAATACATACCGCTGTGCTATATGCAGGACGCTTTCAAGGCTTTTTATGCAGAACGGATTACCGGGAACATGGCAAATGCCAGCATGGAGCTGATTAACACGCCTATTGTAGTTGTCCTCACGATTGTTACGATCCTCTGCGCCATCTTAGGCTACCTGTGGGGCGAAAAGATAGCGGCAAAGAGGCTTGCAAAAGGAGGTTCCGACAGTGGCAAAAGAAAATAAGAAAAAAAGTGGTATTCCCCGTCTGTTGGAGCTGGCGGGAGAAAAAAAGACTTTAATGGTGTGGGGGTGCATCCTCTCAACCGCAAATGTGTTCTTTCAGTTAGTCCCGTTCCTGGCCGTATATAACATTATGGCTGAATTGCTGAAAAACGCATCTGATCTCACAAATGCAGATACGGGATTTATGGTCTCATGGGCTGTAAAGGGTATTGTTGGCCTGCTGATCGGTTATGTATTTATGTATTTTGGCGGTATGTTAGGCCATACTGCCGCCTATCGCACGCTCTACGGTATTCGCGTCCGTTTGTCTGAACATATCAGCGAATTGCCTCTTGGGTGGTTTAATCGAAATGCAATCGGGAAAGTCAAGCAAATTGCGGAACAGGATGTAGAGCAGATTGAAAAATTTATTGCTCACCAATTCCCTGATATGGTGAATACCATTGCAATGCTAATCGTCATGGTAATTATCATGTTCCGGCTGAATGTGTGGCTGGCGCTTGCCTGCATCATTCCTATTATCGTAGGCTTTACAGCCCAATTCTCTATGATGTTCGGTTCCAAAGCCCAGGAGGGCTTAAAGGAATACTACGACGCGCTGGAAAATATCAGCACATCGTCCGTACAGTATGTACGCGGGATGCCCTCAATTAAAATTTTCGGGCAGACGGTTCATTCTTTCCGCAAATTCTACCAGGACATTATGAGCTATCGGGATTTCAGTACGAAATATGCGGACAATTACGAGCCGGTGTATTGTGTTTTCCGTGTGCTGGTGCTGTCTTTAGCGACCTTTATTCTGACAGCTGGTATCTTCTTCCTTTCGGGCGACCCGGAGAACGTGGCTTTTGCCGTGACTCTGCTGTTTTTCCTGATCTTTGCGCCAGGAATTGCTACCCCTGTTTTCAAATTTAACAGTTTGGGTTCCAGCATGAACAACATTACCGAGGGCGTAATTCGTATTGACGAGATTATGAGCGAAGTCCCGATTGCAGAGCCGAGCGCCCCTAAAAAACCGGATGGATATGCAATCTCATTCGATCATGTTTCTTTCTCTTATGGTGGAAAAGACAGTCCGCTTGTTCTGAAAGATGTTTCTTTTGAAGCCGGACAAGGCCAGATCACCGCTTTAGTCGGGCCGTCCGGTTCGGGAAAATCTACGATTGCACAGCTTATTCCCCGCTTTTGGGATGTTCCACAAGGAAAAATCCTGATCGGCGGTGTTGACATCCGGGATATAAAAACCGAGGACTTAATGAATACGATGTCCTTTGTATTTCAGGATTCTTTTCTGTTCTCTGATACGCTTTATAATAACATTGCAGTAGGAAAACCCGGCGCGACAAAAGAAGAAGTGTATGCTGCTGCGAAAGCTGCCCAGTGCCATGAGTTCATCGAAAAACTACCGAAAGGCTATGACACGCTGATTGGTGAGGGCGGTGTTTATCTTTCAGGCGGCGAGGAACAACGTGTAGCCGTTGCCAGGGCCATTTTGAAAAACGCCCCTATCCTGATTCTTGACGAGGCCACAGCCTCATTCTTTTATACACAACTTTGCGCCTGAAAATCAAGAGGTGGAAGCCGCCGCTTAGACGGCCTCGCTCTTGACAACACGCAGCTTGGGTTGATTGGCTTCTATGAAGTCCATTATCCGCTGGTGCTGGTCTGCAAAGTTAAATTCTACTTCAATTCTTTTTCCCTCATAAATGTTAATCTGTTTTATCAAGGCAACAACAATACCGCGCTCTAAATGGTCGATGTTCTTATACTTCAAAAAAGTTTGCAGATATGGGTCTGCGGAAGTAATACCGTTTGATACAAAACTCTGTTCCTCTTGCAGATTTGCGATAGTCTGCCGGATTTCTTCGGCCTGCTGTTCAAACTTGGCTTTCATGCGGTGGTATTCTTCCCGCGTCAGGTCGCCGCTTTTCCAGTCGATATACAGGTTATCACAAAGATTTGTTACCTTGTGAAGCTCCTGTTCCTGTGTTTTCAGCAGCTTGTCAAGCCTTGTTGACTGATTACGCACTACGGGGGCTTGGTTTATTTCGTCAATGATTTCTGCGAGAGAACCGCAAAGGTCAATCTGCCGTTTGACGGTTTCCAATACTACCTGCTCCACCAGCTCGTCCCGGATGGTGTGGCTGCTGCATAAGCCTCTGTTTTTCATAATGTACGTCTTGCAGCTATAATAGGTGTACCCTTTGGAAGTCCGGCGCGTCATGCCCCGGCCGCAATCTCCGCAGCGGAGGAAGCCGGAAAACAGATAAACCGTTTTTGCCTTGGGAGAAGTCCGTACATTCTTTTCCAAAAGCTCCTGCGCCCGGTCAAAGGTCTGCTGATCTATGATGGCCTCGTGCGTATTCTCCACCCAAAACCAATCAGCTTCCGGGATAGGTACAATCGTATGTACCTTGTAGCTTTTGACTTGATGGCGTCCCTGTACCATGTGGCCTAAATAGGTCGGGTTTTTCAGCATATTTACAATGGTGCGGTCACTCCAATAAACCTTGCCGGTCTGTGCGTGGGGGTTATGATAATTCAGCCCCAGTTGTTGCTTATAGGCCGTCGGGCTTGGAATCCCTAACTCAATCAATTTCCGGGCAATCGCGTTTTTGTTCATTCCCTCGTACACATACCATTGAAAAATGTCCTGCACGACGGGGGCGGTTTCTGGATTGACAACCAGCTTGTGATAGTCCTCCGGGTCTTTCAGATACCCATACGGGGCGAAAGCTCCGATAAACTGTCCCATGCTGCGCTTCATATCCAATACGCTGCGGATTTTGATAGAAGTCTGGTAACAATGCTGATCGTTCATGTAGCTTTGCATTTTTGTTGCAATGCTGCTGATTTCTTCGGGACGCAGGTAGCTGTCCAGTGCTGGAAGCTCTACGGAGATAAAACGAATGTCCAGAGAAACGAACACATATTCAAGATAATGGCCGCACTCATAATCATTTCTGGACAAACGGGAAAGGTCTTTGACAATTACACAGTTGATTTTCCTTGCGTAAATGTCGGCCATGAGCCGTTGAAAGTCCTCCCGGTCGCTGTCGGTTCCTGTCCGGCCATCGTCCTGATAGTCGTCTACCACTTGGATTTCCGGATGTTGGGAAAGATAGTAGTCCAGAATGGCGTCCTGATTCTCAATGCTGTAACTTACGTCGTGTCCGTCCTCTTTGGAAAGCCGTTTATATTTTCCGCACTTCCAAATTTTCCTGCCGTTCTCTACAAAGGTGCTATTAGAAGATTTTCTGCCTCGTTTCACGATACCTCCAATCCTCTATAATCACATGATGATTATAGCATAAAAGCCCGGAAAAATCAGCCTTTTTTCAGCCCGGAAAAGTAATTTTTCAGCAGGCTTTCAAGACTGGCTCCCCCGGCAGCAAAGTGAATAGAAACAACCGCCTCCCCACAGCGGAAACAGTAGGGATTTTTGACTTTTTCCAGATAGTCCATCATGCGCTGTTCTGGCGGCAAGGATGTATCAACGAAAACAGAACGGATGTCTACCAGATCATCCTTGTTGACTTCTTTAATATTCTGCTGGCGCATACGGGCCAGCATATCACTATTTAGCATAGCGTCCTCCTTTCCGAACAAGAGGACGGTATTGTTTGTTGCCTAAAATATGGGCATAAATCGGACGGCTGGCGGCCCAGCTCCACGGGAATCTCACCCCTGCGTGGTTCTCACGCGGCCCTACCCATTGCCTGCGACGCTTCTAACGCTCGGACTGTGGCTGTAAGGGAGTATCATTATCATACCTGCCGTTGATTATGAGCTGCCAGCTCTCGTGTAAGTGTTTCTCGCTCTCCCATAGGATAGGGGTCATGGCGCACCCAGCGACGCAGCAGATACAGAATGTGTCCGTTGCCCTATGCTGCGCCGCCATTATCCTGCCGCGCTTTCTTTTTCAAGGTGCAATTCGGGCCTCCGGGTCAGCGGAATGTGGAAAGGAAGAAAAAGACAGTTCCGTTTCCGGGGGCGTGTTTGTCAGCTTATGCCGACAATAGAATGGATTAGCTCAATCTGTAATCGACGCTTCATGTATTCGTCCACAACGTAATGCGTCCTACTGTCGCTGCCAATAACCTTGCGAATACACAATTTGTTTATGTACCCGTCATAGTGCCGCAGCACACGGTCAATGGCTTCGGCGTCACCCGCGCAGGCTGCGTCAATAATAGCGTCAGGCAGAGGGCCGTAGCTCTTATAGCTTGGCTGTTTCATCCACGTCAACCTCCTTCCGGCATTAACGCCATCAACTTGATTCGCAGTTCTTTGAGTGTTTTTGCCTTATGGCGCTGTACGGCGCTTTTAGACATTCCCACAAGTCCGCTGATTTCCCTGTCGGTCAGTCCCAAAACAAAGTGCAGAATTAAAATACTCTGCTCCTGCTGGGGTAACTCACCAAAAGCACCAGCTACAAGCTCGTCGCTGATATGCAGCTCGTACCCGTGAGAGCTAAATACATAGCTGTCACTTGGATAGTAGTCTGTTGTCGAGAGCTTGTCCCACTGTGCGGGCGACAACACTTCCAATGACACTTCATTGTCACGGAGGCGCTGCAATTCCCGCAAGTAGTCTATGGCCTCGTGGTACAGAACCAGCTTGCAATAACGGTCAAACTGGCCCCATTCCTCGAATTTGCGGTAGGTAGCTTCCATCTTCTCACCCCCTTTCGTTGGGGGATTTTGGTGGTTTTCTCCCTTTCCGCGCATAGAGCGAAAAATGCTCTGGTTTTGTCCCGCTAAACGTCTCTTTTTTGAAATTTTTTTGAAAAATTTTTTAGGCCGTGGGGCAGACCGCAGGAAACAACAAATTTCGCCCGGAAGGTCATAAACCCACCGGGCGAAAACGGAAGTATTATGAAATTTATTTACACAGTATAATTCATACTGCTGGCCGTATTTCCCCCTGGCCGGGGGCGGGCTTTTTTTGACGGTGAAAATCCCGTCTTATTTTGTCGATACGCTTTCCGATTCATGGCGGCTCCCTCCTAAAGCCGCCGATCTCGCCAGCGTCAGGGCGTCATTCCTTTGGAGGACGACAAAAGAACGGCGGCCTTGATTTTCTCAAAACCGCCGCAGATTAAAAAATCCATTTTAAGCGCACGAAAGCCTCTGTCCCTGCAACGGTTTTTTTCTTTCCCCGCTGGTAGGGGCAGAGTGATTCGCGCTATTTGATTATTCTTGCTCGGCTGCCTCTTTCAGCCGTTCAAAAGATTCACTACTAATAACGTGTTCCAACCGGCAGGCGTCAGCCTCCGCAATTTTGGGGTCAACGCCTGCGGCTATAAGCTGCTCCGTAAAAAAGCAATGGCGCTCATAGATTTTTTCGGCCACCTCGCGGCCTATATCTGTTAGATGGAGGTAGTGTTCTTCATCCATAGTCAGGAAACCACCCTCGCGCAAAATACCTACTGCGTGGCACACGCTGGGCTTTGACACCTCCATGCAGCGGGCCACGTCTACGGAGCGTACCATGCCTTGTTTCTGTTGAAGTATCAAAATAGTTTCCAAATAATCTTCACTTGCTGTATGAAGTTTCAAACTTTCACCTCTTTTTGCTTGACAAATTAAAAAAGTCTACTAGTTTTTGTTCTGTTTGAGTGTTCCAGCCGTCATGCCAGCTTACTGTTCCTTTTTCAATGAAAATAAAATAGTCACAACATTTTTCAATCAATTCCGGGTCATGGGTAATAATAAAAAGAGTTTTACCCATCTGCTGTAACTTTGTTAATATCTTTGCAACTTCCTCCATATGCCGAAAGTCTAGGCCGCTGGTCGGTTCGTCAAAGACCATGATTTCACGGCCAGAGGCAACAGCACTTGCTATGGCTACTCGTTGTTGTTGACCGCCAGATAGAGACATAGGGTGACGTTCAGCAAATGGAAGTAAATCCAACTCGGATAAAATTCTTTCTGCTAGTGGACGTTGTTCTTCTTCGTTATCCTCCATGCTTAAAAGGACTTCATCTAATACATCTTCGGTAAATAGTTGATGACTTGGGTTTTGCATAACCATATAGCATTGGTTTAATCGTTTTTTCCCTTTATAGGTCTGCCCGTCAATTTCTAATTTTCCAGACATTTTTCGTTCTAAACCACAAAGACAACGTGCAAACGTGGTTTTCCCTGCTCCATTATTGCCAATAACACCTACAATGCTACCTTTTGGAATTTCTAACCGTTCAATCTGCAACGCTGGATATTTACCATATGAGAAGTAAAAATCTGATAGAATAATCTTGCTTTGCCTTTTCACAGAAGTACGATGTTTGTCAAAGGTTATTGGATAAAGGGAGCGAAGCCCCATTTGGGATATTGTATCAGGAGCAATATTGCGAAAATTGTTAATGGATAAATCATGTATGATATGACCATCGTTCATATATAAAACGCGGTCTGCTAAATCCATTAAATAACTTAATCTATGCTCTGCAATCAAAACGGTTTTCCCTTGACGTTTCCAAAGAGCAATAACTTCGGAAAGTTCCTGAATAGATTTTATATCGAGATTGGAGGATGGTTCATCTAAAACAAAAATGTCCGGCTCCATCATAGCCGCTGAAGCACAAGCAATCTTTTGTTTTTCTCCACCCGATAGAGCAAAAATACTTCGATCTATTAGTGATTCGATATGAAAATCTCTAGCAATCTGTTCTATACGCGATTTTATATCTTGTTTGGACAGTCCTAAATTTTCACAGCCAAAAGCCAGTTCAGAGGTTGTGTCTACCGCAAAAAACTGACTGCGCGGATTTTGAAATACAGAGCCTACCATTGGTGCAATTTCATAGAGCGATTTGTCGGAAATCTTGTCGGCATTGATAGTAACACTTCCAGATAATCTACCCTCATAAAAATTTGGAATTAGGCCGTTAATCAAACGCGTTAATGTGGTTTTTCCGCAACCGGATTCTCCGCAAATTAAAACTACTTGACCGTGGGGAATTGACAAGGAAATATTATCAAGTTGTCCAACCTCCGACAAACTCTCGTATGAAAATGAGACATTACATAATTCGAGCATAACAACATCCCCTTTCTCAAAAAATCCCCACTATACGCAAAATGTTAAGACCCAACATAATCAGACATAACAGATTGAAAAATATATCTGCTTTATGAAAGCCAATCTCACAAATGTTTGTTCGTTTTACAGGCATACCCAAACCACGGGTTAAAGCGGCTGCGGATAATTCTTCACCAATTTTTACAGAACAGATCATCATGGGGATAAATCTGTATTCTAGTATTTTGCCGGTCTTTTTTCCACCAAACCGTATTCCTCGCATTTTCATGGCGTCTCCAATAGAATGATATTCCTTCATAACTGTAGGAAAGAAACGGAACATAACAGCCAATGGAATTACAATTTTCTGACTTAAATGGATTCTCTCCATAGAAGCAATAAATTCACTTACTGTTGTTGTGCTGACTGTAAAATAGCCCATAACGATTCCAGGAAGCAAACGCCCAAATACTCCGCATAGGAATAGCAATAGGAACCCTACTGTGCCACCTATCGACGGCAAAATTACAACTTCGCCAACAAAGAGAATGGCAAACAAAATCGTAAAGAGCAACGCACGTTTCCATTTCCCAATCGTCAGCAACAATACAAATGGAATAATAGAAGCTAACGGTTTAATTATAATCATAATTCCGCTAACCTCTCCGCCCACTACTAAAATACAAATTGTAATCAGTAATATGAGTTTTGTACGTGGGTCAAGGTGTATTCCTTTATGTTCTGTTTGACTGCTTAATACTTCCCACGCCATTACACAATACCAGCTTTTTGAAAATGCTTTTTAAGTATTTTTTTGCCTAAAACTCCACCAATCAGACCGCTTACAAAGCAAGCTACAATCAAAACTGGCAACATCCAATATTGATAGATTGCGATATAAGCATCTGCATATGCCTGGCCATAACCATCAATCGCGTGTTGATACTGCGCTTCACGGGTAATAAAGACTGCAAGATAATTTCCGATATACCATAAACTAAAAATCCCACAGGTTAATACGCTCTTTTTGGCGCTGATATATTTTCCAGACTTTGCCACAAGATCAGCAATAGCAGCGGAAATCGGGCCGGTAAAAAGGCAAAAATAACCCATACCAGTCAGCAGCATAACAATACCCATAACAATACCCATAATAGTAATCATGCCGAATTTTTTTGTTTTCGTCAGAAAAAGCATAAATGGGATACCGCCGGCAATCGGACATATTACAGCAAGCAATGGATGAAAAATTGGTATCAGGCTCAAAAAAGCCAATACACAAGTGATAACAAGATAAATTGCTGAATAAATACCGACATTGACTAAATCTTTTGCTTGTAATTTGTTTGAATTATTCATCGTAAAAATCCTCCTTATATGAGTTCATGCTCCATCCAGCACTCTCTTTCTGTAATTCAAGCATATGGCGATAAAGACCGTTCTTTTTCATAAGTTCTTCGTGTGTTCCGCTTTCGTAAACTTGCCCCTCATTAAGAACAATAATACGGTCACAGCTTTCTACAGATCGAAGCCTGTGTGCAATAATTAGTACAGTTTTATCCTTTACAAGCTGGCTAATTGCCTCTTGAATTAAAGTTTCATTCTCTGGGTCTAAGCTGGCCGTAGCCTCATCGAGCAAAATAATTGGTGCATTTTTTAGAAAGGCACGGGCAATAGAAATTCTTTGGCGTTCACCACCAGAAAGGGTTTTACCGTTTTCTCCTATTATTGTTTGATAGCCGTCAGGGAGCTTTTGAATAAAATTTTCGCACTGTGCAAGGCGGGCTGCCGCATAGATTTCCTGTTCTGTAGCGTTCTTTTTCCCAATTTTTATATTGTTATAAATCGTATCATTAAACAGTACAACATCCTGAAAAACAATAGAGAAATATTGCAACAGTGTTTCAGGGTCAATTTTATTTATATCTTTACCATCTATGTAGATATGGCCCTTGGGAACATCCCAAAAACGGCAGGCCAGTTTACTTAAAGTGCTTTTTCCACATCCAGATGGCCCAACCAGAGCCGTGATTTCACCTTGCTTTGCAACAAAGCTGACATCTCTAATCACTTCCTGTCCTTCGTGATAGGAAAAAGATACATGGTCAAACACAATATCGTATTTCTCCAGCTTTGTATCAACGCTCCCTTCTTGCGGTGGATATTTCTCTATTTCACGAATCCTTGAAGCACTCACTGTTGAATGAAAAAATTCTCCGGCTCGAAAAATAATATTAGTCAGCGGGTCGTAGACCTGTGAAGCAACAAACAGAAACAATAAAAAGGTATATATAGTAATTGTACCTGTTACAAGTAAGCCAGCACCGACAATAATAACCAGCGCAAGTCCCACACGAAGGACATTATATGCAAGACAAATAAAAACACCTACCGCCGCTTCGTATAGCATGGAAGTAGCTACAACCTTTCGCACTTTAGCCTCAAGGTTTACTCTGTATTCATCTGCTTTTGGTGAAGCGTGCATAAGCTTCATATTGTCGAAAAACTCTTGTAAACCATCACTGACCGCTAATTTTGCATTGCGATTTTTCCAGTTGACAGAATTACTGATCTTATAGCTGGCTATAAAAATACCAAAAGATATTGGCAAAGAAACAAACATTGCAAGCGATAGTTGCCAATTAAAAAAGAATAATAGTATAATAACAAACAGGCTGGAAAGGATTCCTCCAAATAGCGATGGAAATTCACTGGCAAGAGTATGTTCTAAAGTAGAAGTATCACTCATCAATGTACTGGTTAAGTCACTAAGATCTTTCTTGCCAAAATAAGAAAGCGGCAATTTTCTTATTTTTTCAGCCAAAGAAATTCTTGTGTTTGAGCTTTCATCATAGGCTGATTGATAAGTCTTAGTATAATTCAGTTGATAGATAAAATAGATTCCTCCTACAATAATCAGGGCAATTCCCCAGTAAAAAAACAGACCAGGTACATCAGGGGTTTCTTTCCAATAATGGGAAATCAAACCGGAAACAACAACAAAGAGAAGTATAGTAGGTACTAAAATACTGATATTATGTAGTGTACTTGTCAAAATCCCAACGAGTACGCTTTTTACGCCTTGATCTGTAAGAGAAAATGTATCTTTCAATTTTTTAATCATCTTATCTCACCTCCAATTCGCCAGGAAGTGCTGGCATTGTATTCCTGATACATTCCAGCATATATTCCCTCCTTGTTAAGAAGCTCTATATGACTTCCTTGTTCGACAACACTTCCGTCCTTTAGCACAATAATGTTATCGGCACCAACTACTGTGGAGAGACGATGTGCAATCATAATAACAGTTTTCCCGGCCACAAGTTTCTCCAACGCCTTTAGAATTAGATACTCATTCTCTGGATCAGCAAATGATGTGGCCTCATCGAGCAGTATAACGGGAGCGTCCTGTAAAATGGCTCTTGCAAGGGCAATGCGTTGTTGCTCACCACCAGAGAGATATACTCCATCCGTTCCGATTATGGTATAAATACCATTGGGTAATTTCTCTAGTATATCGTCACATTGCGCCTCATGTAACGCTTGTAAGATTTCAGCTTCCGTAGCTTCTTTTTTGCAAAAGGAAACATTATCTGCAATACTCATTTTTAAAAGTTCGTTTTCCTGAAAAACAAAACTAAATTGTTTCATCCACGTCTGATAGTCTATGGTTTTTATATCTTTGCCGCCAATTAGAATCTGACCTTGATAATTGTCCCAAAACCGTGCAATCAAATTTGCAACCGTAGATTTTCCACTACCAGAGGCTCCTACAAGGGCCGTTACTGTACCTGATTTTGCATTAAAAGAAAGATGATTTAGTGCAGGTTCCGAATCCTCTTTATATTTGAATGTCACATCCTTAAATTCAATATCAAAGTTAGTAACCAGAGTAGACGAAACTGAAAAATCTTGTTCCGGTGCATATAAAATTTCTTCAATAGAATCCAGTGCTTGAGTTGCCATCATCATATTTGACGAACAGTTCATAATGCGGGTAAGGATTGTTGACACTAAGGGCGTAAAAATGATGAAGAAAATCAAACTATGCAAGGCTTTTGCTGGGTTTGCCGAAACATTATAGAGAATAATGCCCGCCGGAATTAGGACGAAAAACAAACCGTTTACAGCAGTAATATAAATACTCATAGGTATTTTCATGGACATTACATATTCCATAGAAAATTTCTTATAATTCATAATGGACTTATAAAACTGTGTAAAAGAGTGAACGGTCTGTCCGAACACTTTTACCACACTGATACCACGGACATATTCTACACCGGCAGAAGTCATTTCTCCCAACGCTTTTTGATATTGGTCTATAAGTCCGTTTTTCTCACCTTTTAACATCATAGACAAAGCGCCAAATCCTATAATGATCGGAACCAGACATATGAAAGACATTCTCCAATCAAAATAGAACATTCCAGCTAGAAATACAAATGGCATAACCAAAGATTGAGCCATATCCGGCATTTGATGAGCCACAAAATTTTCTGTACTTTCCACGCTTTTTTCGATAGTCTTTCTTAATTCACCACTGGAATTTGCAGAATAGTATCCCAAAGGTACTCGTTCCAAATGCCGAATCAGAGAAATACGGATTTTGGACATCATATTGAAAGCAGTTAAGTGAGAAAATAACAAGCCTATTCCATATGTGCCAAATCCCATCGAAGTAATCATTAAAGCCTGCCAGCCATAATGCGCTAATTCGTTTGTAGGTACATTCTCTCCATAAAGAAAAACTGCGTTGGCGGCCCTATATATGTAAACATAGGTTCCAACCGTTATGGCTCCGCTAATAGCGGTAAAAATCCACGATAGTACCATAGAAATCTTGTAGTTACCAGCATATCTCATAAGCCGAGCCAAAAGATTCTTTTTCTTCAACCCTACTCCTCCTTTGCTTTATTTTTTTACATGGGTATGCTATAATAGCAAATAAGGTTAGATGATTCTAACCGTATATTCCAATTTACCCCACTCCATATATATAATCAATACGTTATACACATGTGAGGATAGATACCGAAAAATCAAGGATAATTACCGAAAGAAAGTAAGGTGAAGGCATGGAAAGTTTATCCAAGCAGCTTCTATTACCCTATATTAGTCAACTTGGCATGAATTTATCAGAGGGATATTTATATCGTCAATGCGGTAGCACTTTTTGTTGTGATTCAGAAGTCGGAAATGGATTTTGCTGGGAGTTTTCTGGTGGTAAACTATTTTCAATTTCTGTGTACGATTTTAGAATACTTGAAAATATGTCGCCCAAATACGATCATCCTGAATTTTTTACCATAGGCTTGTTGAATGAGCCTACTGCAAAATACATTTTAGGAACTTCAAGAACAGCAGAAAAAATTATCTGCTATTCTATGCCGGAGGGTACTTTTTCGGGGGATTTTTCTAGGGGAACTCATGTAAAAAATGCGTCTTTGGCATTTTCTCCAGAATACCTAAAGATATTGACTTCAAAATATAAATTGGATTATAAACGATTTCTTGATGATTGTTTTGGGCATGGTCACGGTTATACAAGTGTTGACGCTGAAATTATATTAAAGCAAATATTTTCAGCCGGGCCTACACCATCTCATGCGGCAATGTATTACGAAGCAAAGATAATAGAGTTGTTTTCTGTTCTTCTACAGTGGCATGAAAAAAATATCCTATACGCAGGTGATGGAATTAGAAAAGAAGATACGGAGGCAATCAAGGATGTTATAACGTATTTACATAAGCACTATAGTGAATCTATCAGTATTGGCAACATAGAAAAAGTTGCTTATATGGGAAGAAATAAGCTCTCCCATATTTTCAAGTTACAACAAGGTATGTCAATTACAGAATATATACGATGTATTCGGATGGAAAAGGCAAAAGAGTTACTTATAAACAGCACGATGTCAATACGTTCCGTGGCAATGGCTGTAGGATACCAAAATCAAGGAGGGTTCACAGAACGTTTCAAAATAGAGACGGGTTTAACTCCGTATGAATATAGAAAATTAAAGCAGGTTAATGAAAATTGAAATCGAAATAAATAATATTAGTTGAATTTCACCTTTTTCCAGAACAGGCTTATAAATTTCTTTGAGACAAGAATTATAAAATGAAACCAAAACGCATATCAAATCATTCCCAGCGCACCCTATGAACAATAGAATGTAACTGGGTGATATGATATGCCGAATGTAAAAGACTGTCCCGGTTTTGAAAGTTTCGGGGCGGACGTGCAGCAGGCACGGGAGGCAGTAGGAATGTCCCGCAGGGAATTGGCGGAACGGGTGGGGATTGACCCGCGTTATCTTGCCAACATCGAACTGTGCGGCACTATACCGAGTGTGCCGGTTGTTATGCAGCTTATCCGGCTGTGCAAGCTGCCAGCGGAACGCTATTTCAATCCCGGCTTAATCAGGGAGGACAGTGAACAGCGCCAGCGGACAAGCCACAAGTTGCAGCTCTGCCCGGAAAAATACCTGCCTATCGTCGAGGGCGTCATTGACGGGGCAATCAAATTGAATGAAATCGACGGGAAAACGGAGGGTGAATAAAACATCCTCTGTTTTGCTTTTTATGTGAACTGCCCCATCTTGTGCGGACAGTACAAAAAAGCCCCCTGGCAGGAAATA
>ENA-UOJP01002123-UOJP01002123.1-human-gut-metagenome-genome-assembly--contig:-C102-NODE-2123-length-17599-cov-7.511856_pt1 | contig 17599 bp, 14 predicted proteins | sample MGYA00242353_ERZ723900 | MGnify/ENA metagenome assembly ERZ723900
AATATATAGTAAAATAGAGCTAGTTTCTGCCTGTTTGGACAGGCAGATGATCGGAGGGATCTTGCCATGCCACAGAAGAAGAAAGCTTATGAATCCAATTTCCTGATGCAGGGGACGATCCTGGCGGCCGCCGGCATCATTGTCCGCCTGATCGGACTCCTTTATAAAATACCCATGACACGCATTCTCGGCGATGAGGGGATCGGTTATTACAATACGGCCTATGAGATCTATAATATCGGCCTGATCCTCTCCTCGTACAGCCTTCCGCTCGCTGTTTCCAAGCTGATTGCCCAGAAACAGGTGAAAAAGCGGTATGAAGACTCCAGGAAGGTTTTCCGCTGCGGAATTGCCCTTGGCGTATTCACAGGCGGCCTGATGACCGTCCTGCTCCTCTGCGGTTCCGACTTCATCGCTTCCGTGATTTTTAAAAGCTCCGGCAGTGCCCTGCCGCTTCGCGTCATGGCGCCGACGATCCTTGTTTTTGCCGTCATGGGCGTGTTCCGCGGTTTTTTCCAGGGACACGGCAATATGGTTCCAACTTCAATCTCTCAGATTATTGAGCAGGTTGTCCACGCGCTCATAAGCATCTGGGCTTCCTATGATTTTTTAAGGCGGTTCGCAGACCGGGACAATCCGGTATCTTACGGGGCCGCCGGCGGTACTCTCGGCACCCTGGTCGGCGCCCTGGCCGCCTTCTTCGTTCTGTCTGTTATGATGCTCCGTCAAAAACGGCAGACGGATGGCCACGCCCTTTCCCGCAGCCAGGAGGAGGTTTCCACTGACGCTCAGATCATGAAGCTCCTGCTTCTGACCTTTACTCCCATTATTTTAAGCCAGTTTGTGTATCAGCTCAGCGGTACTGTGGACAACGCCCTGTTCGGTGTTATCATGGACGGAAAAGGCTTTACAGAGAAAGAGCGGCTGTCCCTTCTCGGTATATACGGCGGCAAATACAGGCTCCTGACAAATGTCCCCGTTGCCATTGCATCTTCCCTGGGCGCTTCCATGATTCCAAGCATCGTTGTCTCCCGGGGCGCCGGCCGCAAAGAAGAGGTCAAGCATAAAATTTACATTACTATAAAATTCAATATGCTTTTAGCAATCCCCTGCGCTTTCGGCATGTTTGCGCTGGCTTCTCCTATTATGCGCCTTGTCTTCGGAGACGGAAGAGAACTGACAAAAGAGCTCCTGATGCTGGGATCCAGCTCTGTCATCTTCTTTTCGCTTTCCACCGTAACGAACTCGGTCCTTCAGGGTATTGACCTGATGCGGAAATCCGTGACGCATTCCGCCATATCGCTCCTGCTCCATGCCGTTCTTGTCTGGCTCATGCTCAGCCTGCTGGAATGGGGCGTATATGGCCTTGTAATCGGAAATGTCACCTTCGCCCTCGTTGTCTGCATCCTGAACTGGCGTGCAATCGGACGGTATCTGAATTACAGGCAGGAGGTAAAAACAACTTTTCTGCTTCCTATTTTATGTTCTGCCGTGATGGCGGTATTCGCCGCCCTCATATATTATGGAATTCATCTGGCAATCGCCTCCAATACGGTCTGTGTTGCGGCGGCTGTCTTAGGAGCCGTCTGTATTTACGGGCTGCTGATTTTAAGGCTGCGGGTCGTCAGTGAAGAGGAACTGAAAGAAATGCCTATGGGACGGACTATTTTTAAGGCTGGCAGGAAGATGAAACTAATCTAAGTTTTTTTAGAACGTGTGTTCTTTTGTGGTTTTATTATAGAGCATCTCATTCGGAAAGTCAAGAACATTTTTAGAACATATGTTCTTGACTTTCTCTTTTTTTTATGCTACACTTGGCTCATACGAATCTTGCAATTCTTTTAAACTCGACAACTTATCTTTACTATCCGCTAAAACCAGAAAAATTTAGAAATATTTTCTGTGATTATCCGCAATATTTTCTGCAATATCTTTTTTTCGGAAATGTTTTATGATATAATCATCGCAGCGTGATTATCATGTCATGGCACATTCCGTTTTCCTCATAATACCGCGGAAACCGCACTGAAATCCGCGGAAGGCTCATATCCGGAAAGCTGACATGATATAGACGCCGCAGGACAGGCAGAAATTGCTGTCCGCTTACCGCTACATAATTATTTATTTCATGAAAGGGGTTACATGGAATGACAAGAGCAGAACAACTGATCGCAATGACGGCAAAGCACGAAGACCTTATTTACGAGACCGCCGACTATATCTGGAAACATCCGGAGACCGGCTACCGCGAGTGGAACACTTCCGCTTATATGGAACAGCAGTTTGAAAAACTTGGCTATACCCTGGTAAAGGCCGGCAATATCCCTGGTTTCTATACAGATCTGGATACTGGAAGACCTGGCCCTAAAATCGCAATCCTCGGGGAGCTTGACTCCCTGATCGTAGGAAACCACCCGGACGCAGATCCGAAAACGTCTGCGGTTCATGCCTGCGGCCATAATGCACAGTGCGCCAATCTGATCGGCGTTGCCGCCGCATTTAAAGAACCGGGTGCCCTGGACGGTATGTGCGGCTCCATCCGCTTCATTTCCGTTCCTGCCGAGGAACTGATTGAGCTCGCATACCGCGAAAGTCTTCGGAAAAAAGGAATTATCCGTTATTTCGGCGGAAAAACCGAGTTTATTGCAAGAGGATATTTCGACGGAGTCGATATGGCCATGATGATCCACTCCGGCAAGCTGCCTGAAGGCCAGACTTTATCCATCGGAAAAGGAAGCAACGGCTGCCTTACAAAGAATATCATCTATAAAGGAGTTTCCTCTCATGCCGGCGGTTCTCCGGACAAGGGAAAAAATGCACTCTATGCTGCCACCTGCGGCCTGAACGCCGTAAACGCCCTTCGTGAGACGTTCCTCGACAACGAGCACATTCGTTTCCATCCAATCATTACCCAGGCCGGCATGGCCGTCAACGCCATCCCGGAAACGGCTGTGATCGAAAGCTACGTCCGCGGCGCTTCCTTCGACAGCATTTATGAATACAATAAAAAAGTAAACCGCGCTCTGGCAGGTGCCGCCGCATGTATCGGCTGCAACGTAGAGCTGGATGACCACCCCGGCTACTTCCCGCTCAACAATGACGAAAACCTGACCGCCATCTTTGCGGAAGCCATGGAGGCTGTGTCCGGCCCCGGAAGCGTTGCCGTAAACGACCATTGGGGCTGCGGAAGCACTGATATGGGAGATGTGTCTGCAATCATGCCAGCCATTCATCCGCATGCAAGCGGCACCATCGGAACCGGCCACGGCTGCGATTACTATATCGCTGATAAAAAACTGGCATGCCTCGTACCGGCTCAGTGCCTGGCTGTCGCGGCAGATCTCCTTCTGCGCGACGATGCTGCTGCCGCCAAAAAAGTTATCGCAGAAGCGCATCCCCGCTTTGGCTCCAAGGAGGAATTCCTTGCCGCTATTGATAAGTTATGCATGGATAAGGATGCTGTCATTTATAATGAAGATGGAAGTATCACGCTGGATTACTGCAAATAAAGTGTGCGTCTGACCATTTCCGGAACGCAGAACAGGCTTCCGGCGAATATTTTCATCCCTTCGCCGGAAGCCTGTTCGCTTCCCCTTATCTCATCCGTTCTTTTGTCTGAAGGCTGTTTTCCAGCAGGCAGCCTTCCTCTCTGTCAATACCTTTTCCACAACCGGTTCCAATATCAGATTCTCATCCTGAGAGATCCGTTTCCGGAGCCGGTCACCAAACCAAAGCTGTTGCTTCTTGCCCGCAGCCCAGGTTCTGCTTTAAATATTGTTGTATGGTATTCCTAGGCGAACAGCGGCGTCGTCAGATACCAGTCCCCTCCGTCCGGAAGAACCACTACGATATTCTTGCCCTGGGATTCCGGCCTCTCCGCAACGGTAACTGCCGCCTCCAAAACGGCTCCGGAAGAAATTCCAGCCAAAATACCTTCCCTTCCGGCAAGATCATGGCACATCATATAGCATTCTTCAGCAGCAACCGTAAGCACTTCATCATATACGGAGCGGTCCAAAATTTCAGGAACGAACCCCGGCCCGATGCCCTGGATTTCATGCTTTCCAGGTTCACCGCCGGACAGTACCGCACTCTTGCTGGGCTCTACCGCGACAACCCGGATATTGGGATTTTTCTCTTTCAGATACCGGCCAACTCCGGTAATCATCCCGCCGGTGCCGACAGCACATACAAAAATGTCCACTTTGCCGTCCATGGCCTCCCAGATTTCAGGGCCAGTCGTCTCATAATGAGCCTGTACGCCTGCCGGATTTGTAAACTCGCCGGGCATCCATGTGTTTCCTTCTTCCTTTGCCAGCTCCTGAGCCTTTTCAGCAGCACCTTTTATTCCTTTTTCCGCTTCGGTCAGAACAATCTCTGCTCCACGGGCTCTGAGAAGCAGCCGGCGCTCCTCGCTGACATCTTCCGGCATAACGAGCATCGTCCTGTAACCGCGGTGCTCTCCAAGTGCAGCAAGGGCAACCCCTGTGTTTCCGCTGGTAGGCTCGATTATCGTAGTAACACCGCGCTTAACCATCCCCTGCTCTTCTGCCGTATCCAGCATTTTTTTCGCTACACGGTCCTTGGAGCTTCCAAACGGATTTAGATACTCCAGCTTGGCAAACAGCCGTGCATTGATTTCATGCTGGTCTTCCATTCCTTTCAGTTCCACAAGAGGAGTATTGCCGATCAATTCTTCTGCATTGCCGCAAATTCTTCCCATTGTTCTTCATCTCCCTTCAAAGTAAGAACGCAGTTCGTCAACAACTTCTCCGAAATCTTTTCCGGAGCCATCCAGTGTAATGTCCGCATACCTCTCATAATAAGGGGTACGTTCCTCATAAAGGTCCCTTAACGTCATTCCATCTCTGAGGGCAACACCTCTGTCCGTCAAATTGCCCAGACGTTTTTCTATCTCTTCGTATCCTAGCTTTAAGTATATCACAGTTCCGATAGATTTTAAATGGTTCATGGCGTTTTTTCCATAAATAACGCTCCCGCCTGGAGCAATTACCGTCTTTTCTCTGTCGAGCCCTGCATTTACCTGATCTTCAATCTGAAGGAACCCTTCCATTCCCCGCTCTGCTATGATCTCCTTCAAAAGCTTTCCCTCCTGCTCTTGAATTACGAGATCCACATCCACAAAAGAATACCCAAGCCGTTTCGCCAGAAGAACCCCTACCGTACTCTTTCCGGCGCTCGGCATGCCGATCAAAACAATGTTTGTTTTTCTGCTGTCCATGTCTGTGCCCTCTATTTCCGTTTTTGTCCTGCTCTCCTTTTTCTGCCTCCGGTTTCCTTCTTTTTCCGAACACTGTATCCAAAGGTGCCGAGGCATTCTCCAAGGCCATAATACCTCCCGTGGGAGTAGGCCAGCGGTTTTGCAGACGAAAGCAGGAAGGTACCCGCCTCATTCATATACGCCTCGTCCACATCCACTGCCACCACCTCTGCCAGAAACATGTCATGGCTCCCGAGCTGCTCTGCTTTTATCACCCGGCATTCCAGGTTTACGGGGCTCTCCTTGATGAGCGGAACGGAAACGGCCTGCGCTTTCTCCGGCGTCAAACCCGTCTCCTTCCATTTATCCGTATCCCTCCCGGAACGGACTCCGCAGAAATCCGTTGCCCAGGCCAGCTTTTCTGTCGTCAGGTTGATGACGAACTCTCCGGTTTCCTTTATCATTTCATAGGAATACCGTTCCGGCCTTACGCTGATGGATACCATCGGAGGACTGGAACAAATGGTTCCAGCCCAGGCAATCGTCAGAATATTGGAATTTCCCTCACGGTCAGCCACAGTCACCATGACCGCCGGAACCGGATACAGCATATTTCCCGGCTTAAACGCTGTCTTTTTATGAACCGTCCGGCTCTTTGCATTCTCGTTTCCGATACACGCCACCTTCCTTCTCTCTGTTTCGCCTGCCGTCTACTGCTGCAAGGCCATCATAATCACCGGAGCAAGCTGTTTCTTTCTGGAAACCACGCCCGGCAGATTGACGATGCCGTCCAGAATCTCCATTTCCCCATCCTCGTCATGAATGTGGAAAGCGCCGGAGACAAGCTGTTCCGCCCCCTGGCCGATGCAGATCAGATCCGTGGATTCTGTCAGAATATTGGTAAGCATGAAAAACATCATATCCACATTGTGATGTTCTCTCGCTTTTTCCGCGTATCTTAACATCCGCGGCTTCAGTTCCTCCAACTCCTCTGCGTTGAGGGACGTGATCTGGCCGATTCCGAACACTGCACTGCCGACGGTAAACCGCTTAAAGTCCTGATAGAAAATATCTTCGTCGGATTTTCCCTTCAGGTTGCTTCCGGCGGCAAACATTTTTTTCGCATATTCCTCGGCGTCAATGCCTGCAATTTCCGCCAGCTCCAGAGCTGCCCTTTTATCCACGGACGTGCAGGTCGGCGAACGGAACAGCAGCGTATCGGAGATGATGGCGCTGCACAAAAGCCCTGCCGTCTGGGTATCAATCTCGATCCCATTCTCCTGGTAAATCTGGTAAATAATCGTTGCCGTACAGCCAAGAGGCTGGTTCCTGAAGAAGACCGGCGACATGGTTTCTACCGTTCCCAGACGGTGATGGTCGATAATTTCCTGGATATCCGCATTTTCCATGCCCTCTACGGCCTGTGTTTTCTCATTGTGATCCACGAGAATGAGCCGCTTTCCCTTGGCGCCGAGAAGATTCCGTCTGGATATCATGCCGATATATTTTCCGTCCCCATCGAGAATCGGGAAATCCCGGTGCCTCTTGCTTGCCATAATGTCCCGGATATCGTCCAGATAATCTTCATCGGAAAACGCAATGATATTTTCCGTTTTCATGAAATAGCTGATGGGCATGGACTGGTTAATCAGACGCGCCGTCGTGTAGGTGTCGTACGGCGTCGTAATCACGGTGCATCCCCGTTCCTGCGCCAGCTTCCGGATCGTGAGCGAAACGCCGGCGCCCTCGCAGACGATAATACAGCCGGCCTCCATCTCGATGGCGCAGAGCTGCGACTCATACCGGTTCCCAAGGATCACCAGATCATGCTTTTCAATATAGTTCTCCATCAGATCCGGGTTAGCCGCCGCAATCAGGACCTTTCCCTGGGAGAAATACTCTTCCGGGTCACCGATCACCATTGTGCCTTCCAGGGTGTCAAGGATGTTGGCATACTTTGTGTGAGCCTTGGAGATGATGCTGCTGTCATAAAGATTCATGTAGGACATGGTGATGTCCCCGATGGTAATGACGCCTTCCAGGACACCGTCCTCCGTCACGCATGGAAGCGTCACCACGTTGTCCTCCTGCATCAGGCTCCACGCACATTTGAGAGAAATTCCCCGGTTCACTCCCTTGGTATGGCGGATTTCGATATCCTTTACCTGCGTTTTGACGCTCTCCACCAGCCTCGGCGCCGGTGCCTTAAAATAATCCAGCACAAACTGCGTTTCCGAGTTCACATTTCCGGCACGGCACGGTTCATATCCCCTTCCCGTAAGCTGGTGCTTTAATCTCGAGTAACAGATTGCAGAACAAATGGAATCGGTATCCGGATTCCTGTGGCCGATAACCAGCGTATTCTGCTTCTCCTGATTGATCATAGACATCTCCTCTCTTTGTTTATTTTTTCTCAATCTTTCATGCTTTGTTTACATATTATTCATATTTTATTCACAAAGGTTTTTTATACTATTTTTACAGAAAAACCATTTGTACCGTTTCCTAATTGGACAAATTGCACATAGATTTTTTCATAATTACCCCAGTTGTAATGACTGGGGTCTCCTCATGTTACAGGGCTTTTCCGGCATCTGTCCATCTGCTTTACGCCACAAAGGACCGTGCCGGAATTTCATATCCCGGCACAGTCCCCCTTTTTATTCCAGAATCATTCTGGCCGCCCCATAAATCCCGGCATCGTTCCCAAGCTCTGCCAGGACAATTTTCGCCTTCTTCCGCGCAAACGGCGTCAGCTCGTCATGATACTTCTGAAGCTTTTCCGTCAGGAAGGTTCCTGCCCTGGAAACACCTCCGCCGACCACGTAAATCTGCGGATCCAGGATCATGGTAAGCTGTCCAAGCACAAGGCTCAGATAATGGCAGGCCGTATCCACGGCCTCCAGCGCCAACTCGTCCCCTGCTTTTGCTGCATCCAGCACATCTTTCGCCGTCAGGCGCCCTGTTTTTTTCCGAAGGACAGATGGTTTATCGCTCTTTGTTAAGATCCGTCCGGCTTCCCTGGCGATTCCCGTAGCCGAAGCCACCTGTTCCAGGCAGCCATGGCCGCCGCAGTTGCACGCCTCCGGTTCTCCGTCCCGGACATGGATATGGCCAATTTCACCGCCGACGCCCTGGGTTCCCGTAAGGATTTTTCCATCCAGGATAATGCCGCCGCCGACACCGGTTCCCAGTGTAATCATGACAAGATTCCTGTAACCTCTGCCGCCGCCCTGCCACATTTCCCCAAGGGCTGCCACATTGGCGTCATTTCCGCTTTTTACTGGTAAGCCGCCCAAAAGGCCGCTAAGAATTTTCTGCGGATTAGAAGCTTTTTTCCATCCAAGATTCACACAGAACTCCACATGGCCGTCTGCCAGGACAGGGCCGGGAAGTCCCAGGCCTGCTCCGGCAAAGTCCTCCATGGAAATTCTCATTCCTGCTGCCTTTTTCTTTATGGAAGCAGCCACATCCTCCAGGATGTGAGCGCCGTTCTCCTCTTTCCGTGTGGGAATCTCCCACTTTTCCAGAAGTGTCCCGTCTGTCTCGAAAATTCCCATTTTCACGGAAGTTCCGCCAATATCAATTCCGATGCATTTTCGGCTCATTTCCATTTCCTCTTCTCTGTTTTCCGCTTACAGCGCTTTTACAGTATTTACCACGTTCTCCACGGTAAATCCAAATTTCTCAAATAATTTTGCCGCCGGGCCGCTGGCACCGAAGCCCTTCATCGTCACACAGGCTCCGTCGAGTCCCACATATCTGCTCCATCCGAAATCAGAAAGCGCCTCGATGGCCACTCTCTTTCTGACCTGGCGCGGAAGCACGGATTCTTTATATTCTGCGCTCTGTTCTTCAAAGACATCCATAGAAGGCATGGAAACCACGCGGATTTTTCTGCCCTCCTCTGCAAGCACGGCCTTTGCCTTAACCGCCAGCTCCACTTCGGAACCGCTGGCAATCAGGATTGCCTCCGGCGTGCCTTCACAGTCATCAAGAATATAGCCGCCTTTTAATGCCTCTCTGCTGCTTCCGGCAACCGGCTCCAGGTTCTGACGGGAAAGTACCAGCGCCGTCGGCGTCTTTTTGGAAGTAACTGCGCTGATCCATGCTGCCGATGTCTCCACGGCATCACAGGGCCGGAATACATGGAAGTTAGGCATTGCCCGCAGCATGGCAAGCTGTTCAATCGGCTCGTGGGTCGGCCCATCCTCGCCGACACCAATGCTGTCATGGGTCAGGACATAGGTGAGCGGCACGCCCATCAGCGCCGACAGTCTGGCCATCGGCTTCACATAATCGCTGAACACGAAGAAGGTCGCAACATAAGCGCGCAGTCCGCCATGAAGCATAATGCCGTTTCCGATGGCGGCCATCGCCAGCTCCCGGACTCCGAAATGCAGGTTTCTGCCTGCCGGGTTCTCGGCCGAAAAGTCGCCTGCGCCTTTCATTTCCGTCTTATTGGAAGGCGCCAGGTCTGCGGAACCGCCGACCATGTTCGGGAATTCATCTTTAAACAGGTTAATCATCTTTCCGGACAGGGAACGTGTCGCCTCTGCTTTTTCCTTCGGAAGCCAGAAAGCCTCGTTTCCGATCACAGACTCCGCGTCAATTTCTTTATGGTAGGTATCCCAGAGCGCCTCCATCTCCGGATATTCCCCGCAGTATGCGGTAAACTTCACATTCCATGCGGCTTCCGTCTCAGCCTTTTCCTCTGCCATGGCGGCAAAATGGCTGTACACCTCCTCCGGCACAAAAAACGGCTCCTCATACGGCCAGCCGAGGTTTTCTCTCATGGCCTTCACATTTTCTGCGCCCAGGGGCTCGCCGTGGGCACTTGCCTTGCCCTGTTTTGCCGGACAGCCATAGCCGATTTCCGTCTTGATGGTGATAAAGGACGGACGTGCCGTATCCATCTTCGCCGCCTGGATTGCCATTCCGATGGCGTCAATGTTTGTTCCGTCTTCCACGGTGATCGTCTGGAAGCCGAACGCTTTCATGCGCTCTTCCACATTCTCGCGGAATGCAATGTCAGTGCTGCCCTCAATCGAAATACGGTTGGAATCATAAAGCACAATCAGCTTCCCAAGGCCAAGGGTTCCCGCAAGGGAAAAGGCCTCGGAAGAGATTCCCTCCATCATGCAGCCGTCGCCGCCGAGCACATAAGTATAATGATCGACAACAGGGTAATTTTCCCTGTTAAACACAGACGCCAGATGCTTTTCTGCCATCGCCATGCCGACTGCCATTGCCATGCCGGCGCCGAGCGGCCCTGTCGTCGCCTCCACGCCTACGGTGTGGCCATACTCCGGATGACCCGGCGTCAGGGAACCAACCTGACGGAAATTCATCAGGTCTTCCTTTGTCAGGCCGTAGCCAAACAGGTGGAGCAGCGAATACAGCAGCATGGAGCCGTGTCCGCCGGATAAAATAAACCGGTCGCGGTTCGCCCAGTCCGGATTTGCCGGGTTGTGGTTCATGTGATGGCTCCAAAGCTCATACGCCATCGGCGCGCAGCCCAGCGGAAGTCCCGGATGCCCCGAATTTGCCTTCTGGATAGCGTCCGCAGACAGAATTCGTATGGAGTTGATGGACAGTGTGTCAATAGGTTTCATACTAGCGCCTCCCTTTTCTTTTTGTCTCTTCGTCGGTTGTGTTACTTTAGTTTTATTTCCTTCATCACTTCACTCCCGGCCACAATCAGGGAGGTCATGCGATTTTTCCCTTTTCTCACGCAGGCCACCGGGAAGTCAAACTGTCCCTCGAACTTTTTGTCCCCGGAAACATTAAATGCCATGCATGATTCATCATTATACAGGATAACCAGGTCGCCGTCAATTTTTACGCCGCTGTAAGAGTAATCAAATTCCGCACTCCCTGCTTTTGTGCCGTCCGTTCTGTAAATATCCAGACGGTACGGGTTCCCTGAGGTGCTGTCCACGATCACGCCGGCATAGCGGTCGGAATAGCAGATGCTTTCGATTTCCTCTTCCACGTTTACCGTGACAATTTCAGGATCCGGGATCACATTTTTTACTGAAATAAACGAAATCCCCTTATCCGTAAACACGCAGACCGTTTCGTCGTTGAGATAGCGCACCCGGGCTGCCATTTTATCCTCAAATTCATCCTCGAAGCCTCCGATAAAACGGTTGTCCACGTTTTTCCCGATTTCCGAGAAGTCATAAAACACGACTTTGTTTTTCATGACGCCGTTTTCCAGATACATGACGGACATGACAATCTGCCTTCCATCGGGAGACAGCGCCAGATCGACCGGATAGCCGTCGCCCTGGAGCAGCATTTTTATGCTGATCTGAAGGTCGGAGCCGTCTTTTTTGTAGTACATGACGTAAGCCGCCGTGCTGTCCTCGACGATTGCAGCCGTCACCCCATGGCCGGAGACCGCCACTTTGGAGATTGGAAGCTGCGTCTTTGCAATTCCGGTGGTTCCTTCTTTATTAAAGATGTAGATATCGTTCCCCTGCTGGTCGGCGATGGCCGCGCAGCTTCCGTTGATGCTGATAATCGGCGTCTTCATTTCATAGCCCTGGGTCCATACGGTTTTCCCGCTGGCGTCAATATAGGACGCGCCGTCTTTCGTATATTTTATCATGTTGTCGCCGAACAGCTCAAAATTTACAAAGCTGCTTTCGCTGACAGCCGTTTCCCCGTCTTCACCAGACGTGCCGGCCCCGTCGGCATACCGCATGGACTTCTCCCAGTTCACCGTGTACTCCGTATATTGGTACTCCTGCTGGTACCGGTACCAGCAATAGCCCAAGGCAGCAAGAAACAGCGCTGTCACTGCAAAAATTAAAAACCTGCGGTTTCTTCTTTTATTATGTACCTGCCGAACAATCTCCTCGCTGTCCTCGTCGTTCTCCTGCCAGTTCTGTTCCGGCTTTGGAAGCTGGACGATATTGTTCCGCAGCTGTCTTTTTTTGTTTTCTCTGTCCATATAGCGCATATCACTCATAAACAAAATCTCCCGGAAAAGGCCGATATATGTTTAATTATACACCATTTCCGGGAGATTCGCATTATATTATTTTTCTTTTTTGCTGCCGTCTGCGGTATGACTGTTTTTTTATGGAAGAATCAGCTTCTGTCCGGCTAAAATCCGGTTTTCATCGGTCAGATGGTTCAGCCTGCAAATTTCTGACAGGCGGCTCAGATCCCCATAGACCTTCCAGCAGATTCCATAAAGCGTTTCGCCTTCCCCAATTTCATAAATCTCGTATCCGTTTGCTTCTGCCGCCTCGTAGTCGATGGGCAGGGCTGCGTCTTCTTCAAGGCCCTCGTCGCCTTCCCCGCCAGTCTTTCCCATACCTACGAGCCGCTGCTGTTCCATGATTTCAGACGTGCCCGCACTGCCGCTTCCCGTCATAGGAACGGCTTCCTCCACCTCTTCGGCAGCGTCACCCTGGCCGCCCGTTTCCGTCTCTGGCACCGCATGTTCACCGCCGGCATTTGCCGATTCCGCCTCCTGTCCGGCCGTTTCTGTCTCTGCTGCGGCAGTCCCGTCTGTGCTTTCTGTTTCATCCGATGCATTCCCCGAGCCGGCCTCAAAAAATTCGCCGGTCTCGCCTGACATGGTCTCCGTCGGATACACGTCTCCCGGCATTTCTTCTATGATAAAATCCGGTTCCTCCGCCTGCTGTTTCTGGTACTCGTCCCAGTCTGCCACGCCGGCCGGCAGCACCGATGCCAGCACACTCTCCATCTGCTGCATTTTGTGGTAATTGTTGAGCAGCACAACGCCGCCGGCCAGCACGGCGACGGAAAGGACACCGCACAGCATGCCCAGGGCGTTCGCTGTCCCTTTATTGAGATTTGCCTGTTCCTTGCGGCTTACCATTCTCTGCCTGAAATCCCGGATGACCTGTTCATGACTTCCCGTCTCGATTCTCCTAACGTCCTTCCGGGTAATCATATAATCCTGCATCATCTGGTTTCTTTCATAATAAATGTAATGGCCGCGCAGCCGGTAAAAGCCGTCTTCCGAAGTTATGTAAATGGATTCGTCTCCATCCAGCCCCTGATTCAGGTACATGACCTGGTTTTTGCCTGCAAAATACTGATTGTGCTGTTTCCAGTAGTTCAAAGGGCTTAACTGGCTTCCCGGTCCGGCGCAGAGGAACCACCCCTGGATGGTTCGCTTCGGAAACGACTCTTCTATCCCCTGATACGCCTTTTTCCAGGAGCTTTCCGAAAAAATCAGCTTCTCTCCGTCTGTTTCCACATCTTCCATCTCTATGGCGCCGTCCACGAAAATATACGGCGTCCCATCATGCTGTTCCGTACTGCCTAAAAGAAGCCCCACCCGCAGCGTCTGTTTTCCAACCGGATAAAGCCGCTTCAGATATGTGTTGACATAGTCCTCCAGATACAGCCTGACCACCGTGTCGCCTTCTCCAATCTGGCGTACATTTTTTGGCAGTTTTGGAAAAGGATTATACAATTCTCCCATGCTTTCACCTCGCTATATTTCTTCGCCTTTCATTCAGCAAGCAGTATAGCACGGTGCTCCTGCAAAACCTGTCAAAACAGGGACAGCTTTCAGGAAAATGTTTCGACACGGCCTCCGATCAGGTTCATCCCCAAACAGATGCTGCGGCTGATGCAGTCCGCCAGCCGCATGACAACTGACAGACGGATACTCTGAAGCATCAGCGGGTCTCCGCTTCTGGAGCTGCCGACAATCCCGGTGATAAAAATATCCCCCACGGCCTCCAGCTCCTTTTTCACACCGAGCCCCGGCTTTAATGGCCCGCGCCCAAGCGTCACGCAACCCACATGCTCTGCGTTCCCGACGGAGGCATCGACAGCCACCACCAGCGCGTGAGGGAATTTTTTCTTAAGTCCCACGATACATTCCTCGAGATTCATTGCATGAACCGGGTTGTCCAGTGTGCCGAGAACCATCGCATTCTTCACCCTGCGCTCCCTTAGCTTATATCCGATCAACGGCCCAAGGCTGTCGCCTGTGGAACGGTCTGTCCCGATGCATAAAAAAACGACCTCCGATTTCCCGCGCGCCTTCATCTCCTCCATCATCAAAAGAAGCAGGCGGCCGGCAAATTTTTCTGATTCAAACTCCGGTCTTGTGTCATAATAATAAATTTCCCGCTTATAAAGCCCGGATGTTTTCTCCCAGAATTTCATCCCTGCCTCCATTTTCCCTAGAATTCTATATGCTATTATAGGCAGATGCGGGGGGATTTATGCAGGGGCGGGCAAGAGAACGTCAATTTCCGCTCACATCTCTCGCTGCTTCCGCAACCATGCGAAGCTTTTCGTAAGAAATGTCTCCTGGCATCGTGCAGTCAGCTCCAATCAGAAACTTCTTTTTCCCATTTTCTTCTATCAGTTTTTTCACCGCCTTCCATATTTCTTCCTGTGTTCCTTTATAAACCACACTGTTCCTGTCATGAGCCAGTCCACCTAAAACTGCACAATTTTTAAATAATGCTTTTCCCTTCTCCAATTAATACGGTCCCTCATATACACCCCAGTTCACTACATCTGCATATGGCCCATAGGATTCATAGCGTTTCATGTTCAACCCATCCTTACATATATGGAGAATCACAATTCCACCGGCCGCTCTGATCTCTGTCATGATCTGTTTGTCGAAAGGCTCTATGTACTCCGCGAATTCTTCATCCGTAAAAAATCTCTTTTCTCCGCCGAGAGACGCATAGTAAACACCGTCCATCCCTGCCTCCACATAAGCTCTTGCAAGATTACACTGTACTTCAGCAACTTTTTTCATTGCATCCAACACTGGTGCTTTGTTCTGGCGCAAATGGCTGCAAAGCATCTGACGCACCTCTGTATATCCATATCTGTGTTCAATCGGATGAATCGTAGAAGCGCAAATTCCATGGAGCGTCCCTATCCGAAATGCATCTGGGTCACTTTTATCCAAAACTCGTTTTGTCAGTTCCATTTGATCTCGCATAAATTCATCTTCCATCGTCATGCACCGTACCTGTTTCCAGTCCTCTGGTGTCTGAATCGGCCCCATATCCGGAACGAGATTCTCATTCATTAGCTTCAAGATATCTGTATCTGTCTCTCTGAAGAAACGCAGATGTTCTTTTACCATATCTTCTCCGTTCCTTTTTTCTCGCGGAAAATGTATGGAAAAACTCACAGGAACTGCATCTGGTTCAAGCCCTTTTATTGCATACATTACACGTTCTTTCTTCGTCATAATAATCTCCTTTCCGTTCTATGGGTTTCGCTTTTGATGCAAAAGATATCCAAAAACATTTTGCATAGAATCCTAAAAGATATCTAATTAAAAGTTTAACACGAAAAAGCAAGTTCATCCATTCGCTTTTTATACAAATATTTCCTATATTTTTTAACACTTATTACAAAACATATGCTAATTTGATCATTCTTCGGAATATTGCACCTCAAATTCATTCTGTTAAACATTGCATCAGCCCAAAAGAATCCCGATTCATTTCTTTTCAAGCAGATGGTCCACATCTATCTTCATTTGTGCACTCACAGCCAAAAGTGTATGCCCGATACGCCTCCGAACAGACATACAGCTGCAAAAACTCTATGGTTCGACTTTCTACAAAACAAAAACAGCACCCGCCCGGCAATATGCCTTCTGGATGCTGTCTTCCTGTTTTTAAATTTCTCCGCCGGGCCCCCGTTCCATAGGAGCGTCCTGCGCCGGGCCTTCGATGGCGCCTGTGCCGCCCATTCCTTCCGCCCGTTGGTATGTCCTGCTTTTGTAAACCGTAATTGCCTCACTGATGTTAGCCGCATTGCCGCCTGCTATGAGCTTTTCCAGGGCTTCCAGCCGTTCCACCGTCAGAAAATCTTTCCCAACGTAAATTCCATATTCGTCGGCTGCTGTCAGGGACTGCTCTTTGATCTGGCCCTGAACCAGCTTCAGCTCACTTCCCGTACTTTCCAATTCCTCCGCCAGACGATCCAGTTCTTTTTTCCGGTTCCCAAAAATTTCATCGGAAATGATGGACTTGGTGACAGTCTCAAAGGTATTCAGTGCTTCGTTTTTCTTCCTGACAATCTGGGAAATATCCTGATCCAAATGTGCAATCTCATCATCAAACTTTTCCAGATTATAGCTGGACTCGTTTTTGTCCTTCCGAATCGTTCTGGCAATCGCCCGGATTTTCCTCTCATTTTCCCGGATACGGTTCCGAAGAACCCGCCCTTCCTTCAAAACCTCCATATGGTGCATCTTCGTCCGGTTTCCGATCATCACATAAATTCCTCCGAACAGAAGAATCGCAGCCAGATAAATTCCAAACAGATAAAAGGAGTTCCGGTTCGGTATCAGAAAATATACGCCGCAGGGAACTGCCAGAAAGCAGACTAAAAGCATCAGCATCAGTACGCCGGCCTCCCGCAGCCCGCGGGTAAAGTACAGCGCATAGTAAAAGCCGCTTCTGCAATATCCCGGCACATGGTTTGCCTGAAAAAGCGTCTTCATCTGCCCCTTTATTTCCTTATTTTCCCGTACCAGGCTTGACGTGTCCTCTTCAATCCGCTCTTTGATCCCCTGACTTTTCGCCTTTTCCCTTTTCTGGCGGACTTTTTTCAGCCGCTCACGTGCTTTGTCAATCTCGGCATCATAGCTGCCTGTAATTTCCTCTTCCCTCTGTTTTACTGTTGCGGCCACCGCATCCGCCGCCATCTTTTGTTCTGTTTTCAGCGACCGTTCCAGCTTTTTTTCCTTGTCCTCCAGTTCGCGTTCCTTCTGCCTTAATTCCTCCAGCTTCTTTACCGCCTCTTTTGCACCGGTGAAAAAAGCCGTATAGTTGGTAATCGCCTGTGCCATCTTTCGTCCTCCTGGATCATGAAATTGTCTGTACCAGTCAAAAATATCTACTAATAGATTACTACACTTTTTTCATGCACACAAGGGAGAATTCTCAAAAAAACCTTTCGCAATCCCTGGTTTTATCTTATAATAGCCGCATAAGCGAAGAACATGCGGGAAATGAGAATGTGAGAACCGCAAGACTTTTAAGGAAAAGGAGAGGCTCAATGTTCCGAATGTGGGGAAAATTATGGAAAGACAATCATCTGGTAAAAGACACCGTTGCCTGCTGCGGCGACTACACAATGTCCAGAACCCAGATGGTATTTCAGACTTTGGATGAGATCTGCCATACGTTCGATTTAGAGCGTCCGATCTGGCTGGAACCCAACATCAAAGACTTCCAGCTCCGGTCCAAAACGCGCTTTACAAATGACAGCTTTATTGAAACCATAGATTTCGATTACCTGGAAATCCAGGTTCTCGAAGAGTAAATCCACCTGAGAAAAGGGAGTGTCGCAAAATCATCAAAATAGATGATTGAGCGGCACTTCTGCTTG
>ENA-UOJP01002128-UOJP01002128.1-human-gut-metagenome-genome-assembly--contig:-C102-NODE-2128-length-17568-cov-6.077942_pt1 | contig 17568 bp, 17 predicted proteins | sample MGYA00242353_ERZ723900 | MGnify/ENA metagenome assembly ERZ723900
GAACCCTCACATACAGAGTCAGAGTCTGCTGTGCTACCTTTACACAAACCCGCTATATCTGTCCGCGACAGCGAACAGATATTATTATACAGAAAAGTGATTCTTTGTCAAGGGGTTTTTCAAATTCTTTTTCTATTTTTATCGTCTCCATCCGCCTAGAAGCCCTTTGAAAAGACCGCCTCTTCCTCGAGACTCTGACCCTGCCCCCGGTTTTCCAGTAAGGCGCTCCAGCGCCTTCCGTGCAAGATCACTCCCTTGATCCGCAGAACTGCGGTATAAGTCCAGGGCCTTTTTTTCGTCCCGGGGCACCCCTTCTCCGTTTTCATAGCATTGCCCCAGGAAAAACTCTCCCTGGCGGCTGCCCTGGGCTGCGGATTTCGTCAGCCACTGAACCGCCTGATGGATGTCCTTGGAAATGCCAATGCCATAATAATAGCACCGGCCCAGCCGATATTGTCCCTCAGCATCGTTCATTTCCGCCGCTTGACGGTAAATCTCAACAGCATGGCGTTCATCCTTCTCAACCCCGCTTCCAGTCTCATAGCACCGCCCCAGTGCACATAGCGAAGATGGATCTTCCCGCTCAGCCGCTCGCCGATACCATTCTACAGCGGCAGTCTGGTCCTTCTCTACGCCTTTTCCCTGTTCATAGCACCAGCCTAAATGATACTGGGCACGGGAATCATCCTGTTCCGCAGCCTGACGGTACCACCGGACCGCCTCCTCCCAACTCTGCTGGACACCAACGCCGGTCTCATAGAGGTAGCCCAAATTACAGGCTCCCACCCGGTCGCCCTGTTCCGCAGCCTGGCGATACAGCCACGCCGCTTTCGCCGGGTCTTTTGCCGTGCCGTTTCCAAATTCACAGCAGACTCCAAGATTACACTGCGCTCTTGAATAACCGCTGGCAGCGGATTTTTCATACCATTTGACTGCCTGCGCAAAGTCTTTTTCCACGCCGCAGCCAATCTCGTAGAGATAGCCTAGGTTGCATTGTCCCGCCGCATCTTCCTGCTCTGCTGCCTGACGGTAAAGCTCCACCGCACGTGCAATATCTTTTTCAACACCCTCGCCGCGTTCATAACATACACCCAGATTACACTGGGCTGCGGCATAACCGGTGCCCGCGGCCTTCTGGTACCAGCGGACTGCCTCTTCCCAGTCCTGCGCCACGCCGATCCCCCGCTTATAGCACACACCCATGCAGAACATCCCCCGAGGGTCCTCCTGTTCCGCAGCTTGGCGATACCAATGAACCGCTCTGGTCCCACTTTGCTCTACGCCCTTGCCATATTCATAGCACCAGGCCAGGTTGCATTGGGCCCGGGCCAAGCCCTGCCGTGCGGCGGCCCCATACCAGCGGACCGCTTCCTCCCAGTTCTGCTCCACACCCTGGCCAATCTCATAGAGATAGCCTAGGTTACACTGCCCGGGTGGATTTCCAGCCTCAGCCGCCTGGCGGTACAGCTCCGCCGCCTTGGCATAGTCCTGCTGAACACCCTCTCCTCGCTCATAACACACACCCAGATCACACATGGCATACGCGGAGCCGGCGTCAACCGCCTTCTGATACCAGTAGACCGCCTCTTTCCAGTCCTGTGCCACGCCCCGGCCATAGTCGTAAGCGCGGGCCACACTGAAAAGCCCACGGGCGTCGTCCTGCTCGGCAGCCTTCTGATACCAGCAAAACGCCTCTTCCATCTGCAGCTCCACGCCCTTGCCGTGCTCATAGCACCAGGCCAGATTGCATTGGGCCCGGGCCAGCCCCATCTCTGCCGCTTTGCGGTACCACTGGACAGCCTCTTCCCAGCTCTGTTCCACGCCTTCGCCCACCTCATACAGGTAGCCCAGACAGCAGCTGCACTCCTCGTCCTCTTGTTCCGCGCCCTTTCGATACCATGCAGCGGCAGCAGCCTTATCCACAGGAACCCCCCTGCCGCGCTCACAGCAGAGTCCCATGCAGAGCTGGCCCCGCGGGTAACCGCGTTCTGCGGCGGCCCGATACAGCTCCGCTGCCGCAGCATAGTCCCGCTCCGCACCTTTCCCATATTCTAAACACCAGGCCAGATTACACTGCGCTCGGGGATAATCCTGTTCCGCTGCAGCCCTGTACCAGCGGACCGCCTCCTCCCAGCTTTGCTCCACACCCCGGCCCGCCTCATAACAAAAGCCAAGACAGCACTGCCCAGGCGCATGTCCGCTCTCTGCCGCACTGCGATACCACTTCACCGCCTGTTCCAGGTCCTCCTGAATGCCGGTGCCGAATTCCAAACATCGTCCCAGCTCTGTCTGCGCCCCGGGATAACCCAGCCACGCGGCAGACTGGTACCATTTCACCGCTTCGACATCACTCTGCTCCACGCCCTCGCCCTGCCGGTAAGCCTCTGCCAGCAGGAACTGTGCCCTGGGAAATCCCTGTTCCGCGCCCTTGCGGAAGCACTCCAAAGCCTTGGCAAGGTCCTTTTCCACTCCGATGCCGTATGTATAACAATACCCCAAATTTGTCAGCGCCGGCACATACTCCCGGGCTGCAGCCTGGGCGTACAGAACCACGGCCTGCTTAGGATCAGCCTCCACGCCCACACCAGCCTCAAAACACCAGCCCAGGTTGGTCAGGCCCTGAACATCCCCCATGGCTGATGCTCGCTGGTAATACGCCAGGGCGTCCGTGTCCCGCTTTTCGTCTACTGCCTGCCCGCCCAGAGACACCCAGTCACTGGCAGTCATTTCCTCCTCATCAATCCGCAGGAAAAACGTCCCGCCGCAGTGGGGACAAACATCCGGCTCCTCTTCCAGTGTAAAACCACAGTCCGGATTTTCACAACGATAACATTCCATCAATCTTTCGCTCCTATCAGATGTCCTCGCAGTATGCGGTGCCGTCATAGTTTTCTAAAAAGGAATGGGGCCTTCCCCGGTATTTGAAGCCTGGAAACGTGTCCAGCTGAACGCCGTGAATGGCCCGGAAAATACTTTTTTCAATATTGGGATTCGTCTCCTTCAGCTGCCGCAGCAGCACCTTCATCTCCTGCCGCTTGCTCTGCCCAATGCCGTCTCCGGAGGCGTCCCGCGCCTCTGTAAAGCGGCAGGCGCACTGGAGAAAGCGCAGGTGGTTATAGTTCTTCCAAGCAATGATGGCATCCTCGTGGACACAATACAAGGGACGAATCAGTTCCATCCCTGGGAAATTTTTGCTGTGCAGCTTTGGCATCATGGCTTGTAGCTGGGCTCCATAAAAAAGTCCCAGAAGCGTGGTCTCCAGTACATCGGAAACATGATGGCCCAGAGCGATCTTATTGCAGCCCAGCTCCTGCGCCTTGGCATACAGCCATCCCCGCCGCATGCGCGCACACAGGTAGCAGGGATTTTTCTCCACCTTCGTGGTCACATCAAAAATATCGCTTTCAAAAACCTCCACGGGAATTCCCAGCAAAGCCGCGTTGGACTCCATCAATGCCCGGTTCTCCATGTTATAGCCCGGGTCCATTCCCAAAAAGGTCAGGGAAAAGGGCTGTTCTGTGTGCCGCTGCAGCTCTTGCATAAGCTTAGCCAGTACCATGGAGTCTTTTCCTCCGGAAATACATACGGCGATATGGTCGCCGGGAGACACTAGTTCATACCGCTTCACTGCGGCGACAAAAGGATTCCACAGGGATTTTCGATAGGTCTTGATGAGACTGCGCTCGGCAATCTCCTGGGGAGTGAGTTCTCGGGACATGGGATTCCTCCAAAACGTTTTCGGGCTGCTGTGTTCAGCCGTATGCGGCCGCGTCCTCCGCCGTAAAGGGCGACAGGTCGCCGTAGTCCACCTCAATGGACTCCATCACCGCCAGGAATTCCTCCGGGGCGTCGGCGGGCAGCTCCGCCGCGGCAGGCCGCTGCTCCATATAGACAGATTGCTGATCTGGCCGCCAGCATGTGGCATAAAATGTCTCCCCATCTTGGTATACGCTGGCGGCGTACTGCGAGTCTGCCCACTCCACGGTCAGCATCCAGCCGCCGCACAGCGGTGGCGTGCAGCCATCCTCCGAGGCGATGTATGCCGGCGCATAGTAGAGATTGGCCGTCACCACGAACATGTTATCTGAGCCAATGTTGTCCACCAGGACCAGATCCTCGTAAGAGGCCGGAACTGTAATGGTGATCTCCTCGTCAGAGTAGACCGCCACCCGCTCCTCCTTCTCCGGAGGCGCGATCTGTTCATGGGAAGCGGTCTCTCCCGTTCCGGCGGACATCTCTGCCTGTTCCCCGCCGCAGCCCGCACAGAGCAGCAGGATCATTACGCACAGCAAACACCAATTTCTTTTCATTTCTGCACCTCTGTTCGATCCTTTTCATTTACAGCCAGATAGCTCCCAAGCGCAGCAGCGAAGCCGCCGTGCGCCGCAGCCAGGGGCGCTTCTGCCACTCCTCCAGGGTGTAGAGGCTGCTCTGAGCCATAATATCATCCATGTCCTCCAGCAACTCCTCCACGGCCTCGGACTGATACATCAAAACACCACACTCGTAGTGGAGCTGGAACGTGCGGTAATCCATGTTGGTGCTGCCCACCAAGGCCACCTCCCGGTCCACCAGCACGCTTTTCGCATGGAGAAAGCCAGGAGTATACTTGTAGATCTTCACCCCATGGCTCAGCAGTTCCCCCCAATAGGTCTCCGCCACCATATAGGCGTATTTCTTGTCGGGAATCGCCGGAACCAGCAGCCGCACATCCACCCCCGCGTCGGCGGCAATGCACAGCGCCTGCTGCATGGACTCCTCCACAGCATAGTAAGGCGTGGTGATATAGAGCATGTGTCTGGCCGAGTCGATCAGCTGCAGATACGTCTCCTCAATGGGGTTGTCCGGGTTATTCAAAGGCCCGTCCGTGAAGGGCTGGCAGAAGCCGACCGTCTCCGGCCCCTCGTGGCGGGGGCGGTAGAAGTCGTCCTCATTGGGGAAGGTACGACCGATCATCTTCCACATCTGCATGAACTGAGCGGCGAATCCCCAGGCGCCCTCTCCCTCAATTCGAACGCCGCTGTCCTTCCAGTATCCAAAGCGCTCCCTTTCATTGATATATTCATCACCGATATTCAATCCGCCAGTATAGGCAAATTGTCCATCAATCACCGCAATTTTCCGGTGGTCCCGGTAGTTGAAGTAGATGCGGTTCACATAGCGGTGAACCGGATTGAATACCTCCACCTCAATTCCCGCATCCTGCACAGCTTGGAGCGTTGCGTCAGAAAAACGGGTCAAATTGCCAAAGTCATCAAAAATTACGTGGATCTCCACGCCGGCAGCGGCCCGCTCTCGCAGCACAGAAAACATCCGGTCCCAAAGCTTCCCCTCTGCCAGGATATAGTACTCCAGGAAAATATAGACCTCTGCCTTGGAGAGATGTTCAATCAAATCATCAAAAAAGGGCTTGCCATCGCCAAAATACTTGGCTTGCGTGTTTCGATAGAGTAAAAAGCCTTTTTTCTGCAGATAAGCTGCAAGCCGACCCCAGGTGGCGGACTGCCGCCGCAGGCGGGAGAGATTCGCCTCGCTGGACATCCGCCAGCTCTCTCGCTGAGGGACCGGAGGCACCTGACGCAGGCTGAGACTTTTGGCCTGATGCGTACCACCCCACAGCCAGAAGAGAATCATACCAGAGACCGGCAGCGCCAGCAGCAAACACATCCACACCAGCTTATAGCTGGGGCTGCCAGAGCGCTGATACACCCGAATGGCTACGACAGCACCCAAAAGCTCCAGCGCCGTGTAGGCGTAGCTGGCCTTCTCCCGCAAAAAGTGAGTGAGAATCAATGTGGTGGCAATCTGCGCAATGACTGTCAGCGCACACATGGAGATGCTGGTGATGGCGGAAATTCTCCGTTCGATCCGTTCCTCCATCCTCGGCTGGTTTTTGCGCATGCCTCCATCTCTCCTCTCTTATCTATGAAATAAAAGTATTATACTCAAAATGCACTGTTTCTTCAACCATGATTGTGTAAATAAATTCTGGCTGCCTGTTCTCAAATGCCATGAGCGCAAAGCGCGCCTGGAACACATGACAAAATCAGGTAAATGGCCGGATAGGTTGGCCGTCCGGCCTGCGCTTTTTGACCCAGGTATCGGCGCATGGCCGCTGCCGCAAAAAAAGAGACGCTCACAAAAAAGTGAGCGTCTCTTTTAAAAAATGCACTTACAGCGCGGCCTTCTTGGCCTTGTAAGCCTTGACAGCCTCGGTCAGAGCGGGAACAATCTTCTTCAGATCGCCCACAATGCCCAGGTCAGCCAGCTGCATCATGGGGCAGAACTTGTCGGTGTTGATAGCCAGGATGAACTCAGAGTCCTCCATACCGGCCTGGTGCTGAATCGCGCCGGAAATACCGCAGGCGATATACAGCTCGGGATGGACGGTCTTGCCGGTCTGGCCGACCTGACGATCCTTCTCAATCCAGCCGCTGTCCACGCCGATACGGGAGGAGGAAACCTCGCCGCCCAGCTCGGCAGCCAGCTCGCGCAGGGGGTTGTAGCCCTCGGGACCGCCCACGCCGCGGCCGCCGGAGACCAGGATCTTGGCGTCGGTGATATCCACAGCCTTCTTGGTCTGCTTCACCACGTCCAGGATCTCCACGTTCATGTCGGCCTCGGTCAGGCCGGCGTCAACCATGACGACCTCGCCGGTGCGGCTGGTATCCTTCTCACCCAGCTCCATCACGCCGGGGCGGACGGTAGCCATCTGAGGACGGTAGTTGCGGCACACAATGGTGGCCATGACGTTGCCGCCGAAAGCGGGACGGGTCATCTTCAGGTTGCGGTCAGAGGTATCCAGGGCCATGATCTTCTCCTCAGGGAGGTTGGTGGCCTTACGCAGATACTCCTGATACTTGCTGACCTCCACATCCAGACGGGTGCAGTCAGCGGTCAGGCCGGTGTGTACGCGGCCCGCGATACGGGGAGCCATGTCACGGCCAATGCTGCTGGCGCCAAACAAAACAATGTTGGGCTCATAGTTCTTGATCACATATTCAATGCCGCGGACATAGGGCTCGGTGGTGTAGTGCTCCAGAACAGGAGCGTCCAGGACCAGCACCTTCTGGGCGCCGTAGTGGATCAAAGACTGGGCCTTATCGGCAATCTTGTAACCCATCAGCACGGCAACAACCTGCTCACCCAGGTCGGCAGCCAGCTTGGTGGCCTCAGAGATCAGCTCATATGTGACCTTCTGAATGTTGCCATTGCGCTGTTCAACAACTACATAGATATCTTTACTCATCGTCTTATGCCTCCCTTAGATGATATGGCGCTCAATCAGCACCGCCATGATCTTCTCCACAGCTTCCTCAGTGGACAGACCATCCAGCACCGTACCGGCGGTCTTGGGCTTCTTGCCGAAGGACTGGAACACGTTGGTGGGAGAACCCTTCAGACCGATCCACTCGGGATTCAGGTCGTCCTTCAGGTCGTCAAAGCCCCAGACCGTGATCTCCTTGTTGTAAGCGTCCACGATGCCGCCAGCATGCATGTAGCGGGGCTCGGTCAGCTCGGACAGAGCGGTGACCAGGCAAGGCATCTTCACCTTCAGCATGTGAGACTGATCCTCATACTGACGCTTCACAACCACGCTGTCGCCATCCACGTCCAGCTGCTCGGCGTAGCTGACCTGGGGGATCTTCAGCTGCTCAGCGATCTGGGGACCGACCTGAGCGGTGTCGCCGTCGATGGCCTGACGGCCGGTGATCACCAGATCGAAGCCGATCTTGCGCAGACCGGTAGCGATGATGGTGGCGGTGGCATAGGTATCGGAGCCGCCGAACTCACGGGCGGACAGCAGATAGGCGTCGTCCGCGCCCATGGCCAGAGCCTCGCGCAGAGCGACATCCGCCTGCGGGGGGCCCATGCATACGACGGTGACCGTGCCGCCGACCTTCTCGCGCAGCTGCAAAGCGGCCTCCAGGCCGGCCTTATCGTCATGGTTGATAATGCTGGGCACACCGTCACGGATCAGGGTGCCAGTCTTGGGGTCCAGCTTAACCTCAGCGGTATCGGGGACCTGCTTGATACAAACAACAATCTTCATCTTATTCTGCACTCCCCTCTTATTTCAGCTTCATAGAACCGGAAATGACCATCTTCATGACCTCAGAGGTACCCTCATAGATCTCGGTGATCTTGGCGTCGCGCATCATGCGCTCCACCGGGTACTCACGGCAGTAGCCGTAGCCGCCCATAAACTGCACAGCAGCGCGTGTAACCTCGTTGGCAACGTCAGAAGCGAACAGCTTCGCCATGGCGGCATAAGGGCCATAGTTGCCATGGTTGTCCTTCTCCTTGGCAGCGCGCCAAGTCAGCAGGCGAGCAGCGTCGATCTTGGTCTGCAGCTCGGCCATCTTGAACTGGGTGTTCTGGAAGGAGTTGATGGTCTTGCCGAACTGCTTGCGCTCTTTGCCATACTGAATGGCCTCGTTCAAAGCGCCCTGGGCGATGCCCACGGCCTGAGCGGCAATGCCGATACGGCCGGCATCCAGCGCCTTCATGGCGATCTTGAAGCCGCCGCCGACCTTGCCCAGAACCCGCTCCTTGGGTACGCGGACCTTGTCGTAGGTCACGATGCAGTTGCTGGCAGCACGGATACCCATGCGCTCAATGTTCTCGCTGACGGTGATACCGGGCATCTCCTTGAGGTCCACGATGAACGCGGTCATGCCCTTGGCAGCGGGAACGCTGCGGTCGGTCAGGGCGAACAGCACGCAGGTGTCAGCGAAACCAGAGTTGGTAGTGAACACCTTGGAACCGGTGATCACATAATCGTCACCGTCCTCAACAGCCACGGTCTGGGCACCCTGCACGTCGGAACCGGCGCCGGGCTCGGTCAGGCCATAGCAGCCGATCTTGCTGCCGTCAACCAGGGGACGCAGGTATTTCTGCTTCTGCTCCTCCGTGCCGAACTCATTGATGCAGGAGCAGCAAAGAGACGTATGTACAGAGATGGTGATGCCAGTGCTGGCGTCCACCTTGGACACTTCCTCCATGCACAGCGTATAGGCCAGAGTATCCGCGCCGACGCCGCCGTATTCCTTGGAATAGGGAATGCCGAAGAAACCATACTTCTGCATCTTCTCCAGCAGCTCCGGGGAATAGACCTCTTCCTCGTCCATGTCCTTCGCCAGCGGCTTGATCTCTGTCTCCGCAAATTTGCGATACAGTTCCTGCTGCAGCAGGTGCATTTTGCTCAGTTGAAAATCCATAGCTACCTCCCAACAATTTTTAAACGCTAGTGGCATTTGGGCAACAAGTATTTTGCCTGCAAACTAATCGCTGCATATCATTGTAGCCGTTTGACATATACTTGTCAATACATTTTATATACTTTTTTTCTCGTTTGTCAAGGCTCTTTTCCCCTTCTCTCCGAAGACCTTCTCCATGCTCAAACACGCAATGGATTTTCTTGACAAAGCCCCGTCTATTCTGCTATAATGCCTCGTATTAAATGCGAGGAGTTTCCATTATGGATATTCATTCATGTATCAATTTTATCCTCTCCAACACGCAAAACGCAGTCAATAACTATTTCAAGCGTGAGCTTCAGGAATATGATATCACGCCTTCCCAGTATGCGCTTTTGCAGTGCCTCTGCACGCAAGACGGCCTGACACCCTCTCAGCTGGCGCAGGAACTGCGCTTGGATACATCCTCTATTACAGGGATTTTGAGCCGGCTGGAAAAGAAAGGTCTGATTGACCGCGTCTATAACCAGGAGGACCGCCGCAGCGTCTCCATCCATCTGCGGGAAGAAGGCCGCTCTCTATGGTCTCAGGTTGACCGGGTCATTGACGAGGCCAATGCAAAAATCACCAATGGACTGGACCCCGAGCATTATGCACAGTTTCTGTCCGCTCTGAGCATGATTGAGCGCAATACCATCGCAGAATAAGAGACCCAAGTGGCCCCCGCCATCAGACGGGGGCCACTTTCTGCTTTTACGCACTCAGGGTCTGCTTTCCCGCAAAAGCTGCTGCTTGATGTCCCAGAGTTTCTGGCTCAAGTCCACATAGTATCCGTGGGGATTTTCAAACCGCTTGACCTCCTCCCACAGGGTGTCCACCTGTTCCATGCAGTACGCTTGAATCTCCCGCAAAGCCGGCTGTGTGTAAACCAGCTCGCCGCCACGGAACACTTGCACCTGTAGGGGTCTGATCGTGTAGTTGGTATAGGTTTTGCGCTTCCATGTGGCGCGGGGATCAAACAGCTCCAGCGGCTGCGCAGCATCCACCGCCTCATCGTGGACGGTGATGTAATCCGCCTCCGCCTTGCCGGTAGCTTTATCGTAAATCCGGTAGAGGGTCTTAAAGTGGGGGTCAGTGATCTTGTCCACATTTTCACTGACCTTGATCTTGGGCAGAACACGTCCTCTCCCGTCCTCCACGGCCACCAGCTTATACACCCCACCAAATACCGGCTGGCTGCTGGCAGTGATCATTCGCTCGCCCACGCCGAAGAGGTCCACCTTCGCCCCCTGCTGCAGCAGGTCCCGGATAATATACTCATCCAGGGCGTTGGAGGCAGAAATCTGGCACTCCGTCCACCCTGCCTCATCCAGCATTTTCCTGGCCTCCCGCGTGAGATAAGCCAGGTCTCCGGAGTCCAGCCGGATACCGCACCGGGTAATCCCGCGGGGCTTCAAGACCTCGTTAAAAGCGCGGATAGCGTCCGGCACGCCGGATTTGAGGGTGTTGTAGGTATCCACCAGAAGCGTTGCATTGGTGGGGTAAATCTCGCAGTAGGTCTTAAAGGCCTCATACTGGCTGTCAAACATCTGGACCCAGGCGTGGGCCATGGTCCCACCAGCAGGCACACCGTAGATCTGGTCAGAAAGCGTGCAGGCCGTTCCTTTGCAGCCGCCAATAAACGCCGCCCTGGCGCCGGATACAGCGCCATCAATGCCCTGGGCACGCCGGGAGCCAAACTCCAGCACCGTCCGGCCCTGGGCCGCCCGGACAATGCGGTTGGCCTTGGTGGCGATCAAACTCTGGTGATTCATGGTCAATAAGGTAAATGTTTCAATCAGCTGAGCCTGAATTGCCGGCGCCCGCACCGTCACCACCGGCTCCCGGGGAAAGATCGGCGTCCCCTCCGGCACTGCCCAAATATCTCCCGTGAAGCGGAAGGTGCTGAGATATTCCAGAAATTCCTCAGAAAACAGACCTCTGCCGCGAAGATACTCAATATCCTCCTGATTGAAATGAAGGTTTTGAATATAGTCAAACAGCTGCCCCAAGCCCGCGCAGATGGCGAAGCCGCCCTTGTCCGGCACGTCCCGGAAGAACACGTCAAAATAGGTCACGCGGTCCCGCATCCCCGCCTGAAAATATCCGTTGCCCATGGTCAGCTCATAAAAATCGCAGAGCATGGTCAGATTCTGTTCTGTCATCATTGCACCTCATTTTCGGTTATTGCTATGATTATAGGCTGTTTCGATGGGAAAAGCAATTCCTTTTCCTGCAAATTGGCGGATTTTCGTATTCTGTTCTGCTAACAAATTCATTTCCTTGTTTTTCAATGCCTGAAAATCTCCTCTTTGAGAAAATGTCAAATTTTTCACTTAGAGGGAAATTCTCAGTTGACAAAGCCTTCGCTCTCCCCTATGATGGGGAATATCAGACGGCCAAGCCGTCAACATGAGAAAGGAAGCATTTCTCCATGGACATTATTTTAGGAATTGATGTCGGCGGTTCCACCACCAAGGTGGTGGGGCTGGACGTTCATGGCAATCCCCTCTCCATGCTGCGGGTCCGGGCAGAGGATCAGGTCACGAGCCTCTTCGGTGCGCTGGGCAACTACCTCTCCAGCAATCATCTGACCTTGGAGGATGTGCGGCGGGTAGTGCTTACCGGCGTGGGCGCCAGCTATGTGGATGGAAATATCTATGGCCTGCCCACCTATCGGGTGGACGAATTCTCCGCCAGCGGCGCGGGCGCTCTCGCGCTTTCCGGCCAGGAGCGCGCCGTGGTGTCTACCATGGGTACCGGCACAGCATTTCTACTGGCTGAAAAAGGCCGCGTGCAGCACCTGTGCGGTAGCGGCATCGGCGGCGGCACCCTGGGGGGGCTGTGCCACAAGCTGGTTGGTATGGAGCGCTTCGGCCAAATCAAAAAATTGGCCCTTGGGGGAGATTTAGGGCAGGTAGATCTGACGATTGGAGATATCACAAAAAATCCGGCAGCCACTCTGGACCCTACCCTGACCGCAGCCAACTTTGGCAACCTGGCGGAGGACGCCAACTGCGCCGACGTGGCCGCCGGTGTTGTGAACCTGGTGCTGCAGGCCATCGGCACCATGACCGTGCTGGCCTGCCGCTGCTGCGACACCAAGACCGTCGTTCTCACCGGCTCCATGACAACCCTGGACCAGGTAAAGCCTAATTTCGAGAACTTTGAGCGGCTCTATGGCATCCATTACATCATCCCTGACAACGCCACCTTTGCAACCGCCATCGGCGCGGCGCTTTGCAGCCTGACCGAAAACACATGACGAAAAGCCTGGAGTCCCTGCGGCTGGCAGAGGCCTTCTTCGCGGAAAGGCCGGAACTGCTGTCAACAGTTCGCGCTTTTCTAGCCGAGGCATGGGAGAGATGGCCAGAGACGGAAGTTGTCACCCAGAAGTCTCAGGTGACTCTGCGAGGGCCGCGGCCCTTCTGCGCCCTCTCCACCCACATCCGCTTTCCCCGGATGCCCGGCCCGTGCTATGTCACGTTAAGCCTCTTTCTGCCTCGATCCCTGCCGGATCTGCGCGGCGGTATGGCAGTGGAACCATATCCCGGCCGCTGGACCAACCATCTGCCCCTGTTTCACCCGGCGGACCTGGACACGCAGCTCTGGGGGTGGGTGGCGGAGGCCCAAGCCTTTCGGAATATCAAGACCTGAAGCCGGTTTGTCTCATATGGTGTTTGAGGCGGTACTTTTTACCGCTGGCATCTCGCCTTCATAAAGGGCCGCCTGACGCTATAAGCGTCAGGCGGCCCTCTTGATTATTCTTGGGACTCCTCCTCGGAGTCATCCTCTTCCTCCACGCCGGAGAGGTCAAACTCCAGCTTCTCCCCGCAGTTGGGGCAGATCACCTCGCCATCCTCCAGGATGGACTCATCAAAATAAATGGTCTCCTCACAGGTGGGGCAGGTAGTGGCGTAACAATCCTCGTCGTCATCTTCTTCATCATACTCGTCGAAGACCACGTCCTCCACATCCTCCAGGTCGTCGCTGACGGCGTCCAGGCCGTCAGCCAGCTCCGCCTGCTCGTCCTGAATGTCCTCCAGCTCCAGGGCGATGTCCTCCAACACGTCGATCATAGCGGCAAGCAGCTTGCCCTCTCTTTTATCCGTGTTCAGCTCCATGCCCTCAGCCAGTCCCTTCAAATACGCAACTCTCTCGGTAATCTCCATGTCAGCAGCTCCTTTCCATTTGTCAGTTGATAGGAAAGGGGGGAACTGACTCCCCCCCTTTTGATGCCTTTATTCCTTGCAACGGCCCAGATACTCGCCAGTGCGAGTGTCAATCTGAATCTTCTCACCCTCATTGATGAACAGGGGGACCTTGATCACGGCGCCAGTCTCCAGCGTGGCGGACTTGGTCACATTGGTGGCGGTGTCACCCTTGACGCCGGGCTCGGTCTCAGTGACAACCAGATCCACAAAATTGGGGACCTCCACCGTAAAGACGCTGCCCTTGTAGCTGAGCAGAGAGCACATGGTGTTCTCCTTAACGAACTGGAACGCATCGCCCAGCACGTCCTTGTTCAGGGGGACCATGTCATAGGTCTCCGGGTCCATGAAGTAATAGAGATCGCCGTCGTTATAGCTGTACTCGGCGTTCTTGCGCTCCACGGCCACCTGTTCAAACTTGGCGCTGGGGTTAAAGGACTCCTCACGGATGGTGCCGGTAATCACATTCTTGTACTTGGTGCGCACAAAAGCCGCACCCTTACCGGGCTTGACGTGCTGGAAGTCCACCACCAGCATGGGCTTCCCATCCATCTCAAAAATCATACCCTTCCGGAAATCACCGGCAGTAATTGTAGGCATAGCTGATTCCTCCTCACAAATCTTGCGAGAAAACGACCTGCGGGAGAGGGCATTTTCTCTATACACAGACTCTTTAAAAAATACCTTTGCTATTTTATCCTATGTTGTCCGCTATTGCAAGCATTTTTCAACCATTTGTTGGTTTTTTTCCCCGGCTTTTTTCAACTCGCCTGCGGCAGACCGCCTTGAAGGGGGCCTGGAGTGCATGCAGCACCTTCTGCCAGGGCGTCACGGCGCCGCCCAGCGGCTCCACCATCAGCGCCAGAACACCGCAGCGGTTTGCCGCCAGCATGTCCGTGAGCAGCTTGTCCCCCAGCATGGCGGTGTGGGCCCAGTCCGCGCCGGAACGGGCCATAGCAGCCTCCAACCCCCGGGTGGAGGGCTTTCCAGCCCGTCCCTGGTAAGGCACACCCAGATCCGCGCAGCATTCCGTCACACGCCTGCCAGAGCGGTTATTGGAGACAATCATCAGGGAAATCCCCTCCGCCCCCAGCGCGGCGATCCACGCCCGCAGCTCCGCGTCCGGAGACCTGACGGACTTGGGTGCCAACGTAAAATCCAGGTCGCTTAACAGCAGTGTGATCCCCTGCTTCTTGAGATATTCCGGCGTGACCTCACGATAGTGCGCAAAAAGGCGGTCCGGAATCAGAGAAAACGGCATAGGATGCTCTCCCTCCGCATAGTTTTCTTCAGTATAGCAAATGGAAACCGTGAACACAAGGGGGAGTGTAGTTTGCAGGTCTATCTGGCCGTAACCCCGGGTCAGGCGCAGGCTGCGGCAAAATACCGCCGTCCGCTGGCCCATGTGGCCTATCGCATTGGGGAAGGCTCCGTTCTGCTACGGCAAAACCTTTTGCTGCAAACCCAGGGCGGCCTTTTGTCCGTCAGTGACCGAAAGGCCCCTGTGATTGACGATCCGGACGCCCTTTGTGCGGCTGTACTTCGGGAGTGCGGGCGGCGAAACTACCAGGGTATTCTCCTGGACTTTGAGGAACCGCCCCGTCCGGACCGCCAGACCTTTATCCGGCGGCTGGATGAGGCCGCCGGCCGCCGCGCCCTCTACCTTCCGGAGCGGTACGCGGAGGGGACGAAAAACGCGGTCCCCCTGATCTGCGCCGCCGTCTCCGGCGGAAATTTTACGGAACGGCTGAGGGAGGCCGCAGGACAGCGGGGCGGCAGACTGGCGCTGGACATGGAGCGGCTGCGTATGGATTTCCGCCTCCCCGCCCCCACCGGCCAGGGCGAGCCTCTCTCCGCCGCCGCCCTGAGCCGGCTGATGGAGCAGGAGTCGCCGGCGGTATTCTTCTCTCAGGACCTGTGCGCCCGCTACTTTACTTACACCCGGGACGGTGAATGTCACTTCGTCCTTTTTGACGACACCGAAACCCTCCGGCAAAAGCTGCGGACCGGAACCGCCCTGGGGTTCTCCGCCGCCTTTTTCATGTGGCCGGAGGTACAGGATATCGCTGATGGATTATTTCAGCCATTTTAAAGGAGATAGGGTGGAAAAAACGCTGTGCCACATGGCACAGCGTTTTTGATATCCCCATTAATAGAAACGCTTCTTGTTCTTGCGAGCAGCCTCAGACTTCTTGCGACGCTTGACACTGGGACTCTCATAATGCTCTCTCTTGCGGACCTCGGCGATTACGCCCGCCTTGGCACAGCTGCGCTTAAACCGCTTCAGTGCGCTGTCGATGGACTCGCCGTCCTTCACATGGATCTCAGACATCTATATTTCCCTCCCTCCGAGGTATCCGGCTCAATCCAGGATACTTTAAGGGCCATACTTTATGGCGTTAACATGGGTATTATACAAATCTTCCGAAGAGTTGTCAAGAGATTTTACGGAAAATCGCATGTTTCTCTCGGAAATCGCTTGCCTGATGCCAAAACGCCGGGGCTCACTCCGCTCTCCGGCGGTACAAAATGGGCTGGTTATACCCGAAGGTCCGCTTACCGTTGACCTCCATGGTCTCGGATACCTCCAGCACATCCGGGGAAAACCGCTCAAACAGCGTGAATTTCAGCACCGGGGAGAACATGCTGACACTGCCGCCCTCCCACACGCCATTTCGCAGTGTGTAGAGTGCCGGGGTAAACTTTTCGGAAACCCGCAGGTCCGTATAGTGCATAATCGGGAGAGTCTGATAGGTAGGCGCAGTGCCGTCCTTTGGTAACTCATAGGAGGTCAGCAGAACCCCCTCTTCCTCCTCTGTAAAGAGAAAGAGGTGCGGCGAGGCATGGGTTTTTCCGTCAGTGGTATAATAGCTCTCTTCCAGCACAAATTTCCCGTGGAAATCCGTCGGTAAGCCTGTAATTTTATCCTGACAGACCGTATTGACATGCTCTGCAAAGGGAAAGTTCCTCACCCCTTGTTCCTCCAGCTCCCGAACTTGTGCCGCGTTGTCAAAGTGTCCGCACAGGATACTTAAAAATTCGTCCAATCGGTTCATACTTCCTCCTTAAAGACTTCGGTAAGGTCCAAACCGGACAGGCTGGGCCTGTCCGGTTTCACATATCTGTTTCTATAGGTGATTAGGAATTGCAAAGCTTTGCCAGCTTGACGGCCGGTTCCCAATTAGCTCCTGGCGCGAGGTCTCACTGGGGCTTCACAATCAGATTGACCAAACGGTTTTTCACCAGAATCGTCTTCACGATCTTCATGCCCTCGGTGGCCTTCTGGACCTTTTCCACCGCCAGGGCTGCGTCCACCACGGCCTTCTCGCCGCTGTCCACCGGCATGGAGATGGCACCCTTGAGCTTGCCGTTCACCTGCACGGCCATGTCCACCGTGCTGGCCACGGTCTTGCTCTCGTCATAGGCGGGCCAGTCAGCCTGGCAGCACATCTTGCCCTCCTTGGCGGCAAAGCCCAGCATCTCCCACAGCTCCTCGGTGATGTGGGGGGCGAAGGGATTGAGGAGCAGCAGCAGCGTGCGTAAATCACCTCGGCTGGCGCCGTTGGCCGTCAGCTCATTGACAGCGGTCATCATCGCAGCGATAGCCGTGTTCATCTTCAGGCTGTCGATATCGTCGGTGACCTTCTTGATAGTTTTATGAAGAATCGCCTCGTTGGCCGGCGTCACGTCATAGCTCTCTCCCGCGCCCTCGGCCAGGTTCCACACCCGGTCCAGAAACCGCTTGGAGCCCTTGACCGCCTCGGTGGACCAGGTGGCCGCCTGCTCGAAGTCGCCCACGAACATGATATACAGCCGCATGGTATCCGCGCCATACTGGGCCACGATATCGTTGGGGTTGACCACGTTGCCCCGGGACTTGGACATCTTCTCGCCGCCCTCGCCCAGGATCATGCCGTGGCTGGTACGCTTGGCATAGGGCTCCTTGGTGGGCACCACGCCGATATCATAGAGGAACTTGTGCCAAAAGCGGGAGTAGAGCAGATGCAGTGTGGTGTGCTCCATGCCGCCGTTGTACCAGTCCACGGGAGACCAGTACTCCAGGGCCTCCTTGGAGGCGAACTCCTTGTCGTTGTGGGGGTCCATATACCGCAGGAAGT
>ENA-UOJP01002131-UOJP01002131.1-human-gut-metagenome-genome-assembly--contig:-C102-NODE-2131-length-17480-cov-4.576528_pt1 | contig 17480 bp, 12 predicted proteins | sample MGYA00242353_ERZ723900 | MGnify/ENA metagenome assembly ERZ723900
GTCATTCGTTCTTGTTTCAAAATCTTCTGCGTACTGAATATAATCGGGAAATCCCCCATGACGCGCTTCACCATGTGACCATGGTCCAATTCGAAGCCAGACATTCATATCCAGCTCCTTACATACCTGCAGAAATTTTCTCAGGTCACGGCTATTGCTGAAATCCCACTCTCCTTTTCTTTCCTCATGATGATTCCAGAAAACGTACGTAGCCAGGATAGTAACCCCTCCCGCACGCATTTTCAAAACGGCTTCCCTCCAGCTTTCCGGCTCCATACGGGAATAATGTAGTTCCCCCATAACAGGAATCATTCTTTTTCCATTCAATAGCAGGCTCTTCTGATCAACTTGATACAGATTTCCCGCTTTATCCTTTCCTCCCATATTCAGTAACATCGGAGGGGTTCCCATCTTTGGAACCCAAAATTGTAAAATTTCCATTGTTCATCCTCCATTGGTAAAACAGTCTTCTATTTCCCGTTTCAGAAACAACTCTACTCTGACCTCATAATTTTCCGGAAGAATCTTTTCTTCATAGGTGTAATTTCCCCAAGCCATATCTCCTTGCCTGCCAGGAAGGGAGCCACCTCCCAAATCATAATACAGCACATGATTTAAATTCATGGCGATCTCTTCTCCGTTATAAGAATCCTCATCACGGGCAAATCCCATACGCAATATGAGCCCTCTCTCCTCCGGAGATACCGCTACCCCTGCTCTCCCATTCCCCGCGGATGCGCAGGCATATATCAGATTCTCGCGTGAAGCACGGAAATCATTAGTTCCATGTACCCAATCCTCACATCCCCTTAAAATAAAGTCTTTTTCATCATAACTCCAGGAAAACACCGGAGGCTTACGATAGCTTTCTTCGAGTTCCTGTCCCAAAGCATCTTTCCTGTAAAGCCATGCAGTACCCTCTTGTCTTCCGATATGTTCTTCCGGATAGCAGCTGTAAAGCGCTTCTCTTCGGAAATCATATTTTCTGATATCAGCAGATAAAAGATAACGGATACCCATTTCACAACAAAGATATGCAGGTGGATTGTACACCTTGCAGGAAGTAAGGAATCGGCCCTTCGTACAGAATATTACCTCAAAGCATACGACTACCTCATCAAATCCATATTTCCTTCCGTCCGCGTCCGTGAACTGCTGCCCGCTATACCTGCCTGTGATAAGCAGTTTTACCATGTTTTCCTGTTTTATTATTTGCAGAGAATCCATTCTCCAGGTAGTTATGTCTATGCAAAAATCGCCGTCATTAAATCTTGGCCATGCGGTTGACTTGTAATACAACCCTTTAAAATTCAGGTACGGACCACTTTCAATAAGTTTTTCACCGTTACAGCTCCCTTCAGAAAACAGACCTGTTTTTTTATTAACTGTAAACTGAAATTCCCCATCCTTAATCAGATAGCTGTCATCTGTCTCCTCCAGAACGAGCTCCGCCTGAAAAGACTGTATATACTCTTCTGATTTCCTCTCTTCTTTGTATGTCTCCCAACCTCCTCCGCTTGCTCCTTCCTTTTCAGTTTCTTCCCTATTATAATATAAAGACAAAGTTTCTTTATCCAACAACAATTTGTTCTAAAGGAATCCTCAGGCTGCCTCTTGTCCCTGGAGCAATGTCTCCTGGTATTACCATGCAAGTATTGGCAGTATCATCTTCCTGATACACCTGTGCCTCTATTTCTTTCAAATTTGTGGTATTAAATCGATTATATACCGGAATTTCCAGATATTTCTGTCCTTCCCTGATTTGATAAGAGAGACACAGCGTACGAATTGGGCTGTAAGCCTTTTTTACCAGCCAGTGTTCCGGCTTTTTCCTCATCCATTTATCGATAATCCCCCACTGTCCAAAGCTGCCATTACCTATTCTTCCATCGGGGAACATCAGAACAAAGTCTCCTAAAGCAAAAATACCCGTTCCGATCACTCCTTTAGCCTCATATAATGCATCCCATCCCTTTTTAATGGAAAGTCCCCAGGCATTTCTTATTCCAGGATCTCGGCACAAAGATCCCAAAGCATGGGTGGAAATATGTGTATACTCATCATAAACTGAACCATCCTGATAAATTTCATTATATAGCGGATAGTGGTAGGCATTGATATCTGCATGGCTGTTCTTCCATGTACCTGTGGTCAGCCGTCCCGGATCTGAGTGGCGGGCATAATCCACCTCTGCCTTCAGATTGGATCCCCAGTCAGATTCATTAGCAAATTCCCAGAAAATAATAGATGGATGGTTTCTGAGGGATTCCACCATATACGAAAATTGTGCCAAATACCTTTCCCTGTATTTCGGTTTATCGCAGGAATGTCTTACAACTGGAAATCCCAACGTATCATATCGTTCCTGCTGAAAGGTGACCGGAGCACATACCTGCAGGTAGATCCCATATTTATCACAGCATTCATAATAAGCCTTCTGCTCCGGATACACGGAAAGCCTGATAAAATTAATGTTAGCTTCTTTCATCAACCGAATTTCTTTATCTATTTGTTTCGGGGTAAACTGCTTTCCCTGAATCGGATCCAGACTGTATCTTGTGATACCGTGAAGCTTGGTGCGCTTCCCATTTATATAAAGTTCATTCTTTCTCTTTTGTATGGAACGTACGCCCACATTCCATCCATTTTCATAATATCTGTCCGAAAGCTTTGTCCGGTACCGGAATGACAGTCTGTACAGATACGGATGTTCAGCATCCCACAAGCAGGGATTTTTCATTGGAACAGACAGGTTCCAATGTGCTTCCTTATTCGCCTTTCTCACCAGACAGCAGGATTCACTGAATATTTCTTTTCCATCTTGTGACATTAATACCAACTGCCCGGAAATATTATCCTCCGGATAAATTTCCGCTTCCATATGAAGTTTTAGCACCGCCCGCTGTTCTTGTTCTAACGGCCATTCTATTTCATACCGGAACACAGTAAAAAAGCTTTGTTCCAGCGCCACCAAACGCATATTATGAAGGAAACCTATCATTCCGGGATCTCCTGGACGCCTGGGCGCACTACTGACAGAATCGCTTCTGCTCAAACAGCGGAGTACTATTTCCGCTGTTTTTCCCGGTTTCAGCTGTTTTGTCAGATCAATATGGCAGTCCATATATGGAATCTGGTTTACTGCTGCTGTTTCTTTATCCACAAGGATCTGCGTATCATCATGTATCGCCGACAATTCCAGAAAAATCCTTTTACCCATGAATTCCTCCGGCACATGAACCAGCCTCCTGTATTCATATATTTGATCCGTAACAGTATGTATTCCCATCGCATATAAATCTTCTGGGATCTGCACACAGCATCCCGGTTCTTCTCCCATGAACTCCCAGGATCCATTTAAACTAAGCTCTCCAACTCCCTTATCCGGAATGATAACCATATTATTCCCCCCTGTCTGATTTTCTTTTCCTTACCTTCTCCCACGACTGCCCTTAAACTACTGGTTCGGATTTCCTGCAAAAACAGGATGCTGCCTATGCAGCACCCTGCCTTTGGTGGCTTTTAGTTTGCCGTATATTCAGCATATTGTCTTTTTGCTTCTTCAATTAATTTATCATAACCTGCTGCCGTAAGCTGAACCTTCAATTCATCAAAAGCTTTATCCACATCCGGCACATTGCCGATAGCAATAGGGTAGAAATACTGAATCCATACATTCTGTACATTCGAAAATTCCGATTTTACACTGTCTGTTGTGAAAGTAAAACCAATATTCGGATCATCAATCAAAACGCCTTCAATAAGTTTATTATTCAGTGCAATATAATCATCTGTCCAGGAAGCACGGGGTGGCTGGATATTCTTATTAATAAACCAGAATCCTGTATTTTCCCAGTTATAGGAAGTGTTATCCGCAGATACCCCTTCCGGATAATCCACTTTCCCGGCATCATTGATTATATAGGTCTCGCCTTCAATACCATATTGAAGGAGGGTGTTATATCTTGGGTCATTCATAATCAAATCCATAGCCGCCAGTGTTCTTTCCGGATTCTGACAGGTTGCTGCAATGGCAAAGCCATTATTCGTATAGGAACTCCGGGCTGCATGGCCATTTGCGTCATCCGTAAGCACAATCTGCGGAACCCAGCCATTTTCAGCACATTTGGCAAGCGTCCTTTGCATGCCAAGAGTATTATCATTAGAAATTCCTGAAATTCCCTGTTCAAAATTATCATTGCTCTGTGTTGTTGCCGCAAGGATATCTTTATTTATATATCCCGCATCATACCATTCCTTCATCTTTACAGCGGCTTCCTTAAGGTAGCTGTATACAGGCTCTTCAAATATGGAATAAACACCATCAGCCGTTTCATTTCCGTCAAACGCATAAACCAGTCCACATTTATTGCTATCTGAAAAACCTGCATCCTTTGCTGTCATAAGTGCAAAAATAGGAGCCAAAAGATCATATGAGTTATCCATATTCATGGGAATCATAGAAGGCTCATTCTCCTTGATTGCGCCAAGGTATTCATCCATATCCCAAATCGTTTCTACCTTGCTCAAATCCACGCCGTATTTATCAGCCAAATCTTTTCTTATTATCCATCCGTACGCCTTAACATCTGGCGTGGAGGTAGGAATCATATAAATTTTATCATTCAGCGTTACCTGATCCCAGGCTGCATCTGCAATATATTCACTGTACATCGGCATACACCGCTTCACCATATCCAAGTCAATTTCCATAAAGGCATTTTTGTTAGCCTCAGCTGCATAATGACACCAGTCCGCTGTATAAATCCAGTCAATTTCCTCTCCGGCTGCAAGAAGCAAAGGATATTTGGAATCCAATACACCCCAGTCAATAAAATTAATTTCCATTTCACAGTTTAAATCTTCCTTGAGCATTTTGTTCATCTCATCCATGACTTCATTAAAAGCAGGCTCCGGTGAACCCAGTAAATATCCGTAAAGCGTTACGAATTCAGAGGTGTCAAGGGCGGACTGCTGTCCCTCCTGTTCTTCCTGAATTCCCTGCACAATACTCTCCTCAGCCGCGTTCTCCTGCGCTGCTGAAGAACTTTGCGTTCCTGTACTTTCCGTGTTGGAACAGCCTGCCAGGATTGTCCCACAGCAAAGCACTGCTGCCATTAATAAACTGATTTTCTTTCTCATTGTAAACCCTCCTATAATTATTTTCTCTCGTTCCAAACGAGTTGAAACCTAACCCTTTACGGCGCCGATGGTCATGCCTGCCACAAAATACTTTTGTACAAATGGATACAGGAATATAATAGGACCGGTGGCAATTACCGTCATAGCCAGCTTCAGGGACTCTTTAGGCGTATTGACCACCACAGGGGCGTTGACCATACTTGAAGCATATGTGGCGCTGGATAATATCTGATACAGCGTATACTGCAGGGAATGCAGGCTTTCGTTCTTTACAAACATCATACCTGTCCACCAGTCATTCCAGTAGGTCAGTGCTGTAAAAAGGCCGATAGAAGCTAAAGCTGCTTTTGATATGGGCAGTACCACCTTCAGGAAAATGGTAAATTCCCCAGCACCGTCAATCTTGGCTGCTTCAAACAGGGAATCCGGCACTGATCCATTAAAAAAGTTCTTTAATATTAAAATATTAAAAACACTGAACATGGGCGAAAGCAATAGAACCCAAAAGGTATTTCCCAAGTGCAGGTATTTCATCAGAATCATATAATAGGACATCAGCCCGCCATTGAATAAAGTTGTAAAAAAGAGAAAAAAGGCGAGTATGTTCCTGTATTGCACATCCTTTCTATACATCACATAAGCTGCCATGGATGAGAAGAACAGGGAGCATAAAGTCCCGATAGATGTAACAGCAATTGTTACCCCATAGGCACGAAGAATTTTTAAAGGCATCAGGAATACAAGTTCATAGGCGGCTGTCGAAAATTCTGCCGGCCAGATACTATAGCCGGTAGTAATTATAGATTTTTCTGATGCAAAAGAATTAATTACAAGCATAAAAAAGGGAAGGAATGCCAGCAATGCAACTATTGTCAGAAAGATATATGCCAAAACATTAAATATAATCTGATCCGAACCTGCAGATACCCTTCCTGTTGTTTTCCTACTTTTAATTTGAGCCATTATTTTTTCCCCCTTTAGAATAATGCATAATCCGGCTCCACCTTCTTTACAATCCAGTTGGCCAATACAATGATGACAAAGCAAAGCACAGACTGATATAACCCGGCTGCCGATGCCATACCCCAATCCCCTAAATCTATAAGCGAACGGAATACTAAGGTATCAATAATATCCGTAGCGTTCATAAGGACGCCATTTTTACCGATGAGCTGGTAGAACATGTCGAAATCACCCCTCATAATTCTTCCCAGCCCCATTAGAACCAGGATTACAACAGTAGGTCTCAGACATGGAATAGTGATATAGCGCACACGCTGGAATACATTGGCGCCATCGATTTTAGCCGCCTCATAGCATTCCTGGTCAATTCCCATAATTGCTGCAAGATAAAGAACGCTTCCATATCCGATAGATTTCCATACATATAAAAAGGGAAGCAAAAAATACCAATATACGGGAGTGGAATACACACTCACAGGCTCCCTTCCAAAGAATTTCAAAACCGTATTAACAATGCCATATTCATAATTGCAGAAATTATACATGAAAGCGGAAACTACTACCCATGAGATAAAATATGGAAGAAACATCATGGATTGGGACACCTTTTTAAAAGCTTTATTGCTTACCTCCGCAATAAACACCGCTGCCAGTACAGAAAAAACAGTGTACAAAAACAGGAATAACAAATTATACAATACCGTGTTTTTAGTCACCAGAAATGCTTTTCCAGAACTGAAAAAGAATTTAAAATTTTCCCAGCCTATCCAGGGGCTTCCATACAGGCCATCCCTGTAATTGAACTCCTTAAAAGCCACAATAATACCTGTCATTGGAAAATAAGCAAATATCAAAAAATAAATACCCACTGGGAGAAACATCAGATACAAAATCTTATTTCGTTTTATTTCCTGAAGAAAGGTTCTTTTGGGCGGTTTAAAACCGTTTTTTTTCATTTCCAAGCTCTCATCCTCCATCTTTTTGTTCAAATGTTGAGTTTAGTATATGATATCTGACTATATTTCTCTATAAATAAACTTTTGTAACTTCTTTGAAATATTTCAGTCTTTCTTCAAAAAATCTTTAAAATATTGCGCTGTTTTTTACTTATGCTATAATTAATCCATGGATTTCATTCATAATTGGGAACTATATCTGGGGGAGCCATATGATTAACCTTTTGATTGTTGATGATGAAAAAACAACAAGGGATACCTTATACACTAAAATTGATTGGGCCGGACTTGGAATCACTTCCGTGGCAACCGCAAGAAACGGCCTGGATGCCTTAGCTGTTTGCCAGGACTTCCAGCCGGATATCTGCCTTTGTGATGTGAAAATGCCAAAGATGAATGGCATTCAACTGGGCTACTGTCTGCGTGAAAAATTCCCGGAATGCAAAATAATATATCTCAGCGGATATTGCGATAAAGAATACCTGAAGTCTGCCATTGAACTTCAGGTAGTAAGTTATATAGAAAAACCCATTGTGCTTTCAGAAATCCGTGAAATCATCAATAAAACAGCCGGTTCCATAATTATTAAAAAAGCGGAATCTCTGCAGCAGGAGGTTAACGGATTTACTCTTAACAGTTTCTATGGTTCTCCTGTAACAGAATGTCATTCCTATGAGCTTCCTGAGTCTTCTATTGTCAGACTGAGATATCTTCTGCATAATTCACCCAAAGAAGCATCCGATATGATTGCCGGCATTACATCTGATATTGCACAAAACATGGATAAACGAATCTATTATATCACCAGCATTTATTATCAGTTTCTGTCGGTCATCCTTAATACTTGCCGAGAATCGGCAAATCCATGCCCTTTTTCCGGTGAAGATGAAAATAATATGTGGAAGGAAATTCATTCCCTGAATACTTTAAAGCAACTGTCTGATTATGTTCTTTCCTTACTGAACAGCCTGCCCAATACCGCTTACTCGGCCAATCCTATAATCAGCCGTATTATAGATTCCATACATAGTAATTACAAAGATCCAAACCTTTCCGTATCCCAAATAGCGGAAAATATGTTCATGACCAAAACCTATCTTTGCTCTATTTTCAAAAAAGAAACCGGAAAAACCATAAATGAATATATTACAGAAACACGTATGGAGACTGCAAAGCTTCTACTCCATCAACAGGATATCCGATTTTATGAAATTTCAGGTATGGTTGGTATTAATGATCCTAACTATTTTTCTACTCTCTTTAAAAAATACACGGGACTGTCACCGTCTGAATATCAGGAGAACTATTGCCGATGAAACACAAGATAAGCGGCCTTCCAATCCGATATAAATATTTATTGTCTTTGCTGGTCATCGTCCTGCTCTCCTTTAGTATCTTTACAGTAATCAATACTTATTACCTGGCCTCCGACTCGAAAAAACAAATGGAAGATTCCCTTCAAAAAACATTGGAGCAAACCTCTGAACTTCTTATTTATAATACCTCCATGATAAAATACGGATCCGATATTTTTGTTTATCAGTATGCAGAGGAACCATATTTTACTGAACCGGAATCTTCCTATAAGGAGACCCCCGGACTTTATACACTGCATCGGGCACAGCTGACCAAACATCTTTTTAGCCTGCAGGAGATTCCCAATGTAAATACCATTGACCTATGCCTGAACAGCTCTTTCGCTAAAGTTTACCCAGGTGATGATATTTATGAACTGGAAAACTATACAGATAAAAACTGGTACAAATCCATAAGTAATAATAATACCTTTTATACCTGGTCTCTTGGAGGAATCGATGAAGCCCCTGAAGCATATCCAATTATTTCTCTGATCCGGAAAATACCGAATGCCCAGAATCTCCGTTCTCTGAATGGAATTTTAGCAGTAAACATAGAACTTAGCGAAATTACTTCTATTCTGAAACCTGCACAAATAAGTTCTAATACTGCCGTCTATCTTATTAATGAAAAAAACCAAATTCTATCTTACTGTGCCAGAGAACTTCCTGATGACGCTCTGTTAAATACCTTAAAGGAACAGTTTCCGGAAAACTGCACTGACAACAGCAGCTTTTATGCACAACTGAACCATCATAAATATCTTGTTGGCTATTCCTCTATTGATCAAAGTGACTGGCATCTTGTAATCACAATACCTTATAACCAAATTCTGTCTCAAAGTACTAAGATCTACACCAGTATTCTGGTTACCCTGTTTTTAATCCTTCCTTTTGTAATTATGGTATCCTATTTACTTTCTATTCTTATTAGCAGACCTGTTAATACTTTAATAACCAATATGAAAAAAGCAGAAACTGGTGATTTCAATATCCCTATCGCCCCTTATTCCAAAGACGAAATAGGCGAGCTGAACCGGAGTTTTAATGTCATGCTCACCAAACTTTCCTTACTGCTTGATGAAAGCTACCGTCTGGGTAAAGAGAAGAAAAATGAACAGCTTAAAGCTCTTCAGGTACAAATCAATCCCCATTTTCTCTACAATACACTTGATATGATTAATCTGTTGGCAATAAATGGAGATACCACCAAAATACAGACGGCTATTCAGGAACTTTCCCGTTTCTACAGGTTGAGCCTTAACTCAGGTTGTGATGAAACCACTCTGGAAGATGAACTGGAGCATATCCGTCATTATGTGAAAATACAGAATCTTCGGTTTGAAAACAATATCAATTTAGAAATAAACGTACCTTCAGAGCTTCTTACATTTAAAATGTTTAAGATTTGTCTACAGCCTCTGGTCGAAAACGCCATATATCATGGTATTCTAGAAAAAGATTCTGAATCCGGAAAGATACAGATAGAGGCATACCAGGAAGGTATTTACTTCTATATCATTATCCGTGATGATGGTGTAGGAATGGATTTGGAAACCATGGAACGCCTGCTAGAAAAACCCATCGACACTCATGGGGGGTATGGGGTATATAATGTACAGGAACGAATTAAAATTAATTACGGCAATGACTGTGGTATTTCTTATGAAAGCGACTTGGGAACCGGAACTATGGTTATATTGAAGTTAAAGAAAAACTACCGGGATGACAGATAAAGGGTTGCATCCCTGATACAGGTCGCCCGTCAGTATACTTTTACAAACCAAAGGCCCCTGCAATCGGCAGATGCTCATCCAGCACGCGTACCGCTGCCAGTGTACGTCCATAACAGGCTGTCTCCTCTTTATCCAGAAAGCTTTCCTCTGTTCACTGCCCGGCGTTTCCGAAACTAAGCCGTATATCCCTCTGTACCTCAATTGAAATCAGCTCATTCGCGTTGCTTTCCAGGATTCCATCCTACGTATTTTTTTCCGCCAGGAATACTTCTTTTCGACAAAATAAAGAATTGATAGTGGCGGAAAACGGGCGGATAACCCGTTCTGAATTATCCGCCCGCTTACAGTATGATGATCCCTATCTGAACAATAACGTGAAAAAATATTCCGGCCTTAATCTCTTTAGCTATAGTTCTGTTATTTGCATGAAAGAAGCCATCATGACAAAGATAATCGTTCGGTTTCAGATCACTACACAGAAACCCACGCATTATATTTATGTTATTATTTCATCCCATTCCGCCATCAGTTCTTCCAGCCGTTCGTTTGCCGCTCGAAGCAGTTCTTCCAGAGCCATCAGCTTTTCATAATCTGCCTGCACCGCAGGATCCTCCAACTGTACCTGATATGCAGCTATCTGCTCTTCGTTCTCTTCAATCAGCATTTCCAGACGTTCCTGGCGACGTTTCTTTTTAGCCGCTTCTTTTCCCGGATTATAGCCCTTTTGGCTGCTCTGATCCACTTCTGGCTTCTCATTATATGCTGACTGTTCTTCCTGTCCTGTTTTCTTCCGCAGAATATCGGGAGTTTTCCCCGAACGCTGTATTTTTCTGTCCTCCGGTAACGGCTGTTCCTGCTGTTCCGCCTGCACCTTTTCCCAGTACTGCTCATAACCATAGGGATAATAATTTACGGCACCTTTCTCAAATACCAGCAGGGAATCCGCAATTTCCTTTACAAAATACCTGTCGTGGGATACAAACAGCACACTTCCGGGATATTCCTTAAGCATGGCCTCCAGAGATTCCTTGCCTACGATGTCCATATGGTTGGTCGGCTCATCAAGAATCAGGTAGTTAGGCAGCCGGCGGAAGATTTTAGCCAGCGCCAGCCGCACCTTCTCCCCGCCCGACAGCATATTGATCTGCTTAAACACTTCCTCCTGCCCGAACAAAAATGCTCCCAGCCAGGAACGGACATCCAGGCGCTTCAGATCCGGAAATTCCTCCCAGAAATCATCGAGAACTGTTTTATCACTGGTATACTGCGCCATCTGCTGTTCAAAATATCCCCAATCCACTCTGTCCCCAAAGGCAAAACTGCCGCCCAGAGGCTCCAGCTGACCGGTAAGTGTACGAAGCAGAGTTGACTTTCCGGCGCCATTGTCGCCGATTATACCTATTTTATGCCCCTTTTTCTGTTCAAATGTCACTGTCACCAGAGGTTTCTCATAGCCTATTGCAAGCTGGGATACCCGAAGTACATCCGTAACACTTTCTCTTGCCGGTTTAAAATCTGCATGGAAGGTTTTCAAATCATATCTGACAGGCGCATCGACCTTAACCATGTGTTCGATCTGTTTGAGCTTTGACCGGGTCATTGCCACCTTGGTAGGTTTGTTTTTAAACCGCTCCACCAGTGTCTGCAGCCGTTCGATTTCTTTTTGCTGCAGTTCATAATCTTTTCTCTGCTTCTCCCAGTTCAGCCGCTTGCGTTCCATAAATGCGGAATAATTTCCGGGATACCGCACCGCCGTTTTATATTCTATTTCATAAACCACATCCACTACACGCTCCAGAAACATCCTGTCATGGGATACGATGACTACGGCCCTGTCATAATCCTTCAAATACCCTTCCAGCCAGTTAATAGTCGCCATATCCAGATGATTGGTAGGCTCATCCAGAAGAAGGATATCCGGCTTACTCAAAAGCATTCTGGCAAAGGCTATTTTCGTCTGCTGTCCTCCGGAGAACTCGGAAAGCTTCTTCTTTTTATCCTCCGGGGCAAAGCCCAGCTTCTTCAGAACGATTTCATATTCTTTTTCAAAGGTATAGCCGCCCAGGTAAGCAAACTGTTCTTCCAGCCTCACATAGCGGGAAATCACCGATTCTCCGTCTTCCCCATCCATGACAGCCACCAGGCGTTCCATCTCTTCCTTCATCTGAAGGATATCTGAAAAGGCTTTTCTCACTTCCTCTTCCATGGTCAGCGTATCATCTTCAAATGCATTCTGTTTTAAATATCCGATTACCGGCTTTCCTGCTTTGGCGATATAGATATCCTCATCGCTGTCCCTTTTGGACAGTTCCACCTCTCCCGCAATAAGCTTCAATAAAGTGGTTTTCCCGCATCCGTTCCGTCCCACTACCGCAATTTTCTCAGTCTTGCGGATTTCAAAATTTATATGCTCCAGCACTGTTTCCGCCGCGAATTTTACTGCTCCGTTGCAAATCTGATATAACATGATAAATGTCCTCTCTTTTCCCCTTATCCCGGATTTTTCATAAAAAAACACTGTTTGTTTCCAAACAGTGCAAAAAACCGGTACACATGCACAGCATCCGCCATGCATTCATATGGAAGTGTATTCTTCCCCCTGCATGATGGCCTGTGCCAAACGCTGTTCCCTGCTGCCTGTCTGTAAATACAACAAAAATAAATCCGTATTGCATGCGGATCCTTTCCGCATCCTACGAATCTCCTTGACAAAAAAGCCGCCTATTTAGTATCAATGCGGTTCTTTGTCAGTCTTTCAGTTGTGGTTTACTACCAGCAGCGCTTCATGGGTTTCCTCCGGACAATCATCTTTTATTAACAGGCGGTAAACCTACCGCCGTATTAATTTTTACTATAGCATGGGAAGGAAGCAGCGTCAACGGGATTTTTAGCTTTTCGAAGGCATCAAGTTGAAATCAAGAATGATTTCCATGATAATCTGTCAGTTTCTTCTCTACTTCTTCAAAAACCGGTATAGACATTGCAGCTCCTTCCCTTGCAACAGCTATTGATGCAGCGCAGGATGCTGTTTCCAGTGCCTCCTCCATGTTTTTTCCAGCCAATACAGATGCTATAAAATATCCGGTAAAAGTATCGCCTGCCGCTGTTGTATCCACAGTCTGCGCAGGGAAGCACGGCTGACATATCTTTTTTTCCTTATTCTGAAATATGCTGCCATCTGTACCCAAGGTGAGTATCACATTCATAGCAGGATATAACGCTAAAAGCTGCGCAATAATTTTTTCCGGTTTTCTCTCTCCAGTTATTTCCGCCCCCTCAGTTTCATTCACCATCAGCCATGTCACACCTGATAAATCCATATGCTTCAGGGTTTCATCCACAGGCGATGCATTCAGTAAAATACGCATGCCCCTTTCCTTACCGAGCTGCAGCAGGTATTCCAAATTGTTGATTTCATTTTGCAGGACAAGAATATCCTCCTTGTAAAAATTTTCCAAAACCTCATGAATGAATTTCCTGTCATTTTCAAAATTGCTCCCCTTAAACAGGATTATACAGTTTTCTCCTTTTTTTGATACCTGTATCAGTGCATGTCCTGTCGTATTTCCCGATTTTCTGATATATCGCGTATCCACCCCGCATTGCTCCAGCAATTCCTTCAGGAAACCTCCTTCAGTTCCGACAGTACCTGCATGGACTACTTTTGCTCCGGCCCTGGCAATAGCAATTGACTGATTAAGCCCTTTTCCCCCCGGAAAGCATTCATAGCCTTCCGAGGAAATGGTTTCACCTGGCCTGACAAAATGAGATACCTTATAAACCCTATCTATATTCAGTGAACCGAAATTTATAATTCTCATTTCTAATCTCCTTTTTATTTAAGTAAATACCCGGTGCTGGAAAAAAGACAAATATCTTTCGGATTCCACGTCTTCCGCAATCCATATGCCTGAACCGCTCTTTTCAGGTTCGTCCGCTATTCTGGTTTTTCCACGTTCTCCTTCGTACAAATCCACAAATATTTCCTGTTTCCTGAATTTAACAAAGGAGGGATTGATTACACAGCCAACGGTAAGCGGATCATGGAGCACCGGACATTCAAATCTGTAATGCGCAAACCAATTTTTCATCATCCCGGAAAGAATAACAGAACCTTCGCTTCCAAGTGCTTCAAACTGCCTTACCTGTTCCATATTCAGCCTGCACTTCATCGTTACGTCCAATCCCACTGCATATATTTCAGCCCCGGATGTAAATACGATATGCGCAGCTTCCGGATCGCAGAGAATATTCCACTCGGGGAAATCTTCATGAAAAGCTCCGCCCATCAACACAATTTTCTTTATCTTGTATACAATTTCCGGACATTTACGGATAGCGGCCGCCACATTTGTCAGCGGCCCGATGGGAATCAATGTGATCTGCCCGGGATTTTCAAGAATACTGCGGATGATAAAATCCGGTCCCCATTCTGCTTCCGGTATGAAATTCCCCATTGTGTCACAATCATATTGACATGGGATAAGCCTTCCTTTTTCATCAAAGGTATCGTTGTCCCTGTCACTAAATCCCTGAAGAAGAGGAATATCTATTCCCGCATAAACCGGAATATCCCCCCTTCCATAGCTGGTCAGCAAAGCTTTTGCAATTTTTGCGCGTATTTCACTGTTCCTGAAAACAGTGGTGATTCCAATCAACTCCAGTTCTGGTGAATGAACCGCCAACGCCAGCGCAAAAGCATCATCAATATCATCACCAATGTCTGTATCTATAATTATTTTTTGAATGCCTGATTTCATCTCTGCCTCTCACTTTCTATTTTAAATAAGGCGGTCAGTTTTGAGCCGTCGGCTCCAACCTGAGTCCCTGTGCCGAAAAATCGCAGAAGCGCTATGCCATCTTCCTCTTTATATAGATATCTTCCGCAGTTTTATACAATGCCTGAAAGATCAAGCTGGCAACCATAGCCCCCGGATCCATCATATCCCTGGACTGTTCCCCGCGTATAGCCGCCCTGCCATGCATCGCCAACATACCAACCGTCCCATCTGCTCCCTTTTTGGCCTCTTGTGCTGCCTGTTGAAAGGTCTGTATGCAATCCTCCGCATTGTATAAGGCCTGAACACCAGGAACAAACCCATCCAAAAAAGTCTTCTCACCTAATTTAGCTTTTCCTAACTTTTCCACACCGTACTGCCATCCCTGCATCAGGATATATATACCGTCAACATTCAGTTCACTTCGTCCCGTGACAGCTTTACCTGCATTCATCAGACCACTTGCCATCAATGTTCCCATGGAGGAAGGTACGGTCCGCCCCAGCATTTTTCCTGCCTGATACAATAATCGCCCAATATCCGGCTGATTTAATTCTGCAACAGCTTCATATGCGGCGGCAAAACCGGCAGACATGGTAAGCCCAAGATCCCCATCTCCCACAACCCCATCTAAAGAAATAAGTAAATCGCGATTTTCATCCATTATAATTCTTAACTGATCCATAAATACCTTTATTTCAAGCTGAGTCCAAATCATAATATCCTCCTAAAATTGTTTACAGAAAGGGGTATTGACAGGAAAATCTATCCATCTTTTAAGTTCTTCATCAACCCAGCAAACAGATACAGATGCCCCGGACATTTCCATGGATGTCGCATATTCTCCCACATAGCAGGCCGATACAAAAATCCCTCGTTTTTCAAGTATCTGATAAATATGCCTTACCATTATATAAAGTTCATCCAGAGGTGTCGCCCCCAATCCATTAACAAGGATTGCTACTTCATCCCTCCAGTCATCTTCTTTTTCAGCTAACAACAATTCCATCAATTCTTCAACCAGAATATCGGCAGTGGTTATCTTCTCTACTCTCAGGCCTTTTTCTCCATGAATACCCATTCCAATTTCCATATAGCCTTCTTTTATTTCAAATCCAGGGACTCCCACCTGAGGCAAAACACAAGGCGATAGAGCAAAACCTACTGTACGGGTTCTTCTGCATGCTTTTTCAGCGGCTCTTTTGACCGCCTGCAGTGTCTGCCCTTCCTGTGCTGCAGCTCCGGCACATTTGTATGCAAAAAAGATACCTGCAACTCCGCGCCTTTTTTCTTTGTCCACTGTCATTGACTGACTGGTTATATTCGATGCTACATCATCATTGGCAATCACCGTTTCAACAGATATTCCCTCCTCGAATTCGGCCATTTCTGCTGCCATATCAAAGCTGAAAATATCACCATTATAATTACCATATAGGTATAAAACACCTTCACCGCTGTCAACTTCTTTTGTAACAGCAAGAATCTGTTCTGCACTTGGAGACTGAAAGACATCACCAACCGCACAGCCATCCAGAAGGCCTGTTCCTACATACCCCAAGAATAATGGCAGATGCCCGCTCCCCCCACCAGTTATAACAGCTACCTTTCCAGCCTTTTTTTCCGCTGATACAAGGCAATGTACATCATTATCCACAAAAGTAAGCTTTTTCCCATGTACTTTATAAATTCCCTCCAACATTTCGGTCACATAATCTTCAGGCTTATTCATTATTTTTTTCATTATGTTTTCCTCTCATTTTCTTCATCATAAGGCTCAACTTTTGCCAGATTCAGCGAAATACGATATTGATTAGGTGTAACGCTCATTCGGTTTATAAAACATCTGTAAAAATAAGGAACAGATGAAAATCCTGTAGCTTCTGCAATATTACTAATAGACATATCACTTGACAGTAATTTACATACCTCCTGAATACGGATTGATTGGATATAGTTGGTCAGGGTTTCTCCCGTCTGTGTTCGGATTATTGTATTCAGGTATTTGGGATGGTAAAAAAAATGCTCTGCCATCTTTCCTATGTTTATCTTTGTAGATAAATTCATAAGAACATACTCTTTTACCTTATTGGTGATTTCAGCTGATTGCCCACGCTGGTACTTCTTTATTTCCGGTACTGCATTATCATCTGTTTTTATATGTCTGTATATAAAAATATATAATTCTTTTAAATACTGCATAATCATAGAATAAAATCCCGGCTGCTGTACATAGAGTTCATACGACAAATTATTCATCAGATTTTTCACCTTTTTTTCTTTCAGACTAATTTTAAAAGGCTGTTCTCCAAATAGTTTCTCTATCTCCTCTGTCTGTTTTCCCGTATGTATAACATTTAGGAATATAATAGAAAAAGATGTATCAGGATATTCTTTTTCAAAGTGTTCGCAATAAGGAGGTGTGATTATTAAGTCCCCTTCCATTATTTTCGTAGAGCTATCATTTCCAAAATATTCTCCTTCTCCGGAAAGGACATATGCCAATTCATATGTTTTATGGCAGTGGCTATAACCAATCCATTCATCCTC
>ENA-UOJP01002142-UOJP01002142.1-human-gut-metagenome-genome-assembly--contig:-C102-NODE-2142-length-17392-cov-30.287362_pt1 | contig 17392 bp, 15 predicted proteins | sample MGYA00242353_ERZ723900 | MGnify/ENA metagenome assembly ERZ723900
CCTCTGGCGGAAGCGAATGATACGCAGCTTGCGGCGACGAGGCACGCTCCCCGCAGCTTCGGGACATTTTGTCCCGAAGTCCGGCTCCTTGCGGTGCTTCCCCAGCCGGGGTATTCCTTTTCGGACGGTCATTCTGTTTTCAAGGTGCTGTCCATCGATGAACTACCCTAAGTCTACACGAAAAAAATGCAATTCCCGGAATTTTGCGAGAATTGCATTTTGATGAAGTTTACACTTTGGAAATTGCATTTTTGCAATCATTCTGTATAATGGAAGTATGCGGAGGAGGTGCGTGTCTATGGCTTTACCCGGAACACCCGGACAGCGGATTTCCGATTTATGCAACGGGAACCACATCACACAAAAGGAACTTGCGGAGAAGATAGGCGTTTCCGCTTCCCAGTTGAGCCGCATTGTCAGCGGCGAAACAAGAACGGTAAGCAGTGATATTCTCATAGGTGTGGCAAAGGAATTTAAGGTATCGACAGACTACATACTGGGCTTGTCTACCGTGAGCGTCCGTAAAAGCTACGATATTTCTGAATTAGGCTTGTCCGAGGGAGCCGTGAGGGGGCTTGTGACGGGTGCTGTTGATGTGCAAATCCTCAACCGCCTGTTGGAACACAGGAATTTTCCCAAGCTGATAGATTTGATACGGATTTATTTTCAGGACACGGCGGCAAAGGGCATAACAGCACGAAACCAGCTTATCGAGATAGCAACGGCTTCCCTGTCCGATCTGATGAAAGAACACCCGGAACACCGGGCGGAAGCAAAGCAGGATTTACAGCTTTTGAACGCCCAGAAGATGGGGGAACATGAGGCGGAGATTGAGAAAATCAAAAATGTGTTCCTTGCTATCCTGCGGGATATTAAGAAAGACATTGACAACGGGGAACAGCCGGGAGAAGCTGTGACCGCCGCTATGTTCCAAGCCATGCGGGACGCACTGGCGGAACAGAAGAAAAACCCGCTTTCCATTGACGATGTAACGGCGATGATAGCCGGACAGATCGGACAGCTTGCACCGATGGATGAAGAAACTGCCGACCTGTTCCAAAAGTTGTTAAAGAAAGTGATGAACCAAAAAAATGACTGATATTTTATCAGAGAAAATCACAGTAGCAAGGGAGGATAACCATGAAAGAACAATGGCTGGAATGGGCAATAGAATTACAGAGTCTTGCACAAGCAGGATTGACCTATGGAAAAGATATTTTTGATAGAGAACGCTATGAAAGGATACGGGAAATTTCTGCTGAGATAATGGCATATAAGACAGATATACCTGCTCAAAAAGTGAAAGACCTTTTCTGTAATGAAACAGGATACCAGACACCAAAACTTGATACCAGAGCCGCTATTTTTCAAAATGGAAAAATTCTTCTTGTTAAAGAGAATAGCGGAAAATGGTCACTTCCCGGAGGTTGGGTTGATGTAAATGTGTCTGTCAAAGAAAATACTATTAAGGAGGTCAAAGAAGAAGCAGGCTTAGATGTAACTGCTGATAAAGTGATTGCAATTCAAGACCGCTCTAAACATAACTTGCCAGTATATGCTTATGGAGTATGTAAAATATTTGTACTTTGCACCATTATCGGAGGTGCCTTCAAAGAAAATATAGAAACTACGGGCTTTGCATATTTTTCAGAAAATGAACTGCCGGAACTGGCCACGGAAAAGAATAATGAAGAGCAAGTAAAAATGTGTTTTGAAGCATATCGAACCAAAAACTGGTCAACTCTTTTTGATTAGACCGAGGGAAAAGGAGGAACAGTTCTATGAGTTATAAGCAGATAGTTTTTGATGTAGACGGAACTCTGATTGATACAGAATATGCCGTAATTCATTCTTTGCAAGATACTATAAGCGCAATAAACGGAAAGATAATCTCCGATAAAGAATTAACATTTGCTTTAGGAATTACTGGCGAAAATGCTTTGCAGCGTTTAGGAGTGAGCGACATAGCGTCAGCACTATCCATGTGGGACAAGAACATGGAAAAATACAGGGACACGATTACTGTATTTCACGGGATAAAAGAATTGCTTGAGACTATTTCGGAATTAAAATTAGGCATAGGCATTGTTACCTCTAAAACCCATGAAGAATTTAGAAGCGATTTTCAGAAATTTGATATATCATCTTACTTTGAAACCGTAGTCTGTGCTGATGATACGCTACAACACAAACCAGAACCAGACCCGCTTTTGAAATATATGGAATGGACAAAATGTCAAGCAAATGAGTTACTGTACATTGGCGATAGTATCTACGACATGCAGTGCGCTAAACATGCAAATGTAAACTTTGGATTAGCAAAATGGGGTGCTGGAAATAGAGTGAATGCTCAAAAAGCATTCTGTACTCCTTTTGATTTAGCCAAAAGTCTTGCTTTAACAAAAAGCTAAGGAATCTCTGATTTAATCCGGGCTACCGCGCATGCGCGAGAGATGGTAAAATAACACCATCAAAACGATGGAGGAACAAGGAAATGAAGCAGGAAACATTTACGGACATCGAATACAGCTACCGCAAGAAGAAAACGAAGCGGGAGGAATTTCTGGAAATCATGGAGGAGATCATCCCGTGGGATGAATGGGTTGGCGTGATTGAACCCTACTACCCCAAGGGAAAGCGCGGTCGTCCGCCCATGGGGATCGAAAAGATGCTGCGGATGTACCTGCTTCAAATCTGGTTCAACCTGTCTGACCCGGCGACCGAAGATGCCATCTACGACAGCTATGCCATGCGAAAATTCACAGACATTGACTTTATGACGGAAACAGTGCCGGATGAAACAACGCTGTGCAAGTTCCGTCATCTTTTGGAAACGAACGGCCTGAACAAGCTGTTTTTTGACGCGATCAACCGGGTAATGGTGCAAACCGGCCACATGATGAAAGGCGGCACCATCGTGGATGCGACCATCATCAATGCCCCCAGCTCTACGAAAAATGCGGAGAAGAAGCGTGACCCTGAAATGCATCAGACCAAAAAGGGCAATGAGTGGAAATTCGGGATGAAATGCCACACCGGTGTGGATGCAGGCAGCGGCCTGGTTCATACCATTACGGTCACGGCGGCAAATGAGCATGACATCACACAGGCCGCCGCATTGATTCGCGAAGATGATGAAGTAGTATATGGGGATGCTGGGTATCTGGGAATCCACAAGCGCCCCGAGGTAGCCTGCGATGAGCATTTATCCAGCATTGACTACCGCATTAACCGCCGTCCCGGAAAGCTGCCTCATGTATCTGACAATGCAATTGACTGGGAACGGTATATTGAGAACCGCAAGTCCTCGGTGCGCTGTAAGGTAGAGCATGCGTTCCGAATCATCAAGTGCCAGTTTGGCTATAAGAAAACGGTGTATCGCGGCCTGCTGAAAAACGCGAATCGGCTGTACGCTTTGTTTGCCTGTGCCAATTTATACGCCCTTGCCATGGCCGGGCGAAAACTTTCCACAACCTGATATAGGGGCAGTCTGCCCTTTTTCAGGAAATGGGGCGGAAATGCAAAGGAATACTGGCTATTTTCCGACTGAATCGCTTGAACCTAGCGGTAATCGTCTATTTTCTCGCTCGGCGCTGAATGAAGGCGATTTGTTCAGAGGTTCCCTAATACTTGATACAAGCAAGTAGCAAAGCCAGCCGAGCCAGTCAACGGTCAAGATGAACGGCGCATTTCATGCGCCGCCGTTGACAGTCACGCCCGTCTTTGCTAAAGGGTAATCAAGGCGGGAAAGCCCTAAAATGGCTTCCCGCCCATTTCAATTTTTAGAAAAGGAACGCTCCAAAATCAGAAAGAGAGCGGCCAAGCACTTTGCGGGATTGGCCGCCTTGTCCACCCATTCAGCTGGACGGCGGGTGGCGGTCAAGACCGGGTGCAAACCCGTTCATTTCAGTCTTGACGGTTGCCCGCTGTCCTGCTATTTTTCCGGGAGTGCGGCCACTACTTCGGGACATTTTGTCCACAAGTCGGAGCGTAGGACGAGGGATGGGGGCGTTCATATACCTGCCGCCGTTCTCTGAAAACAGCCCGATTTTTCGCTCATTCCCATTCGCAAAAATTCAGCCTGTTTTCCTGACGGAGCAAACGGGGGCGCATGAAGCACCGCACCCCGTTTTCCCCGTCAGCCACGCCAGCAGGTATAACACACTACACTTTGCAAGCAAAGTCGTGTTCCAAAGGGGGCACCCCTTTGGAAACCCCGGACAACAAAACAGGCGGTATGCTACCCTCTCCGGGAGCATACCGCCGTTTGTTGTCAGCAGTCCGTTTCTCGGTCTGTTTTCGCCCTTTGTAAAGTTTGGCGTAGCGAGTTTCATGGGGTACCTAAAAGGAAAGAGTAGCCTGATGTTGTACGAGAAGTTCCCGGAGCAAAAATAGAAATACCGGAACCGGGAATTCTGGTGCCGTGGGTACTATGTGGACACGGCAGGGAAAAATGCAAAGAAGATACAGGAGTATATCCAATGTCAGTACGAGCAGGACAAAGCAGGAGAGCAGCTGACCATGCCAAACTTCTAAAGTGCCCGTTTACGGGCGGCAAGTAACGGAACTTTCGCGGCTGGCAGACCGTACTTGCGCGACGTGACGCGCGTGCTAGTATTCTAGAGCTATGCCCGCATATGAAAAACCCCCGGCTTTGCCGGGGGTTATTTATTGCATATGCAGGGAACTCGAAAAATATGTAAATGATGCAATATCGTGCAGATACGTCTCGATTTGAATTGTGAATCTGCAGAGGATATGATATACTAATAAAAAACATCATATTATGAATTGGGAGAGGTCGATGTTGAAAGACACCCGCAAACACCGGTTGGCCGGCGTGCTGATTTGGCTGTTCATCTTTTTTGGTCTGGGATATCAGATCCCCAATCGGATGCTCCCCGTTGAGCTGACCGTCACTGCGACGGAACCCGGAATGCTTTCCGTTTGGGTTTTGGATGATTCGCAGGTCGTTTGGAAAAACAGCGGATTCGTTGAAGAACCCTCTGACGATTCGGCGGTGCCGCATTTGATCAGTTCACAGGAGCTGGCGCAAATTACGATCCGTCTGCCGCGCATGAACTCGCGCGTGATGTTTTCGGGCGGAACCGGACACGCAGCCGCGTATCTGCAATTCGGGTTCATCAATCAGATGATCGATTTTGAAACAACGGAAAACGGAACGATTTATTCGCCGCGTCAGCTTCTGGCACCCTATGTGATGAGCTACTGTGCGCTTTGGGTGACCGGCGGGCTGCTTTGGGCGTTGTGGAGATGCCGCAAAGAACGCAGAAGAATTGCGCTGCGTGTGCTGGCATGTCTGGCGGGCCTTGTTTGGATGGAGCTTGTGGTGCAAACCGGCTTGTTTGTACAGCTGGAGCAAACCGTGCGCCCGTGCGAAGTGACTGTGACGCTGCAGGAGGGCACAGATCTTTCCGTGACCCGGCGCGACAGTGATAAAGTGCTGGAGAATGAGGGATTCCGCTTTACATGGGAAAACGGCTTGACGTATACCGCGCAGGAAACCGGCGCTTCGATCACCGTTCAGGATCCTTATAAGAACCGGTTTCTGGGCTTGTCCAGTCCAATGCCTTCAACGGTGCAGCTGGGTTTTGCCGATGACGAAAGCCGGACGGTTGCCGTGACGGAACGTGCGGATGCCGACTGGACGGTTTTTGATTATATGCAGCTGCCTTCGTGGCAAACGGCGAACCGGATTGCATGGCAAATGGTCGTTTTGCTGCTGATTGGTACGGCGGGCATCATTTTGTCGTTTGCCCCGTCCAGACACACTGCGGTCGGCGCTGTAGCGGCGTCTGTCTCATGGTTTCTCTTCCTGATCCCGCTCGGCGTCCGGCTGGGATTCCTGAACGCGTGGGAAAATCTGTGGTACGGACCCGGGGATAAGGAAAAACTTGTTGCTCTTGGCACGGCTGCGCTTGGGATTGCGGCGTGTCAGGCCGCGCTTGGGTATTGCCGCAAATACAACGAGGCTGTGCGTGCGCGGTATCAGGCGTTTCGCGCAGATTTTCGCACATATGTTCCGGCTTGCCGCATCGATCATCGCCATTGGCTGATCTTCGGCGGACTGCTGCTCGTCTTCTTTGCGTTTCAGCCGCAATATTACGATGATATCGTGCATTATTATGCAAATGCGCAGATTCTGGAAGGCAACGTGCCCTTTTCTAAGTGGGACATCCGGCGCGGGCCGGGATTCCCGTTTCTGATTTATTTGTCGTCTAAGTTGTTCGGCTATACAACATTGGGCAGCCTGGTTTTGATGGCGCTGTTCTATTTGGCCGCAGCTGTTCTTTTGCAGAAAATTTTCCTGTTGCTGGATTTTCCGCGGTGCTTCGGCGTGTGGGGTTCCGATGCGATTCTGTGTGTGTTGATTTTGCTGAACCCGATCATCTTCGGCTATTATCATACGATGCTCACGGAATTTGCAGCATGCACGATCGTGCTTGCCGGCTTCTATCTGCTGCTGCAGACACATTTGTATCTGCAGTCCGGATGCCGGACGTACCGGCGCTGGATTTACCTGGTGCGGATCGCGGCTGTGGCGGGTCTGTGTGTGCTGGGATATGCCACCAAGCAGATGTTTGTGCTGTGTGTTCTGGTGCCGGCTGCGGCATCGGAACTGATTTTGTGGATTCGGCGGTTTTCGCTCCGGCGCGTGCTGGTTTCGGTGGTCAGTCTGATGTGTGTGGGTACGGCGCTGCTGAGCTATATGAGCACCTGGAGTATGATCACAGGCGGCGGTAGCGCCCAAAAAGACGGAGATTATTTTTACAGCTCGCTGTCGGGCGCGGTGCGGTATATCTATCCGCTGCCGCAGCAGACGTCAGAAGAGGAAGATCCGGAGGCCGATGAGCTGTTTGTTCCGAATGGAGATGTCGAGGTGGGCGTCTATCGGCGGGACGGCACATTGCTGCGCACGCAGACGCTTTCCTGCGACGGGTCTGTTGTTGGTACGCTGGTTTTTCTGAAAGATATGTTTTTCCTGAGCCCCAGCGCGTTCCTGGCAAGCTATTGGGATAACTATCTCGTCTTATTAAATATTTTGCAGCAGAACGTGCAAAACAAGGATTATAAGCACAGCCCGCTGAGTGATCAGATCTATTTTGTCAACGGAAACGAGATCGATATGGTGGCGGAGTTTTACCAAAACCGACAGCGCGGCGACACCAATTTGCCCAAAGCCCCGTCGAAAAAGAGTGCCCCCGAGGGGGTCCGCATATTCAACGAGCAGATCATACAGGTGGGAGACGCCAGTTTCCTGCAATCCTTTTTGTTCAATGACGCGACGATCGGTGCAGCGGACGTGGCCTTCTCGTGGGGCGGCTTTTTCGCGCCAGTTGTCATGGTTTTCGCATGCATCCGGATGTGGATGTGCGCGCGGAAAAAACGGGAAGATCTCGATTGGACGCTGATTTTCCTGCTGTCTTTTTCCGTTTTCGTCTATACACTGGGGATCGTTGTGATCGCAAGCCCGGTGGATCGCTATCTGATGCCGATTTACCCGCTGCTGCTGATTTTGGAGATTTTGCTGGGACACCGGTTCTATTTGTGGCTCCGACAATGGGTCAGAATCCCGTCGGCTTTGCGCACAAGCAGGGAAAAAACACAGAAAAACGAGGAGTCGTTATGAAACAGACAATTGATCAGGTATATGATGCGGCAACACTGCGCAGGCTTCAGCTTGTGGAGCTGGACATCCTGAAAAAATTTGATGCGATGTGTGAAAAGCACGGGCTGCAGTATTTTGCGGCGTTCGGCACTGCGCTGGGTCAGGTGCGGCACACGGGGATCATTCCGTGGGATGACGACATTGATGTCGGAATGATGCGCAAGGATTATGAGCGGCTGCGCGAATTGGTGCCGCTGGAATTCGGTGACGGTTACACGCTGCTCAACGGCCAGACCGATCCGCGGTATCCGTTCATGACGAGCCGCATTATGAAAAAAGGCACGGAATTCCGCATGCTTTCCATGAAGAACGCCCCCTATGAGACGGGGATCTTTCTGGATATTTTCTGCTTTGACTGGATGCCGGACGACGCGGCTGCATTTCAAAAAATGAAGCGCAACTGCTGGGTGCTGGAAAAATTGTGCATTCTGCGCAACATGCCATTCCCCAACCTGCCGTATCGGGGGCTGAAACGCTGGATCGTCTATGCCATGTGTGCAGCGGGATCGGTGTGCGTAAAAATTTTCCCACGCGCAGCGCTGCACCGGTGGATGCAGAATGCGGCGCAGGTTGCCGGCGAACAGCCGACCGGCCGGATCGGGTGTCCGTTCGGCCTCAAGCCGGAGGAACGGATCTATCCGACGCAGGTGATTTTTCCGCTGCAGAAGCTTCCTTTTGAGGACATGATGATCAGCATGCCGCATGATCCGCACGCGATGCTGCGCATCGTCTTTGGGGATGATTATATGACACCGCTACCGGAGGGAAAACGCTCATCGATCGTGCCGTACCGGCTGAGCTTTGGAGATGAAGCAAGTGACTGATCACCGCACGCCGAATGCAGCAGGCCGGCGCGCTTTTCTTTGGAATATGATCGGAAGCGTCATCAATGCCGGGGCGACCATGCTGCTGACCATTGTTGCCACACGGCTTGCCGGGGTGGAGCAGGGCGGAATTCTGGGTCTGGCGTTTGGCCTTTGTCAGGTGTTTGCCACATTCGCCAACTGCGAGGTTCGGCCGTTCCAATCGACGGATCTGGACGAGCAGTTTCGCTTTGGCGAGTATTACGGGCTGCGGATTTTGACCTGTGCGGCAATGACGGTTTTGTGCGCGGCCTATGTGTTCGGCTTTCAGTATTCGGGCGAAAAAGCGCTTGTGATCTTTTCGATCTGCATGTTTAAAATGCTGGACGCCTTTTCCGATGTGTTTCAGGGGCTGTTTCAGCAGCAGGGGCATCTTGAATATGCCGGCCAGGCTCTGGCGCTGCGCGTCTTTCTTGCCGGTTGCGCCTATACGGTCACGCTGTGGCTGACCCAAAACAGCATTCTGGCAGCTGTGTCCATGCCGGCGGCATCGGTATTGTGTATCGTGCTGTTTGACATGCGGGTGGCAAAACGCTTTGTCGATCGGGTGCGGCCGGTGTTTTCCGGTGCGGCATGTCGAAAGATTCTTGCGGCGTGCCTTCCGCTGTTTGCCAGCTCTTTTATGAACATGTATATCCTGAATGCGACCAAAATGCAGGTCGATGCGGTGATTCCGCAGATGCAGGGATATTGGACGCCGCTGTACATGCCGGCGGCAATCATCAATCTGTTCAGTATTTTTGCGTTCCGGCCCATGCTCACCACGCTGCGGGCAAAATGGAATGCAAAAGAGCGCAATGCGTTCCGCCGCATCGTTTTTGTTCTGATCGGCTGGGTGATTGCAGTGACGCTCGGCGTGCTGGCGGGCGCGTGGTTTTTGGGTATCCCTGTTTTGCAGCTGCTGTACGGGCTGCCGCTTGCGCCCTATCGGAACGTTCTGATGATCGTGCTTTTGGGCGGCGGGCTGAATGCGCTTGCAACAGTGCTGTATTATGTAATTACGATCATGCGCCGTCAGTATTTTTTGCTGCTGGGTGATGGCGTTACCTTTGCCGCCACGCTGCTCATCACGCCGCTTTTTGTGCGGGCACAGGGGCTTGCCGGCGCCGGCCTGGCGTATCTTTGCAGCATGGCGGTGCGCGCGTTTTGTCTGGCGTGGATCGCTGCGTTCGGATACAGAACGTATTGGAACCAGGAACGAAACGCAAAACAGTGACGGGATCGTTCGACAAATGTGATCAGGGACGGGAAGTGTATCAGTTGAAAGTACTTGCGGTAATTCCGGCATACAACGAGGAAGAGAATATTGAATCCGTGATCGAGCGGCTTCAGGCGGAATGCCCGGAAGTTGACTATGTGATCGTCAACGACGGAAGCGCCGACCGCACCGAGGAGATTTGCCGTGCGCGCGGATATCGAATGGTCAGCCTGCCGATCAATCTCGGGCTTGCCGGTGCGGTGCAGGCGGGCATGAAATATGCAATGCAGCATGATTACGACGCCGCGGTGCAGTTTGATGCGGACGGGCAGCATCGCCCGGAATATATTGCGCCGCTGCTGGCGCGTCTGAACGACGGATATGATATCGTGATCGGAAGCAGATTTGTGACACAGCGCAAACCGTTTACCCTGCGCATGGTGGGAAGCTATCTGATTTCCGGTGCGATCCGTCTTACAACGGGAAAAACGATTAAGGATCCCACCAGCGGGATGCGCATCTATAACCGCACGATGATCCGGGAACTGGCTACGCGCATCAACTGTGCGCCGGAACCCGACACCATCAGCAGCTTTATTTCCCGCGGCGCGCGCGTCGATGAAATACAGGTGACGATGGACGAGCGCATCGCCGGAACCAGCTATCTCAACATATCCCGCAGCATCGGGTATATGCTGCGCGTGGGTGTGTCGATTCTACTGCTGCAGCGATTCCGCGGCGGGGCGCGGTTTCATGACAAGGAGGCGAATGTATGAGCATCGAGATCCGGATTTTGCTTCTGGTCGGCGCAGTGCTGACGCTTTTGTATTTTGTGCACTATATTCGCAAGGGCCGCATGCAGATCGACTATGCGATCTACTGGATTCTGTTCAGCGCCGCTTTGGTTGTGCTGGGCGTGTTCCCCGGCATTGCCACATGGGCGGCAGACCTGCTTGAATTTCAATCTCCGGCCAATTTGGTGTATTTGGTAATCCTGTTTGCACTCATCCTCAAGCTGTTTACCAATACATTGAAGATCTCAAAATTGAACCAACAGATGAGCGAGCTGGCACAGCATATCGCACTTGCAGAGCAGCAGGATGCGGAAGGCTGACGCTGTGGCCAAAACCAGCCGTGATATTTTGATATAGGAGAATCGAATATGAAAGCACTGATCTTAAACTCCGGGCTTGGCAGCCGAATGGGCATGCTGACGTCAGAACATCCCAAATGCATGACGGACATCGGAAGCAACGAGACGATCGTCAGCCGGCAGCTCAAGCAGTTGGCGGATATCGGTGTGAAAGAAGTGGTCATGACAACCGGCCTGTTTGACACCGTTTTGATGCATTACTGCGAGGGGCTGCATCTGCCGCTACACATCACCTATGTAAAGAATCCGGAGTACCGGCAGACCAACTATATCTATTCCATTTACTGTGCAAGAGATTTGTTGGATGACGATATTTTGCTGATGCACGGAGATCTTGTGTTTGAAAACGAAGTGCTGGATCGCATCTGTGTGTCTGCGGAAAGCTGCATGGCCGTCAGCTCGACGCTTGCGCTGCCGGAAAAGGATTTCAAGGCGGTTGTGCACAACGGACGGGTGGAAAAGGTCGGCATCGAGTTTTTTGATGACGCGGTTGCGGCACAGGCGCTGTACCGGCTGAACCGGGAAGACTGGCGCGTCTGGATGGAGCGCATTGTGCATTTCTGCGAGACGGGAGACCGGAAGTGCTATGCGGAAAACGCGCTGAATGAAGTGACCGACCGCTGCCGGATCGTCCCGCTGGACGTGAAAGATCTGCTGTGCAGTGAGATCGACAATCCCGAAGATCTGCAAGCCGTGTGCGAGCGGGTCGCGCAAATCGAGCGCCGCACGGTCTATCTGTGTTTTTCGACGGATGTGCTTCACGGCGCGCACATTTCTCTCATCAAAAAGGCCAAGCGGCTTGGCCGGCTGATCATCGGCGTTTTGTCGGACGAGGCGGTTGTGAGCTATAAGCGCTATCCGCTGCTTCCGTTTGAGGAGCGCAAGGCCATGTTTGAAGCGCTGGCCGGCGTGGACCGTGTGGTGGAGCAGAAAAGCCTCAGCTATCGGGAGAATCTGGAGCGGTATCAGCCGGACGTTGTCGTGCATGGCGACGACTGGCAATCCGGGTTTCAAAAGCCGGTTCGGGACGAAGTGGTTTCGATTCTGGCGTCGTATGGCGGAAAACTGGTGGAGTATCCGTATTCCAAGGATCCCAAATACGAACAGCTTGACAAGCGTGCCCGCGCCGAACTGTCTTTGCCGGATGTGCGCCGTGCCCGGCTGAAGAAAACGCTGGCGATGAAGGGCCTTGTCACCGCGATGGAAGCGCACAGCGGCATCACCGGCCTGATCGTGGAAAAAACAACGGTTTATCAAAATGGCGCGGCGCGTCAGTTTGATGCGATGTGGGTCAGCTCTCTGTGTGATTCCACCGCCAAAGGCAAACCGGATATCGAGCTGGTAGACATGACCTCGCGCTTGCGCACGATCGACGAGATCATGGAGGTCACCACAAAGCCCATCATTTTTGACGGGGATACCGGCGGACTGACAGAGCATTTTGTCTATACGGTGAAAACGCTGGAGCGCATGGGCGTCTCGATGATCATCATTGAGGACAAGACCGGCCTGAAGAAAAATTCCCTGTTCGGCACCGAGGTGCAGCAGACACAAGACAGCATTGAAAATTTCTGCGCCAAAATTGCGGCGGGAAAACATGCGCAGAAGACAAAAGATTTCATGATCTGCGCGCGGATCGAAAGCCTGATTCTGGAGCGCGGAATGGGCGATGCGCTTGCGCGTGCGTTCGCCTTTGCCGGTGCGGGCGCGGATGCGATCATGATCCACAGCCGCCGGAAAGACCCTGCGGAAATTTTTGAATTTGTGGAAAAATTCCGCGCAAAGGATTCCGTAACGCCGATCGTGGTCGTTCCCACATCGTTCAACGCCGTGACGGAAGAAGAATTTAAAGCGCGCGGCGTCAATATCGTCATTTATGCCAATCAGATGACGCGCACGGGAATCCCTGCCATGCAGGATGCGGCGCGCACGATTCTGGAGCATCATCGCGCCAAAGAATGCGACGAAAAATGTTTGTCCATCCAGGAGATCATCACGCTGATCCCGGAAGAACTTTGACCCGAACGGGAAGGAGCGAATACAGTTTATGGCAGAACAAATCATCCTGACAGCGGATCGGGATTACTCGGAACTGGACCGGTATCTGCAGGAGCACGCAGTGCGCGGGATTTTTCTGGTATGCGACAACGCGATTTCCTTTCTGCGCCTGAACGCCTATTTTGAGCAGCTGCCGGAACGCATGGGCGTTTCGGTGGTTCGGTTCAGTGATTTTGCGCCAAATCCTTTGTACGAGTCTGTTGTCAAAGGTGTTGCAATGTTTCGCGCGCACCGGTGTGACCTGATTCTTGCCGTGGGCGGCGGCAGCGCGATGGACGTTGCAAAATGCATTAAACTGTACGCCGAAATGGATCCGTCCGTCAATTATCTGCGTCAGCCGATCGTGCCGAACGCAATCCCGCTTCTTGCCGTGCCGACAACGGCCGGAACGGGAAGCGAGGCCACGCGGTATGCGGTGATTTATTTTGAAGGAGAAAAACAATCGGTTTCACATGAGAGCTGCATTCCTTCGGCGGTTCTGATGGATCCTTCCGCACTGCGCACACTGCCGGAATATCAAAAGAAAGCCACAATGCTGGACGCGCTGTGCCATGCGGTTGAATCCTTTTGGTCGATCCATTCCGACGAGCAAAGCAAAGCATACGCGCGCGCGGCGATCAGCCGGATTCTGGAAAATAAAGACGCCTATCTGGCCAATGAGGAGGCCGGCAATTCCGAGATGCTGCAGGCCGCCCATCTGGCCGGCAAAGCGATCAATATTACGCAGACGACAGCGGGCCATGCAATGTGTTATAAGATCACAAGTTTGTACGGCATTGCGCACGGCCATGCGGCGGCGCTTTGTGTGAAAGCGCTGTGGCCTTATATGCTTGAGCATCCGGATCAGTGTACCGACCCGCGGGGCGCACAGTATCTGCAAACGGTTTTCTGCGAGCTTGCTCGGGCGTTCGGCTGTGACACGCCGGATCAGGCGATGCGCAAATTTCAGATGCTTGTCGAACAGCTTTCTCTTCCGGTTCCGCAGGCGAGCGGGCAGGAGCTTGCGCTTCTTGCGTCTTCGGTGAACCCGGTGCGCTTGAAAAACCATCCTGTTGCATTGGATCAGGCGACGATTCTGGCGTTGTATCAACAAATATTGGGGAGAAAAACACAATGAACGCGGAAACTTTGGCAAAAATTATCGGCGCTGATTTTTATACGGGCGTGCCGGACTCTCAGCTGAAATCGCTGTGTGATTATTTGATGGCGACATACGGCATCGATCCGCAGCACCACATCATTGCCGCAAACGAAGGCAACTGCGTTGCGCTGGCTGCGGGGTATCACCTTGCCACAGGGAAAACGCCGGTGGTCTATCTGCAGAACAGCGGCGAGGGGAATATCATCAATCCGGTCGCCTCGCTGCTCAATGAAAAGGTGTATGCGATCCCCATGCTGTTTATCATCGGCTGGCGGGGTGAGCCGGGCGTCCATGACGAACCGCAGCATGTCTATCAGGGCGAGGTCACGCTGCAGCTGCTGCGGGATATGCAAATCGAGGCGTTTGTGATCGGAAAAGATACCAGCGACGCGCAGGTGCGCGATGTGATGGAGCGGTACCGCAAGCTTTTGGCACAGGGAAAAAACGCGGCGTTTGTCATTCGAAAGGGCGCTCTGTCTTTTGACAGTGCGGTGCAGTATGAAAACAAAAATACAATGGGCCGTGAGGAGATCATCCGCCATATTACGCGCGTGAGCGGACAGGATCCGATCGTGTCCACCACCGGAAAAGCAAGCCGGGAATTGTTTGAGATTCGTGCGCAAAACGGGCAAAAGCACCAATATGATTTTTTGACGGTCGGCTCGATGGGACACAGTTCCTCCATCGCGCTTGGCGTGGCGCTGCAAAAGCCGGATACGCGTGTGTGGTGCATTGACGGCGATGGCGCCGTTCTGATGCATATGGGCGCTATGGCCGTCATCGGGGCAAATGCACCGCGCAATTTGATTCATATTGTCATCAACAACGGCGCGCACGAGACCGTGGGTGGAATGCCGACGGTGGCGGCATCGGTGGATCTGGTGAAGATTGCCGCGGCGTGCGGGTATCGTCATTGCGTGTGCGTGGATTCCTTTGACGCATTGGATCAAGCGCTTGAGCAGGCGAAGGAGCGGGGACAGCTGAGCTTCATCGAGGTGCGAAGCTCCATCGGCGCGCGGGCCGATCTGGGACGTCCCACAACGTCGGCACGGGAAAACAAACAAAATTTTATGAACTATCTGAGCCAGCTGTGACCGAGCCTGCGGCATCGGCACAGCGACAGACATGCAGCCGGATCGCTTCGCACAGAGGGGATTTCCCTGCCCGCAACGATATACGGCGGACGGGGATCCCCGTGGTGAGATTTTGTGCAAGGGACGCTCCGGACGCAGGCCGTGTGGGCGCTTTCCGGGGTGCTGGCTGACCAGTATAGGTTCCCCACTTACTACATCAACTGCCACCAGCTGATGGTGCATTTTGAAAACCGGCTCCCGAATAAACTCAAGGTTTTAGCTAAGTACAGGATGCTGATTATTGACGAAATCGGTTATCTTCACATGGATATTCAGGGCGCAAATCTGTTTTTTAGCTCATTGCCAGACAGTATGAGAAACCCTCCACCGCGTTTACCGCTAACAAGACTTTCCCCCAGTGGAACGAGGTGGTTGCCGATGACACCATTGTCTCTGCCATCCTGAACCGTTTTTTTCACCATTGCACCGTAATCAACATCAAGGGCGAGTCTTATCGACTGAAAGAACGCAAGAAATTGATACGCTAGAAGCAGCAGATCGTGAACACTCTTTTTGAGCAGCGAAGCACCTGATTTTGTTACTCCCTCGCCGAAAAACTACAAAATTTCTTCGGCGTTTTATTACAATTTCATATTGGCGTTGACTGTTCTAATTATGATATTTCCCTTTCACAGGTTTTTACGTTGCTATACAAGAAAAAGGCCGCAGAACCGAGCTAAACCGCCCCAGATTGTGCGGACAGCACCAAAAGGCCTCTATGTAGGGAGAAATATGAAGTATTAAGCGGAGTGGCGCAGCGTGAGCGGCGCCACTCCAGTTTTTAACTGGATGCGCTCGTAGTTGTAAAAATTGATGTAGCGGTCAATCATCTCATTGGCCTCGCAGAATGAGGCCGGTTTATGGCGGTAGATACACTCTGTCTTGAGAATGGAAAAGAAATTTTCTGCCATAGCGTTATCATATAGGGGTGCTCGTCTTGACATGGAGGGCGTAATGCCATAAGATTTTGTCAGGTTGAAGTATGCTTGCGAGGTGTACTGGAACCCCTGGTCGCTGTGGAGCTGCAACTCCGCAGTGACCCTCTTTTTCTCCCTGCGCATAGCCAAGCGAATGGTGTCCAGCACCAGGTTGACTGTCTGCTCTGTGCCGGTTTTGTAGGCAACAATGCTATTGTCGTAAAGATCCCGGATCATGGACAGATACAGTACCCCCTGCTTGGTTTGAATGTAGGAGATATCCGTTACCCATTTACTGTTGGGCCTGTTCGCATAAAACTCCCTATTCAGCAGATTCTTGTACTTTTGGACTTGCTGCCCCATCTGCTGCCATTTTCTGCGCCTCCGGATCTCCGCAAGCAAACCATATTTCTCCATAATACGCAGAATGGTCTTGGGATTACGGTGGATACCTCGCTTCTTCAGCACCAGCCACATTCTGCGGTAGCCATACGTACAAAAGCTGCGCTCTCGCTGTTCCGCGATGATTTCTGCAAGGGCCTTGTCTTTCTCCGGCCTGCCCATACGATGGACGAAATCATAGTATCCGCTTCGGGATACCCGAAAGAAGCGGCACATGATGGATACCGGATATTCATTTCTGTGCCGGTAGATCACGGCATATTTTGCCCTTGGCCTCACTTCCTTTCTGTAGAGCGCAGAAAATCCCGCAACAGCTCGTTTTCCATCTTTAGCAGTTTGTTCTCATGCTTGTACTCTGCCAGTGTTTTTGCAGGTTTGCGCCCCCGCGCTTTTGGAAGGACAGGCTCCTTTAGCCAGCAGTGAATGGCCCACCGGCTAATTTTATACTCCCGGCTCAGCGCACATTGGCTTTCTCCTGCCTGGATCCGTGATACAACTTCTTCCCGTATCCCCACCGGATACTTTTTCATTCCTTTTTCCCGGACATAGTAAGACCCCCTAATGTAGCTTTATTTTCCTACATTAGGGGGCCTTTTGTCTATTGTACGGTTTTTCTGGAGCGGTTCAATCTGTTTTGCGGCCTTTTTCTAATCAAATTGTCTTTATTGCAGAATATAAACAAACCCGAACCCATCGCCCACCGGCACAAGGTTCGGATTTATTCGTTGTGGTGGAGTTAAAAGAGCAAAATCCGAACCCAAAGAGTTCGGATTTGCGTGTTTTGGTGGACCCGAAGGGGATCGAACCCTCGACCTTACGGATGCGAACCGTACGCGC
>ENA-UOJP01002146-UOJP01002146.1-human-gut-metagenome-genome-assembly--contig:-C102-NODE-2146-length-17375-cov-65.475173_pt1 | contig 17375 bp, 15 predicted proteins | sample MGYA00242353_ERZ723900 | MGnify/ENA metagenome assembly ERZ723900
GACTTCACTCAGCCGGAGCCTGCAAATAAATTTGCGCATAAATCTTGACGGGACCTGCGGTTTTTCCTGTGATACCAACGGTTTGCAGAATCGCTACCATGGTAGCGCACCCGTTTCACTTAAAAAAGACGGTGCAGCTGAGCTGCACCGTCTTTGGAAATTTATGATGGAATTTTCGGAATTTTACACGTTAAAGCGGAAGTAGATCATGTCGCCGTCCTTGACGACGTACTCCTTGCCCTCGCTGCGCAGCAATCCCTTTTCCTTTGCCGCCGCGACGCTGCCGCAGCGGATCATGTCGTCGAAATTGATCGTTTCGGCGCGGATGAAGCCGCGCTCGATGTCGGAGTGAATTTTGCCCGCAGCCTGCGGGGCCTTGGTGCCGTTTTTGATGGTCCAGGCGCGGCACTCGTCCTCGCCGTAGGTCAGGAACGAGATGAGGCCGAGCAGCGCGTAGGAGCACTTGATCAGGCGGTCGAGGCCGGACTCCTGAATGCCGAGCTCCTCGAGGAACATCGCACGGTCCTCGCCGTCGAGCTCGGCGATGTCCTGCTCGAGCTTGGCGCAGATCGGCAGCACCTGCGCGCCCTCGCGGTCGGCGAGCTCCTTGACCTGCTGGAGATACTGGTTGCCGTCCTGATTCGCAAAGCCGTCCTCGTCCATGTTCGCAGCGTAGATGATGGGCTTGAGGCTCAAAAGATCGGCGGTCGCGATGAGCTCAGCGTCGTCGGACGAAACCTCGAACGTGCGCGCGCTCTTGCCCGCGTCGAGGTGCTTGGCAAGAGCAGAGAAGAGCTCGACCTCGTGCAGGAACTTCTTGTCGCCCTTGGCCATCTTCGTCGCCTTTTCGACGCGGCGGTTGACCATCTCAAGGTCTGCCATGATGAGCTCCAGGTCGATGGTCTCAATGTCGCCCAGGGGGTCGACGGGGACGTTCGTGCTCGCGTCGGCCACGACGTGCATGATGTTTTCATCGTCGAAGCAGCGCACAACGTGCACGATGGCGTCCGTGCGGCGGATGTTCTCAAGGAACTTGTTGCCGAGACCCGCACCCTGGCTTGCGCCCTTGACAAGACCCGCGATGTCGACAAATTCGATGACGGCGGGGGTCTTCTTTTTGGGGTGGTACATCTCGGCGAGCTTATCGAGGCGCTCGTCGGGAACAGCCACCATGCCGACGTTCGGCTCGATGGTGCAGAAGGGGTAGTTGGCGCTTTCCGCGCCCGCGTTGGTGATCGCGTTGAAGAGAGTGGACTTGCCGACATTTGGCAGTCCGACGATACCTAATTTCATTTGTACTCATTCTCCTTCGTTTTTCCTTGATTTTCAAGGGGTTTCAGCGTTTGGCGTCTTGGCTGTTACACCATTTTTACACCATTTCCGCATTTGGCTTTATTGGATTTTATCAGACTACACCATTTTGCTGAAATTGCTTGATGGCATAATCCAGCGATTCGGCAGTCACATGAACATACCGATCCATTGTTGTTTTGATGCTGGCATGACCCAGCAGCTTTTGCAGCACCTTCGGCTGCATACCGCTTTCAATCGCTCTCGTGGCATAAGCATGGCGTAAAGCGTGCATACAAAAGTGCTTGATCCCCGCTTCGTCGCAGAGCTTATATAAGTGGGTATCATAGGAACTGTTCTTCGCTGGCTCTCCTGTTCGCCAGTTGATAAAAACAAGGTCACGCATGACAAGCTGAGAAGAAACGCCCGTGCGCCGGTCTATGTACTCAAGCGTTTTGTCCAGCGTCGGTGACTCCTTTTGCTCCGGACGGCTGTCCCAAATACCTTTGAGGATTTCATAGGCCCGATCTGTCAGCGGGATGGTGCGATAGCTTTGCTGCGTTTTCGGAGGACCCGCACGCCAAAAATGCTGCTTGTGACGATACTCCAAGGTTCTATTGACCGTCAGCGTCCGATTCTGAAAGTCAATCGCATCCCACGTCAACCCGATCATCTCGCCGGTACGCAAACCGGTTTCAAGGATCAGCGCGTATTGATTGTAGTTACGGGAGCGTTTCGCTGTTTCAAGAAACACGCGCTGCTCGTCACGGGTGAGGAACTTAATATCGTCTGTCGCACGAACCGGCTTTGTAAACCGCACACCGTCCATTGGGTGCTTGGCAATCAGGTCATTCATCTTCGCAGCCTTGAAGGACGCACTACTACATATAAATTATAGCATATAACGTTCTCCTTCTCAAGCCATCGTGTGAAAAAACTCTCCACTTATTTGTAAATCTTCCGAAGCCACTTATATCACCAGTTTTTCACTGATGAACTGTTCAAACTCCCGGCGCTTGACCAGTTTTTTCGTCCCGACGAACAAAACGAAGGGGCAGTCGGGCGTTCTCAGCATACTGTCAATCTTGTTGATCCCAATGTTGCTGTATGCTGCGGCTTCCTTAATCGTCAGCGTCATTTTGAGGTGGATCGGAACGGTGCCGATGCAATTCTCCATGTAAAAGCTCCTTTCTTGGGTTTATCAGCCGAGCAGACGAGCCGCCGTTTTCAGATTGTCGGCAGCGGTGTTTTTGCGGAAGCTGTCTCCATCGAACATGATGGGGACGCAGACCTCCAAGATGCGGTCAAAAATGCGGCGGTCATCCAGATCGACAGCTTGCTTCATAACGGAAAGCGGGATATTCGTGGTGACGATCATGGGCTTGCCGGTCAGCAGCCGCTTGTCAACCACATCGAATACGCGCTCCTTGCCGAAGCTGGTGTTACGCTCTGCCCCCAAATCATCCAGAATGAGGAGGTCAGGGCGCATAAGCGATTTCATGTAATGGTCGCGGTCCGTGCCGAAATTACCCTGCATAGGGGGGTGGATGTCTCATTCCTTCGTAATAAATGTAGAAAACCGGCCCTGTTTGACCACCCATTCAAGGCAGAAAAAATTACACTCAATGTAAACTTTCGTAAACACAGAATGGTCTGAATCTACATTAGGTCTACACTGAGTGTAATGCTTGTGAGTATGTTTACTGATTCCAACATTAAGCGTAGTGCGGCATCGAATGGGTATCTTCCGGTACACAGCCGAGAAAGGCGACTCTTTTTGCGAATCGGTCGCGGAACACTTCTCCGGCAGGATCTGCGCCGCATGCTCAGCTGCCAATATCCAGCTCGTAGGTGCAGAGGTAGAACAGGAACGACGTCATCTGGTAGCGGCTGATGCGGGTGCCAGCGGACACCAGCAGCTCGTCAAGGTTGCTGTCCCGGGTGGTGATGTCCCTCTCATCGCACCAGAGCATCGCTTTGGCTGCCTCTCTGCCAAGATCGGGGGTATCCCGAAGAAGCTGCCTGAGCTGCGTCTGATTCACGCCGGTATCGACGCCTGCCATGATCGCGTAGCGGCGGATCAGTACGCACGCCGTCTGATAGTCCACCTTGTCATCGTATTCGGTATTGGGATCATTTTGCCGGAGCAGCCTTGTCTGATAGGCCCAGCACACGGCATTATAATAGGGATGGGCCGCGTTGAATTCCTCGTTCTCGCAGTCAGCCGGAAGGGCGGTGTTGTCCGTTTCCGGACGACCCGCGATGCGGTAGAGCACATCGATGAACTCGCCCAGCCTTGCCGTGGCCTTGCCGCCGAAGGTGTCCGGCGCTTCCGGCTCCACATAGCCCTTGCGGTACATATAGAGGACACTGGCCTGATTGAAAATGCTCTTGATGTCCGTGAATACCACCGTGTCCGCAAGACTTCCGCCGCTGGACTCCCTGGCAAAGACGTGGGCGTAGTAATCGCTGTTGAGGATGTTGCCGGAGAGCTGGAACCTGCTGTCCACATAGAGCCGGTAGGTTTTCACCAGCCCGTCGGAGACAGTGATGCTTTCATCGGCGGGGATCACGGTTTCCGTACCGGCGTCATAGCGGAAGGTCTTCGTCAGAAAGGACTTATCCGACAGCACCGCTACATGGAGGCCGCTGGAGAGTACATCGGTGCCCGCCAGCAGGCGGGAATCGTAGTCCACGCCGAAGAGATTCAGCAGTGTCGGCAAGATGTCCGCCGTGGAGCAGTATTCATCCACCACGATGTTCTCTGAAAGGCCGGGAACATAGCAGATGAAGCTGTTGCGGTACTTCTCAAAGGTGGTGTCCAGCGTCTGCCCTGCCAGCTCGTTGTACTCGTCTTCGGTCAGGCCGTAGGGGTAGTGGTCGTTGGTCAGGACGATGCAGGTCTTGTCGGCAACGCCAGCTTCCTCCAGCCGCTGCATCAGGTACTCCAGTGCGTATTCCAGCTCCAGATTGCAGGCAATGTACGCCTTCACCGGCTCAGAATAGGGCAGATCTTTCACCGCGTCGCGGTTTTTGGCGCTCATGGCGTTGTCCCAGTTGTACTGGTAGTGACCGCTGAAGGTCATGTAATAGGCGTGGAAGGGTTCTCCGCTGTTGATGTAGTCGTCTATGGAGGCCTCCATCATCTCCAGATCGGAGGAGGGCCAGTCGATCTTCATGGCCAGACCAGAATCCGCCGCCTTGAACGTGTAGCCCATGTTGGCGTGGGTGATGTTCCGGTTGTAGAAATCCCCGATGTAGTCGTGATAGCCCCAGGCTTGATAGCCCATGCCCTTGAGCGCATTGCCCAGGCAGAACGGCAGATAGTTGGTGCCCGCCACATTGAAGCTGGAATCCGTCTTCGTGCGGGACATATCCGGATAAAGCCCCATGCACATGGTGTATTCGCCGTTGGTGGTGACGGACTGGAACGTGCCGTAGTAATTTTCAAAGAGAATACCCGTATGGCTCAGCTTGTAGAGCGTCGGCGTCAGCTCCTCGCTGATAAACCACGGGCAGAAGCTCTCGGCGCAGATGGTGATGAGGTTATAGTCCTTAAGAAGTCCTGTGTAGTTGTTTTTGCGGGTGGGTGTTGCATTTGATAGATACTCGTCTGTGGCCTTGAGAATATCGCTGTCGGTACTGTCTGCAAGAGCCGTAAAATCGATGCTTTCGATCACGTTATAGGAGTTGCTGCTGTATGTCCGCGGAACATCGCTCATATTCAAGGACGACGGCGTGATCATAATGCTGCCGCTGCCGCTGAAGAGCATGTATCGAAGCTCCTGCGCCGTGGTGGCCAGCATACCGATTTTTTTATAACTGCTGTCGGTGGAGGTGTTCACATTGGTGAAGGTACGATAGACGGAAAAGGCGTTGTCCCGTCCAACATACATGAGTCCCGTGACCGTCAGCAGCAGTGCGAGGAGCACGGCAGAGGAGGCCATAGTCTGTTTCCAGCGCAGCCGCAGCTTCAGAGCCTGCCCCCTTCGCAGGGCAAGGCAGAGGATCACGGCAATCAGCGGCAGCAGGAGGAGCAGGATCTTCAGCAGATTTTGGCGGATCCCATAGAGAAGCTGCGAGTTGAAATTGACGACCACATTTCCGCCCATGCCGATCTGGCTGACGGGCATGAAATCTCCGAAGATGCAGTGATAGACCAACTGCACCTCGGCCAGCAGCACCTGTGCCGCGACCAGGAAAACCCCTGTGATCTGGCGCAGGACCTTTGGCAGGCTTGAGACTACCAGCGTGCAGAGTGCGCCGCCCAGCAGGCCAAACAGGACAGGATATCCCGTGTACCGGTCCATCGAGCCGAACACGCAAAGATGCAGACACAGCTCCACATAAACGCCGGTCAGGCAGAACAGCAGGAGATTTTTGCGCCACGTATTCCAAAGGCCACGGCTCATGGGCACTGCCGCTTCAGCAGCAGTGCCAGAGCCTTGATTCGTATTTGTCATGGATACATCGGATGTTTTTTCTTTGAGCATATTGGTTCTCCCGTTGGGACTTTTTTAAAAAGCTTTGTAGAATTTCAGCTGAATATGACAGACAGAGAGCTTATCTTAGAACAAATATTGAAAAAAGGCAACGGTTTCTGTAAAAAATCAGGAAAGATTTACAGGTCACGCGGAGAATTCTATGCACCAAAGTCTGTCAACCGCAGCTTTGCAGACCGCCTCCGGGCTGCAAATAAGGACTCTGCACCTGAAAATTGTACAAGATACATACAGACACATTGCAAAAGCCGTGCTATACTGTACGGCAAATTGAGAGTACCATTGTTTCAAGGAGGTGTGTGATGTGACGGAGACTTTGTTTCGCTTAAAGCGGCATTTGACTTCTTTTCAAATTATGATCCTCGGCTTTGCGGGCGTGATCCTATTGGGGGCGCTGGTGCTGATGCTGCCTATCGCCACAGTACAGCGGGTCTGGACGCCGTTTCATGAGGCACTGTTTACCTCCACTTCCGCTGTCTGCGTGACGGGGCTGGTGGTGCAGGATACCGGCAGTTACTGGTCCGCCTTCGGTCAAACAGTCATATTGCTGCTGATCCAGATCGGCGGGCTGGGGGTGATCACCGGTGCGGTGACCTTCCTGATGCTCGCTGGGCGGAACATCACGCTCAAGGAGCGCAGCGCCATGCAGGACGCCATCTCCGCCCCTGCGGTGGGCGGCATCGTGCGCCTGACGAGATTTATCCTCAAGGGGACCTTTCTGGTCGAGCTGCTGGGCGCGCTGGCGCTGCTGCCAGCCTTTTGCCGGGACTATGGACTGCGGGGCGTATGGATGTCCGTTTTCCATTCCGTTTCCGCCTTCTGCAATGCGGGCTTCGATATTCTGGGGCGGACGGATTCCCTCTACCCCTCGCTGACGGCCTATGCCGCCGACCCGCTGGTCAACATTGTGATCATGCTGCTGATCATCGTGGGCGGCATCGGCTTTCTAACGTGGGACGATGTCTGTACGCACGGGCTGCACCTGCGGCGTTACCGGATGCAGAGCAAGGTCATTCTGAGCGCGACGGCGCTTTTGATCACGATTCCGGCGTTTCTCTTTTATCTGACAGATTTTGCGGACCTCCCCGTGGGAGAGCGGATATTGGCCTCCCTTTTTCAGTCGGTCACGCCGCGGACGGCCGGCTACAACACAGTGGATCTGACGGAGATGACGGATGCCTCTCAGGCGGTCACCATTTTGCTGATGCTCACCGGCGGAGCACCCGGCTCCACGGCGGGCGGCATGAAGGTCACGACGCTGGCAGTTCTCATTGCCAACGCCATTGCCGCCTTCCGCAGGCGAGAGGATCTGCAGCTCTTCCACCGCAGATTGGAGACATCCACTGTCCGCAACGCCGCCGCCATTCTGCTGCTGTATCTGGGGCTGACCTTTGCGGGGGCGGCGGTCATCAGCACAGCGGAGGAGCTTCCCCTCGGTGCCTGTCTCTATGAAACAGCGTCCGCCGCCGGTACGGTGGGCCTGACGCTGGGGCTGACGCCGCAGCTGGGAGTCCTGTCGCAGAGCATTCTCATCCTGCTGATGTATTTCGGGCGCGTCGGCGGATTGACCTTGATCTACGCCGCATTCTCCGGGCATGATCTGACTTACGCCCGCTATCCGCAGGAGAAAATTACCGTAGGCTGAAAGGAGCACACGATGAAAACGGTATTATTGATCGGACTGGGCCGCTTCGGGCGGCATCTTGCCATGCAGCTCAACGAGCTGGGCCATCAGGTGATGGCAGTGGACAAAGACGAGGAGCGCGTCAACGAGTGCATGTCCTTTGTCACCAACGCGCAAATCGGTGACAGCACCCGCGTGGACTTTCTGCGCTCGCTGGGCGTGAGCAATTACGATGTCTGCTATGTCACCATCAGCGGGGATTTCCAGAATTCACTGGAAACCACGTCGCTGCTCAAGGAGCTGGGAGCAAACTATGTGGTATCCCGCGCTGAGCGGGATGTGCAGGCGAAATTTCTGCTGCGCAACGGCGCGGACGCGGTCGCCTACCCGGAAAAGCAGCTGGCGAAGTGGGCGGCCATCCGCTATACCGCCAACCATATTTTCAGCTACATTGAGCTGGACGAGCAGCACGCCATTATCGAGGTTGCCGTGCCGGAGGATTGGCAGGGCCGCAGCATCGGCGAGCTGGACATCCGCAGAAAATACGGCGTCAACATCCTCGGCGTGAAGCGGAACGGCAAGACCGATGTGAACATCTCCCCGGAAACTGTGCTGGACGCTGATATGACGCTGCTGGTGCTGGGAAAAAGCCAAAAACTTAAGAAGCACTTCCGGCTGTAAAGCAACATAGAGTCTTGCACGTATAAGGGCTTTACGCGCCGGAGAGGCATCTCAACAAAAGCGCGCAGGTCTGCGGAGGAGGATTCCGCGTTGCGCAAAAACAGCAAAAAATGAGGGAGGACGGCTCTGTCCTCCCTCATTTTTGCCCTGCGCTTTCGCCCTTCTCCGTCAGCTGTTTTTCCAGTGCGGTCTGTCTGGCCAGGATGGCATTGACCTTGTCGTAAAGATCCTCGATCATGATCTCTGTCTTGAGGTTGACCTTATAATCGTTCTCTGCACGGCGGCGGTCCTTTTCCTCCTGCCGGTTCTGGCTCATCATGATGAGCGGTGCCTGAATGGCCGCCACGCAAGAGAGCACCAGATTGAGCAGGATGAAGGGGTACGGGTCGAACGCCTTTGCCGCCAGCAGCGTGTTGACAAGCATCCACAAAATCAGCACGCCGGTGAAGGAAAAGATGAACGCCCAGCTGCCCGCAAATTTGGCAATGGCGTCCGCCGCCCGCTGGCCGAGGGTATATTTTTCCTTCTCACCCGCGGGATTTTCGGAAATTTTGCTGTCTGCCAGCAGGTTCAGCACTTCCTCGTCCGTCATATCGCGGCGGATATCCTTGAGGACTTCTCTCAAAAGCTTACGGTTTTCTTTCATTGTGATATCATCCTTTTCTGTTTGCGAAAGTTTTGGCGTATTATCATGACGAAGGACCCGACGTATCTCGACCTTGCTCACTGCTCCACTGCGCCGTGCCGCGAATTCCTGTTCGGCACGGACACGATGGGGCGCGACATCTTCTCGATGATCTGGTACGGCGGGCGGCTGTCGCTGTTCATCGGCGTCAGCTCGACCGTCATTTCGACGCTGCTCGCGATCCTCTTCGGCGCGGTCAGCGGACTTGCGCCCAAATGGCTCGACGCGCTGCTGATGCGCCTGACCGAAATTCTTCTCAGCGTGCCGAACCTGCTGCTTGTCATCTTCCTGCAGGCAGTCATCGGCACGCCGAGCGCGTGGAGCATCGCGCTCGTCATCGGACTCACAAGCTGGACGAGTATCGCCAAGGTCGTGCGTACCGAGGTCAGGCAGCTGCGCGCGAGCGAGTACGTCATCGCGGCGAAGTGCATGGGCGGCAGCTTTTTCCACATTCTGCGGCGTCACCTTGCGCCGAATTTCTTCTCGTCCATCCTCTTCATGGTGGTGAGGAATGTGCGCAGCGCCATCATCGCCGAATCGACGCTCAGCTTCATGGGCCTCTGCCCTGCCCATCGAGGTCGTGACCTGGGGCAGCATGCTCTCGCTCGCGGAAAAGGCGCTGATGACCGACGCGTGGTGGATCCTGCTCATCCCCGGCGCATTTCTGGTCGTGACGCTCCTTTGCATCACGACCCTCGGCGACTACCTGCGCAGCCGCACGGGTCGAAAAGAAAGCAACCTGTAAATAGAAAGAAGGCACAGCCAAACGGCTGTGCCTTCTTTCTATTTGTGGAGTTTACTGCGCATTCAGGATGTGCATGAACTCTTCGCCTGTGATCGTCTCCTTCTCGTAGAGGTACTGCGCCAGCTCATCGAGCTTCGCGCGGTTCTCGGTGAGGATGTTCACAGCCTTTTCGTGCTGCGCTTTCACCAGCTCCACAACGCGCTGGTCGATCTTCGTCTGCGTCTCGGCAGAGCAAGCGAGCGATGCGTCGCCGCCGAGATACTGATTGTTGACCGTTTCAAGCGCGACCATGTCGAAATCGTCGCTCATGCCGTAGCGCGTGATCATCGCGCGGGCGAGCTTCGTCGCCTGCTCGATATCGTTCGACGCGCCGGTCGTGACAGAGTGGAACACGACCTCCTCCGCGGCGCGGCCGCCGGTCAGCGTGGCGATCTTGTTCTCCATCTCGGTTTTGCTCATGAGATAATGGTTGCCCTCTTCGATCTGCATCGTGTAGCCCAGCGCGCCCGAGGTGCGCGGCACAATGGTGATCTTCTGCACGGGGGCGGAGTGCGTCTGCATCGCCGCCACGAGCGCGTGGCCGATCTCGTGGTAGGAGACGATCTTCTTCTCCTCGTCGGTCATGATGGCGTTCTTCTTCTGGTAGCCCGCGATGACGACCTCGATGCTTTCCTCTAAGTCCGCCTGCGTGGCAAAGCGGCGGCCGTCGCGCACGGCGCGCAGCGCCGCTTCGTTCACAATGTTGGCAAGCTCCGCGCCGGAAGCGCCGGAGGCCATGCGCGCGATCTTGTTGAAGTCAACGTCCTCGGCGACCTTGATCTTCTTGGCGTGGACCTGCAAAATGGCCTCACGCCCCTTGAGGTCGGGCAGCTCGACCGGCACGCGGCGGTCGAAGCGGCCGGGGCGCGTGAGCGCGGGGTCGAGGGATTCGGGGCGGTTCGTGGCGGCGAGAATGATGACGCCGTTGTTGCCCTCAAAGCCGTCCATTTCGGTGAGCAGTTGGTTCAAGGTCTGCTCACGCTCGTCGTTGCCGCCGTACTGGCCGCCGCTGCGCTTCTGGCCGATGGCGTCGATCTCGTCGATGAAGACGATGCAGGGGGCCTTCTCCTTGGCCTGCTTGAAGAGGTCGCGCACCTTGCTCGCGCCCATGCCGACGAACATTTCGACAAATTCAGAGCCCGACATCGAGAAGAACGGCACATTCGCCTCGCCGGCGACCGCCTTGGCGAGCATCGTTTTACCGGTTCCCGGAGGGCCGACGAGCAGGATGCCCTTGGGCATCGACGCGCCGATCTCCTGATATTTGCTGGGGTCGTGCAGGTAGTTGACGACCTCGGTGAGGCTCTCCTTGGCCTCGTCCTCGCCCGCGACATCATCAAACTTGATGCCCTCGGCGGACTTGACGTACACCTTGGCGTTGGACTTGCCCATGTTGAACATCATGGAGTTGCCTCCGCCGCCCATCTTCTCCATCATCTTGCGCGACATATACTGTCCCAGCGCGACAAAGATGATGATGGGCAGGACCCAGGCGAGAATGCTGACGAGCGTGGATGTCTGCTCGATCTCCTCACCCGTGGTGGAGACGCCCGCGTCCAGCAGGCGCTGCACCAAACCGTCGTCAGGCACCATCGCCGTCTTGTAGACGGTCTTTTCATCGCTGCTGGTGAAGAGAATGCGGTTGGACTGCTCCTGGATCTCGACCCGGCCGACCTCGCCCTGCTCTGTCATGGTGACGAAAGTGTTGTAGTCGACGTCCTTGATCTGGTGCTCAGAGATCCACGGCATGGCGATGAAGTTGAAGAGCATCACAAGCAGCATCGCCACAAAGTAGTAGTACAGCAGCGGCTTTTTCGGGGACTTGACTTCGTTCATGAAAATGCGTTCCTCCGATCATTGAAATTTCCGGCAGGAAATGCATACAAACGGGAAAAACTGAACGTAGTAAAAAGCCGGAGTTTTTGCTACGCTGAAAGAAGAGACGGGCGGTCGAAACCGCCCGGAACTTAGATTAGTTTGGAGTATAACACGGGAAAATATCCCTGTCCAGTACCCAAGATAAGAGTTTACAGTTTGGATACAAGGAGGTCACAGTTATGAAAAAAGCGACAAAGGCGGCTATATTCGTCACGGCTGCGGCGGCACTCTACGGCGCGGTGGCCTACGGCGTGACGAGAACGCTGATGGACGTCGCGATGAAGCGCGAAGCGCCCAAGGCGCTCAAAAATAAGGGCAGCGCCCAGCTCACGGGCGAAAAGCGCGACGAGCCCTACCGTGAGGCGCAGCGCGCCGCCGCGAAAAAGCTTGCGTCTTCGGAAACGGAGACAGTGCTGCTCGAAAACCGCGAGGGCTTGACGCTCGTGGGCCATCTCCGTGAATGCGAAAAGGCCAAGCGCCTTGTGATCGCGTTTCACGGCTGGCGCTCAGCGTGGTACCGCGATTTCGGCCTGCTCGCGGACTTTTTAAGCCGCGAGCAGTGCAGCGTGCTCTATGTGGAGCAGCGCGCGCAGAACGAGAGCGAGGGCGACTACATCGGCTTCGGCCTGACCGAGCGCTACGACTGCGTCGACTGGGCAAACTGGGCAGCCGAACGCTTCCCCGGCCTGCCCGTTTACCTTATGGGCGTGTCGCTCGGCGGGGCGACGGTGCTCATGGCCGCAGGCGATATTCTCCCCGCCGCGGTGCACGGCGTGATCGCCGACTCGGCCTACACCTCGCCGCGTGCGATCTGGCAGCACGTGATGGGGAAGAACCTGCATCTTCCTGTCCGCGCAGCAACCGTCATCGCCGATCTTCTGTGCCAGAAGAGACTGAACGCCTCGTCCGGCAGCTACTCCACCGTCGAGGCGCTCAAAAATACCGATGTTCCGATTTTACTGATCCACGGCGAGGACGACCACTTCGTCCCGCTCAAAATGGCGTTTGAAAACCGCGACGCCTGCGCCGCGCCCTGCAAGCTGCTCGTCGTGCCCGGCGCGGACCACGCGATGAGCTACTATATGGGCCGCGGCGCGTACGAGGCCGCCGTGCGCGCCTTCTGGGAGCATTTTGACAAGTGAGGGTCCCCCCCCTCACTTGTCCTCTTCTTCCGTTTCAAGGCCCGCAAAGCGTCTGGACGGGCGGTAGATCAGCACGGCGCAGAGGATCAGCATCGTCGTCGCGCCAAGGCTGATGGGATAGACCCACATGACGGTCTGGAACGTCATGCTCGTCGGGAAGACGAACTTGACCCACGCGATGCGGATACCGCACACGCCGAGCATCGTCAAAAGTGCGGGCGCGAGCGAAATGCCGAAGCCGCGCAGATACCCGGAGAGTATTTCGTAGATCAGGCAGAAAACATACGCCGGCAGGATCGTCGCAAGGCGAATATAGCCGATGGCAATGACCTCGGGATCGCTGTTGAAAATGGCGAGCAGCGACCTTGCGCTCAGCAGCAGGACAACGACCGAGACAAATGTCGCGATGGCTCCCTCCAAAAAGCTGAGCTGCATCGTCTTCTTGCAGCGCTTGATCTGCCCTGCGCCGTAGTTCTGGCCGACAAAGGTCGTGCAGGCCTGCGAAAACGAGTTGAGCACGTCGTAGGCGAGAATTTCCACATTGAACGCCGCGCTCGACGCCGCGATCGCCACCGTGCCGAGGGTGTTGATGGCCGACTGGATGACGATGTTGGCGAACGAGAACACCGCGCTCTGCACGCCCGCGGGAAGGCCGATGCTCAAAATGCGCTTCAAGCTCGCGCCGTCGATGCGCAGCGCTTTCCGCTCCACGCGCACGCATTTATCCGTGCGCGTCAGGCGGACGTAGAGCAGTGCCGCGCTCACGGCGTTGGCCGCCACCGTGGCGATGGCGACGCCGTTGACCGTCATATGCAGCACAATGACGAAAAAGAGGTTCAGCAGCACGTTCAGCACACCGGAGATCGCGAGCGCCGCGAGCGGCACCTTTGTGTCGCCGATGCTGCGGAAGATCGCGGCCTCAAAGTTGTAGAGCAATATCACCGGCATGCCGAGAAGATAAATGCGCAGATACAAAAGCGCATAGGGGAACACGTCCTCCGGCACATTGAGAATACTCAAAAGCGGCGAGGCGATGAGCTGACCAAGCAGCGCGACCGCCGCGCCGCCGCACACAGCGAACACAATGGCCGTGTGCACCGCGCGCTTGACGGCATTGTCGTCGCGGCAGCCGATGGCGTTCGCGATGACGACGTTCGCGCCGAGCGCGATGCCGATGAAAAGGTTGACGATGAGGCCGATGATCGGGCCGTTTGCGCCCACCGCCGCGACGGCGACTGTGCGCGCATCGCCCGTGAAGTTGCCGACGATGGCAACGTCCGAGGCGTGGAAGAGCTGCTCCAAGATCGCCGTGGCCGCGACCGGCAGGGCAAAGAGCGGCAGCTTATTCCAGATGGAGCCGTGCAGCATGTCGATCTCATGCTTTTTGACTGTAGTTCCCATGATCTCTCTCATTTCTTTCTGTTTTCCGCTTGACCGAGCACCAGTATAGTGCCGCCGCGGCAAAATGGCAAATGTTTTTTGCGTGACCGCCCTGTCAGCATTGACAGGACGGTCGTTTCGCTGTAATATAAGGCCCGCTGACGGAAAATTTCCCAAAAATATGAGGATTTTTTATGGATTATTACCTTTTGACCGATCTGGCCGCGCGCGTCGGCCATCATCTGGCGCTCAGCGGGGCGGAGACGTTCCGCGTCGAAGAGACGATACGCCGCATCATCGGCGCCTACGGCATTGAATGCGAGGCCTTTTCCATCCCCAACTGCGTGATGGTCAGCCTCGAGGCGGCCAACGGCAAGCCTTTGATGGTGATGAAGCGAGTCGGCTTTCACGGCAATGACCTCGAGTCGGTGGAAAAGCTCAACGCGCTCTCGCGCCGCATCTGCGCCGAAACGCCTGACCCGAGCGTCGCCGCGCAGTGGCTCGACGAAACGCTCAAGGGGCGGCGGCACTACTCGGTGCCCGTTTATTACCTGGGCAATTTCTGCGCCGCGGCGGGCTTTTGCCCGGTGTTTGGCGGCACGCTGCGCGACAGCCTGTTCGCGGGCCTTCTTGGCCTCATCATCGGCTTTGTCTCGCGCCAGATGGACAGGCGCGAGACGAACCCGTTTTTCAGCACCATCGTCGAGGCGTTCGCCATGGCGGTGCCGGCGTATCTCGCCGCGGGCTTCCATCTGGTCGACTATATCGACTTTGTCATCATCGGCACCTTAATGATCTTGGTCCCCGGCCTTCTCATCACGACCTCCATGCGCGACATCATTTACGGCGATACGAACTCCGGCATCAACCGCATCGTGCAGGTGCTTCTCTCGGCGTTCGCCATCGCGCTCGGCACGGCGGCGGCATGGCGCGTCACGTCTGGCGTATACGGGCTGACGGTCGCGTCCGGCTCAGCGAGCTATCCCGCCTGGGCACAGGCCGTGATGATCTTCGTCGCCTGTACGGGCTTTTTCATCCTCTTCAATGTGCACGACTGGGGCAGCATTCTCTGCGCGCTCGGCGGCGTGTTCACATGGATGACGTACCTGCTCTGCCGTGATCTGGGCATGAGCATTTACAGCATGAATTTCTTCGCCGCCGTCGTCTCGGCGCTGTATTCTGAGCTTATGGCGCGCTCGCGCAAATACCCCGTCACGTCGTACCTCGTCATCTCGCTCCTGCCGCTGGTGCCGGGCGCGGGCATTTACTACACGATGAGCCTCGGCCTGGGCGGCGATGTGCAGGCCGCGGTGCACAAAGGACTTGAGACCGCGGGCGTCGCGGGCAGCATCGCCGTGGCGATCCTGCTGGTGTCCACGATCTTCCGCCTCGTCACCGCGCAGAACGGGAAAAGCAGAAAGTAGTGTTCGAAAAGTAAAAACTGCCGCCCGTTTGGGCGGCAGTTTTTTATTGCAGTGCGTCAATGTAAGCGTTCAGCGCGGCAAAATCGCCGCGGGGATAGGCGTTCAGGTCGCGGTTTTTCGCGTTGATGAGACAGTCGGTCAAAAGAAAGACATCCATCCCGACCTCGCGTGCAGCCATGTCCTCGGTCGCGTCGTTGCCGACCATCAGGCACTCCTCCGGCTTGACGCCGAGCGTGCGCGCGACCTCGAGGTAGTAAGCAGGATTCGGCTTGCAGAAGGTCGAGGCCTCGTAGGTCGTGTAAATTTCAAAATCCTCCGGCACAAGGCCCGCCCAGCGGATGCGGTTCTCCGTCGCCATGTGGGGAAAGATTGGATTCGTCGCCAGCGCAACGCGGTAGCCGCACTCTTTGAGCTTATGGACCGTCTCCACCGACGCGGGATTAAAGCCGCAGATGTCGCGCGCGGCGTTGAACTCATTGGCGTAAAAATCCTCGAAAAGGCCCTGGTCGCTTTGGCACTTTTCCTCGCCGTAGATCGCCGCGAACTTCTTCCAGAAGGCCTGCTCGTTCGTGCAGCTGCCGTCGTTTTTGACCATGGCCGCCGTGCCCGCCCAAATGGCGTCGACGAGGGATTTGGGCTCGTAGCCGTAGGGCGCGAGCTTTTTGGCGAGGAACTTGAAGTATCCGGTCGTGAACGCCTCCTGATCCATCGGCAGCAACGTCCCGTCCAGGTCGAATAAAATGGTCGTGATGTTCAATGCGCTTCTCCTGTTCATGTAAAGTAAGTCCATCATAGCCGTTTTTGAGGAGAATGGCAAGATTCTGGGCAAAGAATGCCCGCTCACTCGCCGCGCTCTTTCAAAAGGTCGATGATCTTCTGAAGGCCGAGAAACGCCATGCCGGTCAAAAATGCGGGAGCCCAGCATCGCAGCGCGTCGGAAAACACGAAATGCCACGAGATGGTGTTCGGCCCCGACGCATAGCCTTGACTGCCGGCGGGCAGGCCGAGCAGGAACCCCACGATCCAAATGACGACCGTGAGCTTGCCGAAAAAGTCGTCGTCCACAAGGCGGCTCACGCCGCCGCTCCTGCGCTTTTGATTCGGGTAAAGCAGCTCGTTCGGATCGGTCGCGAGCGCGTCGCTGATGCGCACCAGCATGTCAAGGTCCGGGTAGGAATTGCCGCGCTCCCAGCTTGAAACGGTCTGGCGGGCGACGGAGAGCTTTTCCGCGAGCGCGTCCTGCGAAAGACCTGCCCTTTTCCGCAGCCGCCGCAGGTTGGAACTGAAATCAGACATAGATCGACCTCCCTTGCTGCTCACATCATAGCAAAAAAGCCACGAGCAGACAAGCAAAGGTTCTTTGCGGGCGGCGTAGAATGAAAAGCCTCGTAGAGTTTCGTGCCGCGCACGGCACGAAATCAATTCAAATTCGTTTTCTGCCGCGACAGAAGGTGAATTGCCGCAGAGCGGCAAGAGAAGCTGCCCTGAGGTGTTTATTTGCCCCGAGTATTTTAATTTCTAACGGAATCCAAAAAAAGAGACAGCTTAAAGCCATCTCTTTTTTGGTGCCTCGTCGGGGATTCGAACCCCGGACACCCTGCTTAAAAGGCAGGTGCTCTGCCAACTGAGCTAACGAAGCATATTCTATTCCAAACCACCGAAGCGGTAAAAATCTGGCAGGGATGGCTGGACTCGAACCAGCGAATGAGGGAGTCAAAGTCCCTTGCCTTACCGCTTGGCTACACCCCTATTGGGAAGAGAGGGCTGGGGCCAAATCCCATCCCTCTCTTTTTGTGGGGTGGGTAAAGGGACTCGAACCCTCGACACCCGGAACCACAATCCGGTGCTCTAACCAACTGAGCTACACCCACCACATATTCTGTATCCGTGCGATATTTGCTGCTTTGCTGAGGGGCGCCTTGTAAATGGTACGCCAGGAGGGATTCGAACCCCCGGCCTACTGCTTAGAAGGCAGTTGCTCTATC
>ENA-UOJP01002147-UOJP01002147.1-human-gut-metagenome-genome-assembly--contig:-C102-NODE-2147-length-17375-cov-45.871882_pt1 | contig 17375 bp, 17 predicted proteins | sample MGYA00242353_ERZ723900 | MGnify/ENA metagenome assembly ERZ723900
CCAATCATCACAGGGGAAGCTACACTTCCCCTGCGCTGGCTGCCGCCAGCTACCCCTTAGTGGACTTGCCGCCCGGAAACACCTTGCGTTGCAAGCTGTTCCCAGTCAGCAAGTTTTTACAAAATCCCGCTATACTTCTTTGAGTGAATGAAGTATAATGAAGCCAGCGACAAAGGGAGGAGGTAGGAGCGAAAAGTAACTATGGAAGTAATTATTAAAAATAAAATTGAAGAATTATTGTCAAAGGAATTTTATTGTAGTTCGGACGAATTAAATGGAAAATCAACAGTATATTCTGTTAATTTCAATGCAAAACAACCATATATAAAAATACTAGCCTATAGAAATTGCGTTGTGGTCTGCACCTCAGAGGATTTGCATGATAAAATACAGGAACTTGTACAAAGCAAGAATAGAGATGAAATTTTTGAACTTCCTTTGGTTTATGGGCAGACAATACATTATGTGCCTAATGATAGATATACAAAGGATGTTTCAGCATCATTGAATTTTGCGTGTGAATATTTTTTTGACAGAGATATTTTATCTCTTGCTGGTTTGACTGGTTTTGAAAATTCTTTAGCATTTGATGAAAACGGTTCTACATCGACAAAAGCTGTTTATATTGCAAAGGACAAGAATAGAATTATTGGAGTGGCAGGTGCGGCAGAATCACCTGTAAATGGCATATGGGAAATAGGCGTAGATGTTGTGGAAAAATACAGAAATGCCCGGGTGGGAACGTATTTGGTGAGAGGTTTAACTAAGGAATTGCTGGCACGAAATATTATCCCATTCTATTCTGCTTCTATAACAAATATTGGTTCGCAGATGGTAGCAAGTAGATGTGACTATATACCGTTTTGGGTTGATACATTTGGAACGATTCTTGATGGAAGTTCGGTATATAATGATATTCTTAGGGGTGTATCATCGAAATTTATCAAATGACAAATACCAGTTTGTTGAGCCGCCCCACATCGGGACAAATTGTCCCAAACTTTCAAAATTAAATACCCGCCGCCCACCGGCGGCACCACCGGGCAGGAAATCTTTTGACAGGTTCCCTGCTCTTTTTTTGCCCCGGCACCGGGGAGAAAGGAGGAGCCACACTTGCCATGCCCACACCATGACGTGAAAATCATCCAGCGCAGCAAAGGTCAGTCTGCCGTTGCTTCCGCTGCCTACCAGAGCGGGGAACGGTTATTTTCTGAATACGACCAGAAGCAGAAATACTATTCCCACAAGAGCGAAATCGTCCACACGGAAATCATGCTCCCGCCCCATGCGCCGCCGGAGTACGCAGACCGCAACACCCTATGGAACGCCGCCGAAGCGGTAGAAAAACAATGGAACTCCCAGCTTGCCCGGAGGATAGTGCTTGCCATTCCGAGGGAACTCCCCCCGGAACAGTACGCCGACCTGATCCGGGACTATTGCAGGGAGTTTTTTGTTTCCAAAGGCATGATTGTTGACTTCGCCATCCATGACAAGGGGGACGGCAACCCACACGCCCACATTCTCTTAACCATGCGGGCGATGGATGAAAACGGGAAATTTCTCCCGAAATCCCGCAAGGTGTATGACCTTGACGAGAACGGCGAGAGAATCCGGCTCCCGTCCGGCAGATGGAAAAGCCACAAGGAGGACACCGTGGACTGGAACGACCAGAAGTATTGTGAAATCTGGCGGCAGGGATGGGCGGACACGGCAACCCGCTATCTGGAAGCCGTCGGCTGCAAAGAACCCCTTGACCTGCGCTCCTATGCCCGGCAGGGCATTGACAAAATCCCCACCGTCCACATGGGAGCCGCCGTCTGCCAGATGGAGAAACGGGGCATACAGACCGACATCGGCAACCTGAACCGGGACATTAAAGCCGCCAATTCCCTCATGCAGTCTATCCGGCAGATGGTACGCCACCTAAAGGGCTGGATTACCGACCTGAAAGAGAAAAAGGCTGCGCTCATGGAAGCGTTGGAACAGGCGAAGGAGCCGACCATCCCGGAGCTGCTTTCCCGCTATCTGGAACAGCGAAGCGAAGAACGCTCCGGCTGGACGGCAAAGGGGCAGCTTAAAGGCACTGTCGGGGATTTTAACAAAGTACAGGAAGCCATGCGGTTTTTACGGGAACAGGAAATCTCCACCGTGGAGAACCTTGATGCCCATCTGGACGAAATCAGCGCAAAGGTGCTTTCCATCCGGGGCAGCGTGAAAAAATCAGAGAAGCGGATAAAAGCCATTGACACCATGCTCTCCTATATCGCCAACTATGAAGCGACCAAGCCAGTTCATGCCGAGTACGCCGCTATCGGCTGGAAAGGGAAAAAGGAGAAATTTGCCACCGCCCACCGGGAGGAGTTGGACGCATACAACGCCGCCGTCCGCTATCTCAAAGCAAACCTTAACGGGACAACTTATTACCGGCAGGAATTGAAAGCAGAGCGGCGGCAGCTTTCCGAATCATTGACAGGGCAGAAAGCCGAGCTGGAAACGGTTCAGGCGGAGGTAAAGGTGCTGCGGGATGTGCGCCACTGGCTCAATCAGGTATTGCCGCCCGAACAGCGCAGGGCAACCGCAGAGCCGTGGAAAAAGCCGTCCATCACACAATCGCTGGACTGGAAAATCGAAGCACAGAAACAGCGGGAAGCGCAGAAACGCCCGACACCGAAGAAACAACAGGATATGGAACTTTAATCAGGCACTTGCCATTTTCATTGTGAAGATAGCAGGTGCTTTTTTTATTCAGGAGGAAACGCCTATTGAACGTATTTGAAGCCGTGAAACAGTCTGTTACCACCCGGCAGGCTGCGGAGCATTACGGAATCCGGGTGAACAAAAACGGGATGTGTATCTGCCCGTTCCACAACGATAAGAACCCAAGCATGAAACTTGATCGCCGCTTTTACTGCTTCGGCTGCGGGGCTGCCGGGGATGTGATTGACTTTGCTTCCCGGCTCCACAGCACTGGCAGCAAGGAAGCCGTCCTTATGCTGGCGCAGGACTTCTCCATCCCTTACGAGAACGGGACGAACCGCACCAAAAGACCGATAAAGCCCCGGCTGCGGCAGGAAACCGAGGAACAGCGGTTTCAGCGCATGGAGAAGCACTGTTTTCATGTGCTGTCCGATTAATACCATCTCCTGCGCCGTTGGAGGGAGGAATACGCCCCACGCCAGCCGGAGGAGGACTGGCAGCCCCGGTTTGTGGAAGCCCTTCAAAACATGAGCCGGATAGAATATCTGCTGGATGAATTATTATCCGGCGATTTGCAGGAGCGGGCAGCCATCATTATCGAACACGGAAAGGAAGTGAAACAGCTTGAACAGCGAATGGCAGAGCTTGCCGCCACAGACCCGCCAGACCATCAAAACACTGGCAGACAACACAGAGCCGCCCCGGAGCGTTGAGGAAGTCAAATCCATGCTGGAAACCACCGAGAAAGGCGGCTTCCGCAACAGTATCAAGAATTGCCTGACCGTGTTCCAGCGTGACCCGCTGCTTTCCGGGGCAATCGCCTACAACCTGCTCACTGACCGCAGCGACATTGTGAAGCCGCTGGGCTATGAGCGGGGCAAAAATAAAGCCGTCACGGACACGGATATGAAATATATCCGGCTCTATCTGGAAGAAACCTACGGGCTTACCAGCGAGAAAAAGATTGCGGACGCCGCCGACCTTGCCGCCCACCAGAACAGCTACCACCCCGTCCGGGACTTCCTAAACAGCCTGACATGGGACGGGACAGAACGAATCCGCTTCTGTTTGCGGCACTTTCTGGGAGCCGCCGCAGACGAATACACGTTCCAAGCCCTGCGCTTATTTTTACTGGGAGCCATCCACCGGGCTTTCCAGCCGGGATGTAAATTTGAAGTCATGCTCTGTCTGGTGGGCGGGCAGGGAGCCGGGAAATCCAGCTTTTTCCGTCTGCTGGCGGCAAATGACGACTGGTTCTCCGATGATTTGCGGAAGCTGGACGATGATAACGTGTACCGCAAACTGCAAGGCTTTTGGATAATCGAAATGTCGGAAATGATTGCCACCGCCAACGCAAAAAGCATTGAGGAAATCAAGTCATTTCTAAGCCGACAGAAGGAGGTCTACAAAACGCCCTACGCTATCCACCCGGAGGACAGACCAAGACAGTGCGTGTTCGGCGGCACTTCCAACGCTCTTGATTTTTTACCCCTTGACCGTTCCGGCAACCGCCGCTTTATCCCTGTTCAGGTATGCCCGGAACAGGCGGAGGTTCACATTTTAGAGGACGAAGCCGCTTCCAGAGCCTATATCTGCCAGATGTGGGCGGAAGCGATGGAGATTTACCGAAGCGGCAGGTGGAAGCTCACGTTCAGCCCGGAAATGGTGCGTTACCTGAAAGAACACCAGCGGGACTTTATGCCGGAGGACACCAAAGCGGGGATGATACAGGCGTTCCTTGACAGCTATACGGGGGAAGCGGTCTGCTCCAAGCTGCTTTACAAGGAAGCCTTAAACCATGCCTTTGACGAACCGAAGCAATGGGAAATCCGGGAAATCAACGAGATTATGAACCAGTGCGTGACCGGCTGGAAATATTTTTCCAATCCCCGGATGTTCGCCGGATATGGGCGGCAAAAGGGATGGGAACGGGAGAAAACGGCAACGGGGGCGAAAAAATCCCCGATGGATTCCTGCCGGTCACAGAGCAGATGGAGCTTCCATTCTGAAAAAATCCGGGGAATAACAGCCCGTTGCACACTCCGTTGCTATCCCGTTGCCGAGCCGGTTGCCGGGAAAAACCTTGTAACTGCGGGCTTTTCCCCCTATCAGCAACCAAAGCAACCAAAAAATAAAAGAAAAAGTATAAAATAAAGAACCCGCCAGACAGAGATTGTTTTCAAGGTCTTTTGAAGCCCGTTGCCGGACTTCGTTGCCGACCATCCCCTGTCTGGCTATTTTCATGTATGGAGGTAAATGCCTATGGCGAAAAACAGGACAGAGATTCATGTTACCACAGTATTTGACGGCGAGCTGGACGCTACGGACGTTTTTGTGAGCCTGATTGCACAGAAGCACAGCCTGAAAAAAGGCGTGAGAAATGATAAAGAACATCTTGCGAAAACGCAAGATTTGAAGTATAATAAAGACGAGGTTCAGAAGAACCGTGTTCCGTCTGGATTGTGCGGGTAAACGGTTATGATGAACGGATTTGAATATGATACGGTTCATGTGGCTCTTGCCGGGAGCTTCCGGGCAGCTATCTACTGCCGGTTAAGCAAAGACGATGATTTACAGGGCGAGAGCGCCAGCATTGCCAACCAGCGGGATATGCTGGAAAAATACTGCGAAAGGCAGGGATGGGAGGTTGTTGCGGTCTATCAGGACGATGGCTATACGGGGCTGAACATGGAACGCCCCGACCTGAAACGGATGTTAAAAGCCATCGAGAGAAAGCAGGTAAACCTTGTCATTACGAAAGACCTTTCCCGTCTGGGCAGGAATTACTTGCAGACGGGGCAGCTCATTGAAGATTTCTTCCCAAGGAACGGCGTGCGCTATATCGCCATGAATGACGGTATCGACACCATGCGGGAGAACAATGACATTGCCCCGTTCAAAAATATCCTGAATGAAATGTACAGCAAGGATATTTCCAAGAAGGTTCATTCTTCCTACCTGCTGAAAGCGCAGAAAGGACAGTTTACCGGCTGCGTCGCCCCGTTCGGCTACCGCAAAGACCCGGAGAACAGGAACCACCTGCTCATTGACGGGGAAACCGCCCCGATTGTCCGGCAGATTTTCGGGTACGCCCTGAACGGACACGGACCGAACTACATCCGGCGCAGGCTGGAAGAAGAAAAGGTTCCCTGCCCCACATGGTGGAACCGCCAGCGTGGAATCCGCAACGTCCGTACCAAGTGGGAGAAGAAAGACCCGGAGAACGGGAAATATATCTGGGATTTCTCCGTGATTAAGGACATCCTGATGAACCCCGTCTATACCGGGGCTATGGCTTCCCAGAAAAAGGAGTACCGCTTCAAAATCGGCACAATCGGGGAGAAAAAGCCGGAGGACTGGATTGTAGTGGAGGGGACGCATGAGCCGCTGGTAGACAAAGCGGACTTTGCCATCGTGCAGGAAAAGCTGAAATCCCGCCAGCGTCCCGGACAGTCGGGGGAGCCGAGTATGTTCGCCGGTCTGCTCAAATGCGGCGAGTGCGGGAAGTCGCTGACCGTCCGCTATACCAACGCCAAGCACCCGCAGCAGATTTATTCCTGCAAGACCTACAACGCCTACGGGAAGCAGCATTGCAGCCAGCACCGAATTGAATTTAACACGCTTTACGCCCTTGTGCTGAACAAAATCCGGGAATGTGCCGCCGCTGCCCTGATGGACGGCGAAGCGGTAGCCGACCGGCTGACTGACACCTGCCAGAACGAGCAGAAAGACCAGCGGGAAGCACTGGAACGCTCCTTAACAAAGGACGAGGAACGGATTGAAGTGCTGGAAAAAATGGTGCTGCGGCTCTATGAGGATATGGTTGCCGGGCGCATTACGGACGCAAACTTCAATCTCCTGCTTTCCAAAACGCAGAAGGAACAGGCGGAGCTAAGGGCGAAAGTCGAGGACGGCAGGAAACGCCTTGCCGATGAAATCCGGCTTGCCGTGGACGCCCGCCAGTGGGTGGAATCCATTCAGGAATACCGGGACATCACGGAGCTGGACGCAGCCACCTTAAACCGCCTGATTAAAGAAATCGTTGTCCATGAAACCATAGACAGCGACAAAACAAGACACATTTCTATCGAAATTCATTTCAATCTCAAACCCATCCCGGAGGTGGAGCAGGTCACGGCATGACCTGCCGCCCCGCCGGGGAGGTTCTTAAACAAAACCACATATATTTTTTGACTGCCGCCGCCCGCCAGAACGCTGATGTTACTCCTAATTGGGGATGAAACAGCTGACAGAAAGCCTTCTCACCCTGGCCCGGAGCGACTCAGGACAGGAGACAGCGGTCTGCGCCCTCGTTGACTTAAGCTTCATTGTGAACAGCAGTCTCATGACCTTTGAGCCTCTGGTTTTCGACATGGACAAGCATATCATCTATGACATCGAGGCTTCGCTCCACGTCAATGGGGATGAGAAAAAACTCCGGCAGTTGTCAGACATTCTCCTTGACAACGCCTGCAAATACAGTTTGGATAAAAGTTCCATCCGTGTAACCCTGAAAAAGTCTGGCACAAAAGAGGCGCTCCTCACTGTCTCAAATGAAGGAACACCTCTCACCAAAGAAGAAATCAGGCATCTGTTTCTTCGCTTTTACCGTGCGGACACTGCCCGCAGTAATATCCCCGGCTACGGCCTCGGACTTTCCATTGCCCAAAGCATTGTATCTGAGCATGGAGGGAGAATTGATGTCAGCACGGATGGTTCCAGAGTGAACTCCTTTATGGTTCTGCTGCCCTTACAGGAATAAGCAGATATTCCCGGCCGGCCTGCTCCAAGGCTGCGGCTTACTCCATCTTACTCCACGTTGCCGCGGCTTTCCAGAATATGGATACCTTCCGGCAGGGTCTCCTGTATTTCAACAACAGAGGCTTTGCCGGAAATATTTCCGACTCCCGGCTTTTTTTCAAAATCTCCGGCTCCGCCCCCTGGCATTCTTCCAAAACCGCTGCCTGAAGGCCCGCCATATTGGTTCAATATGCTGTTCACCGCTACCTGGATATCCTGATCTCCAGCCTCTATGTAATAGATCTCCCCTGTTTTTAATTCTGGCGAACTGAAAAGCAGGGCCTCAAAGGTCTTCGAAACCTTTGTTTCCGTCAATTGATTCCCTTGACCGTCCTTCACTGATATAGTTGATCCGGCAGCCTGGATTTCATCAAAGTATACCACCAGCATGGATTGGGATGATTCCTCGGAAAATGTCCGGAACATTCCCGCGCTTCCCACAGCCAATATGGTTCCCCCTGATATGGATCCCTCTCCATCGTAATCCAAAGCACCATCTCCTCCTCCCGCCGGGCCTTCTACAAGGACGGTTCCACCCTCCAGATACAAGTCCCCGTTAGAGTCAATGCCATCACCGGAAGCATTGATTTTCACGTCTCCTCCCGAAATACGGATGTAAGCCCCTTCTGTCACACCGAATGAACCACCGTCCTGTCCCCGCCTGTTGCCAAAGGAATTTTTAAATGCAAGAGTATCCGCTGCCGGGTTTTCGTCTTTTTTCCCGGCTGCATTGATACCATCATCCTCTGAGTTAATCCGAATGGTTCCTCCGGTAATTTCCACGCAGAGTCCCTCCACCCCCTCGCTGCTTTGTTCCACTGTTATGGTTCCGCCCGAGACCTCCACCAGATTGTCACCGTGAACTGCATCGTCGCCTGTGGACAGCGTCAGCTGGCCTGTTGTTATCCTTACATCCTTGCCGCTGTGTATACTGTCATCCTGGGCATCTATGTCAATGACGCCGCCTGTAACCTCGACCAGCGTTTCAGCCAGTATTCCTTTCTTTCCTGCTGTGATGGTCATGGTTCCTCCGGTGATTCTCACATATCCCTTGTCTTCTTCCGTGTCATTATTTGACTGTATTCCGTCGCTGCCTGATGTGATGGTAATCTCTCCCCCGTTCACCTCTACGGCGTCCTTTCCTTTCATACCATCTTCCGCCGCCTCAATGACATAGGTTCCGGAATTAATGGTAAGACTGTCCTTCCCACGTATACCGTTCATATAATTACCGCTGACTGTCAGCATGCCATTTCCTTCAAACACCATATTATCTTTGCTGAAAATGGCTGCATCGGGCTCGTCCTCCCCGGTCTGGGGGTAAGTATATGAGTTTCCGTCAGATACCTTGTTTTCTGTCCCATCCTCCAGGACAATGGTCAGAAGTCCGCTTTGCCCGGCACAGATTGCGGAATAATCCGGGCTCGTAATGGAAACACCGTCCAGTACCAGACGTACCTCGTCCCCCTTTCCCGCCTCCACCATCACGCCTCCCCCTGTAATATTTCCTGTCAGGCGGTATGTTCCGGAAGATGAAATGATGACATTGGACCCGTCAGCCGCGGCTCCCACCCCTTCAATGACCACGGTTGTCCCATACCCCGTGATTAACGTTTCCTTTCCATTACCATAGGAACTGCCTGCGGCTGTCTTTGTACAGCCGGCAAGAAGCAGGACACCGGCCAGTCCGGCCGCTATTCCAAATATTCTAAGCTTACTGTATCTCACCCTATCTCTGCCCATATAACCATCCCCCTATAATTCTTCCCTGCCATCCGGCAGCCGTCCGCAGACAATGGTAAGATTTCCATTTCTGCACCGTATATCATCCAGCATGTTCTTTTCAATTGATTCCGACTTTAAATCCACATGGTAACACAGCTCATAGAGACTGCCCATATTCACGGTCCTGACCCGCACAAGCTCCGGATTTTTAGTGTATTTCTCAAATATATCGTCAAAAATTCCCGAATAATCCAGATTTTCCGGTATCGTAATTTTCAATTCCTTTCTCTCTGCCCTGCCTGACGGAAGCGATACCAGAAGGATGGTAATTCCGCCAGCCACCATCATTAAAATCAGAGCGGTTCCCAAATACCCCATTCCAGCGGCCAGCCCCAGAGCCATGGCCTGGAATATGCTTCCAATTTCCCTTGCATTGCCGGGCATGGACCTGAACCGCACCAGACTGAACGCCCCCATGACCGCCACTCTTGTTCCCAGGTTTCCGTTTACCAGCATGATCACGGTTTGGACCATGACAGGCAGCAGTACCAGGGTAAGAATGAAGCTTCTGGAATACCGGTTCCTGTATGTATGGACCACAGCCAGCACTGCCCCCAGCAGGACTGATGTAACGGTACAGAGCAAAAATTGTCCCATTGTAATACCGGCATTTACAGTTTCTGTCAATACACTATCAAGCACAGATTCTTCCTCCCTCCACAAACACGCCGTGATACAGGTACTCTTTATAATAGGCTCCGTATTTTGAGTAGGACACAGGAAAAAGCCCCATACCGGAAAACAGCCTGCTCATCCATAAAGGCATGGCTCCGGGAATTTTAACCTCCATCAGAATCTGGTTCTTATCCAGAAGCATTGTTCCATACACCCCGTTCTTCAGCTCCAGCCCGCTGCACCTGCAGCAGATATTCCGGTCAAAGGTAATCCTTAATTCCTCATTGTCCTTTCCGTAATATGCCACCCGCTCGTAGGCCACATAGGCCGCGGGTTTTAATTCATACCGATTCAGCACATAATCGATTTCCTTCAATATCTGGCTCTCCTCAGCCCACCGGATTCCATAATACAGATACTTTCTTGCCTGGCAAAGTGTCATGGGAATCCGGCGCTTGTATACCACCCCGTCAAACTTTTTCTTTAATTCCGCATATACCACGCTGTTGTCCGTCACCTTCCCATATGCCCTCAAACGCAGCTTTTCCTTATATTCCGGCTTCTCAATGGATTGCCTGACCAGCTCGTAATCCCGTGTGTCAAAGTAAATATTGGATATGGTATGTTCCCCGTAATGATCTGCATTCATCTGTCGTTCCAGAACAGGTATCAGCGCATCGTGCTGTTTTTGGGTGAGCATATATTTTTTCTCATAGCGTTTAAATATTTCCTGAGTCATACGCATGGCCTCCTTCATCTTTTATGGCCTTTATCCTATCAGCCCAAGCTGAAACAGACCTTAAAAAAGTATGGAAAACCATGAGCTTTCTGTGAACGGTCCGGGGATTTTTTGTGAACTGACGGGAGATTTTCTATGAACTGACAGGGAATTTTCTGCAAACTGCCAAGATATTTCTATAAACATCCAGGATATTTCTAAACTGCCAAAATGTCCCAATAAGCCGTTCAATGCTTTTCATAAAACCATGCCCGGTTACGGACCATACAAATATATGCGAAAAATGGGGCCGGCACTTTCTCACCATGGTGCCTGATGAGAATGACCGCCTGGAACATATGTATGTGCCCGAATTCCACCCCCGTTCAAACGTTATCAGAAAGTCAGACACTGCTGGCAAAAGCAAAAAACGCCGCCGGTATCATCACCAATCCCGGCGGCTTTCCTCTCCCCTATCTTTCTACAGACTCCAGCTCAGACTTTTTCCCTGAAGCTCTGCCATGTGACGGTATATTCCTTTCTTCTCCATCAAATCCCCCGGTGTACCCTGCTCCGCCACATAACCATCCTTTAACACCACAATCCGGTCTGCTCCCGCCACAGTCCGCATCCGGTGCGCAATAATCAGCACAGTCTTATCCTTAACCAGATTGGATATGGCCTCCTGTACCAGAGTCTCATTTTCCACATCCAGCGACGCCGTGGCTTCATCCATGAGGATCACGGGGGCATTCTTTAAAAGGGCCCTGGCAATGGACAGCCGCTGCCGTTCCCCGCCGGACAGGGCGGAACCATTTTCCCCAATCCGCGTCTCATATCCGTTTGGGAGACGATGGATGAATTCCTCACACTGGGCTGCCCTGGCCGCTTCCATCACCTCCCGGTCTGATGCGCCTTTGCGCCCCAGGCGGATGTTCTCCATGATGGTATTGTTAAACAGGACCACATCCTGGAACACAATGGAAAAGCTTCTCAGCAGTGTCTCCGGCTCTATCCCGCTGATATCCGTGCCTCCCAGTGTAATTTTTCCTCTGTCAATATCCCAAAACCTGGCGGCCAGCTTTGCGCTGGTGGATTTTCCGCCTCCCGACGGCCCTACCAGGGCTGTCACCTGTCCCTGCCTCGCTGTAAATGACACATCCTTTAAAACCTGTTCCCCGTCTTTATAGGAAAATCCCACATGGTCAAATACAATATCATATCCATCGTACACAGCTTCCCTGCTTCCCTGCAAAACAGGCTGCTCCTCAATCAGTTTCATCCGTTCCACCACCAGTAAGGCAGAGTACACAGCCGACAGGTTCTGCAGACAGCCGGTAAGAGGTCCGTACAGCCTGGTGGACGCCACCATAAACATGAGGAACAGCATAAAGCCGATGGAATGGGATGACAGAAGATCAGCTCCTACCAGTACTGTGGTAGCCATGCCGACTTTCAGGAACATCTGGGACGCTGTGACCATGGTGCCGTTGAACAGTTCCAGACGTATGGTGATGGATTCCACGTTCAGAATCTTCTGATCCAGCCCCCTCAGATACTCCTCCTGCAGATTGTTGGCCTTGATGTCCTGGATATTCTCAATGCACTCCTGGATTCCGTCCGAAGCAGCGATTTTTTTTCCCTTCTGCCTGCGCTCTACCCGGTCCACCATGGGTCTTGTACCTGCTGCCAGAAGAAAGGATACGGGAACCACCCACAGCACAGCCAGCCCCATCCGCCAGTCAGCCGCCAGAAGACACACTCCTATGAGCGCCGTGGATATGAAGGCCCCTATGAGTTCAGGAATAAAATGGGAAAATGCCTTTTCGATAAACGCACTGTCCGCCATAATGGTGGTGGTCAAATCCGCCATATCCCTTTTTCCAAAAAAAGACATGGGCAGGGTTCTGAGCCTCTCCGCCAGACGAATGCGCATATTGGCGCTTTCCGTATAGGATGCCACAAAGGTGGCGTCATACTGGATTCTCCAGAAAATGAATATTATAACCAGCAGCACAATGCAGACTGCCACATACCCGGCCATTCCCAGTGAAGGAGCCTGAAGCCCCACTAACGGGCCCAGAAGCCGTTCCATGAAGAGGAACAGGATGCCCATGGGGAATATCAGCCCCATATTGGTGATAGCACAGGAAAATATGGCCTTTGTCAGATCCCTTCCTCCCTGTTCGCTCAATGCGAATTTTTTCTGCAGATACTTGCTCATGCCTTTCCACCTACCTTCCACTCTACTGATGTCTGGTAATCCTTCCACATTCTTGCATACAGCCCCCGGGCCTTCAGAAGTTCATCATGGCTTCCCTGTTCAGCCACCCGGCCTTCCTCCATCACGAAGATTCGGTGGGCCCGGCACACCGTAGACAGCCTGTGGGCAATCATTATCACAGTCTTGCCTTCCACCAGCTTCTCAAATGCCTGCTGAATCAGATATTCATTGTCAGGGTCCGCAAACGCCGTGGCCTCATCCAGAAGCACAATGGGAGCGTCCTTTAAGATTGCCCTGGCCAGTGCGATTCTCTGCATTTCACCGCCTGACAGGTACACGCCTTTGGTTCCAACCACCGTATCCAGACCCTGGGGCATCTTCTCAATGATGTCCTCACATCTGGCTGCCTTCAAGGCCCTCATGACTTCCTCCTTATCTGCCTCTGGTTTTGCCGCCCGTATGTTGTTCAACAGACTGTCCTTAAAGAGATGGCTGTCCTGGAATACAAAGCTGACCTGCTTCATCAGCTCCTTTGTCCCTATGTCCCTCACATCCACCCCGCCGATACATATGCTTCCCTGGTCCACATCAAAAAACCTTGGAATCAGGCTGACCAGAGTGGTCTTACCGCTTCCGGAGGCCCCTACCATAGCTGTGGCGGCTCCCTGCGGTACAGTAAGGGACACATGCTCCAGGGCATTTACACCGTCCTTGTTATAGGAAAATGAGACGTCCTTAATCTCAATCGTGTGATTTTCAGGCTTCCTGGGAACAGCGGGCTCGGGAAGGGGCTTCTCCCTGATAACATTCAGTATCCGCTCCATGGCGTCATTGGCAGCCATGGTATTTTCACTGGTCCACATGATTTTGTCCATCATGGTCACGCAGACAGGGGCAAACAGGATGTAAAAAACCAGATCCAGGGCCGTGGTCACAAAGTCCTGACCGCCCGCCGCATCCCCTGCAAGAAGAAGCCCCGCGGGTATGAGAACGGCAAATATGCCGTTGATGCTGACCGAATAGCAGCACATGGGAATTCTGAGGGACAGAGTATAATTCACAGCCCAGTTCTTATAGCGCATGATGGAATCATGAAAGCTCTTAAAGGAAAAAATGCTCTGCTGGAATGTCTTTACCACAGGTATTCCACGCACATACTCCACGGCCTCGTTGTTCATGTCCTCCAGGGCATTCTGGTACTGCCTCATGCACTCTGCCATTCCCGTCCCCATCATCCTGCTGAGGAAAAATGTACCCACCGCCATGGGAATGAGGCTGATCAGACCAAATCTCCAGTCAAACACCAAAAGAAGTACCAGCACTGCCGCAGGCGTCACCAATGCTCCTGCCAAATCCGGCAGCTGATGGGCCAGATATGTTTCTGTCTGTCCTGCCCCGTCGTCAATGATACGGCGCAGCTTTCCGCTTCCGGTCCCTTTGAAATAGCCAATGGGCAGTTCTGCCAGGTGGTGAAGGGCAGCCGTCTTCATATTTCTGGCTGTCCGGAAGGCCGAAAGATGGGTACACATAAGGGCCCCAAAATAAATAAGCATACTCAGGAGCGAGGAAGCCACCGCCATCCACCCCCAGTAAACCAGCGTTCCGCCGGCCAGTCCTCCCGGCCAGTTCAGGACAGCCAGCTTTATCACCTTCCACATGCACAGATACGGCACCAGCGCTATAACCGCGCTGATACCCGACAGAATGCACCCTGTCCCCGTAAGGTATTTATACTTCCCCGCAAAGGTCATCAAAGTCACCTTATCTGTATCGGGAAGCCGTGTCATAATATGTTTCCTGCTGCCATCCACTTTTTCATCCTCCTTTTTTGTTAGTTATAACTAACTTATTGTTTTAAAAGTAAGGCTGTCAGGCTTCTGCCTTCCGGCTTTCTGCCCTCAAGCCCCATCCCTTACTCATCCAACTCCATGATGCGCACCCACCCCGCATGCTGAAAACGGCTTAATGTGACAGCACAGGTAACCGCCTGTTCCCTTGGCAGGCCGTGAGACACAAATTCATGGAGCTGCTGAAAAAAGGACCTGCACAGAATATGAATCAGCGTGCCGCTCATCCCTTCAGCCGAATACCCCAAAGATTCCATGGCCTTTATAAAATCCCGGCAGGACTGCTCCTCCACTGCGGCCAGCCTGTCAAAATAGCGGTCCCTGGCTTCCGGCGCGCCGCAGCACAGAAGCAGCTTAAAAACCTCAAAATGGTCATAGATATAATTCACCATCCAGGGTATGTACTGCTCTGTAATCTCATTCAGCCGGGCCGGCTGCTGTTCAGGAGGCAGCGCGGCAAAGTCCCTGTGCACCTTATCGTACAGAGCCAGCAGTTCCTCCGCCGTGTCCGAGGTCAGTGCGTCAAACAATGCTTCCTTTCCCGGAAAATAGCCGTATATGGCTCCGGTTGTCACCGATGCCTCCTTTGCGATCCTCCTGAGCGACGCCTTCTCATATCCGTATGTGAGAAATTCTTTCCTGCCTCCAATATGGCAGTAACCGTACTGTTGTCCCGGACCCCGATGCCGATCATTGCACCCCCTCTATGCATCCCTATAACACTGTTATATAACATCGTTATTATGTTACAAAAAAAGGCATCCGTCAATACATATAACAGATACCTTTTATCATTAAACCGTATTTTGAGTATTTTGAAAAAACTTCTCTAATAAACCGTCAAAACCCCTTTGGGAATCAGGTTACTCCAGCGCCATGTCCGGAGCCGTCAGCCTCTTCCTCCGGGCAGGCCGAGGCTGTGAGATATCCTACGCCTTCCACAATAACTCCGTCACTTCCTCCAGGCTCTTTCTTCCAAAGTAAACCTGGGTATCATTTATCACCATGCAGGGAACGCTCATGATTTTATACTTCCTTTTCAGCTCCGGATAATGCATCAGATCTATCATTTCCCCCGTGACCCGCGGTGATAGGGAGGCGGCCCTCTGGACAGCCATCACCACATCAGGGCACATGGTACAGGATATTTCCGCCGCTTCCGTCCTCTCTTTCCAGCCTGAAGGCCGGCAATAGCTGTCCGGCAGCCTGCCTTCTCTCCCTTTCATCCGGGCCCAAATGTTCACGAATACAGGAAATCCTGTCTGTCAGTCCTTCCAATTCTCCTAAAAATCCGCTCATCTCTCCTGACAGCGGACTGTCATCCAGCGCCGCCCGTATGATGACCCTTTTCTCAAATCCGGGAAACAGGCCGGACAGCTGCCGCCGTATTTCATCCGATAAAAACGCATTGCCTTCGCTGTCCCGGAGGAGGCTGTCTTTTACGCGGTCCTGGCACAGGAAAAATCGTCCTCCCGGACTATCAGTGTCACCTTCTTCGCATACTTTGTCAGGAAAATGCCTTCCTCCACCGCGGCAAAGCCTCCTCCGATGACGAATACCTCCAGACCGGCAAAAAATTCCCCGTCGCAAGTGGCGCAGTATGCCACGCCCCTGCCCTGGAACTCCTTCTCACCTTTAAAGCCCAGCTTCCTGGGATTGGCTCCCGTGGCCAGCACCACGCCCAGCGCCCGGTACTTCCCGGCAGTGGTATGGAGCACCTTCACATCCTGTTCCAGTTCCATGTCCAGCACCTCTGCCATGAGAAGCTCAGCGCCGAATACCTCCGCCTGCTCCTTCATGGACCGGGTCAGTTCCCTACCGCTGGTCCTTTCCACGCCCGGATAATTGACAATCTCCGAGGTAATGGTGATCTGGCCGCAATGAGTTTATATCAGTCCCACCAGGTCCAGACTTGGCTTTAAGGTATCTGCCCCGGGCTGCCATTTTGCCGGGCACACCTGGTCGCCGTGTTCTGCCACAAACCGGGATGCCTGTACACGTCTGAACAGTTCGTCCGCATTCCTTCCCACATTTCCCGCGATAACCTCATAAGCCACTATCTTTCCTTCCGGATTCACGATAAAGCTCCCTCTTTCAGCCATTCCGTCAGCCTCTATCATCACATCGAAATCCCTGGCCAGCCCGCCTGTGGGATCCGCCAGCATGGGATACTTGATTTTCCGGATAGTCTTGGATGCGTCATGCCATGCCTTGTGGACAAAGTGGCTGTCGCAGGATACGCTGTATATCTCGCAGCCGGCTGACTTGAAGTCCTCATACTTGTCAGCCAGATCCTCCAGCTCCGTGGGGCACACAAATGTAAAATCTGCGGGATAAAAGAAAAATACCGCCCATTTCCCTAATACATCAGATTTCTTCACTTCCCTGAACTCTCCGCCCGCATAGGCCTGTACTGTAAAATCGCTGATTTCTTTTCCTATTAATGACATATTGTTTCCTCCTTGTATTTGTGATGGTTAACTGCCGCCTTGTCTCCTGTCCCGCTTTTCCAGAAGCAGGAAGCCTCTTTTGTTGTTAGTTTTGACTAACTAAATCACATTTTACCAGTCACGACCTTATTTGTCAAGAAATGATATTAATAATAATTATCAATATAATTTCTTTTTAGGAAACCAAAATCGGATAGGGGAGATTTTAACCTCCCCTTCCACACCACGTAGCGTACCGT
>ENA-UOJP01002168-UOJP01002168.1-human-gut-metagenome-genome-assembly--contig:-C102-NODE-2168-length-17226-cov-7.702172_pt1 | contig 17226 bp, 14 predicted proteins | sample MGYA00242353_ERZ723900 | MGnify/ENA metagenome assembly ERZ723900
TTTTCTATGCTTAAAACATTATCTGATAAACGTAAATACGAATGTCAGCAATGCCAGAATGAACATTCCAAAGGCCATCAAGTCTTTGAAATCATAGTCCTTCATCAGCACCACCCCCATTCTATGTAAGAATAGAGGCCAGCCACCCTGCAACACGGTTGTTCTTCCTCATCATAGCATATCCCGGATTCTATGACAATCCTTCTTTCGCCTACGCTAAAAATTGCCTACGCTAAAAATCCTCCCCGCCGTCCGCATCCTCACCAATTTTCATTGTCTCACACACATTCCACCTGAACGCCCGCCTTCCGGTACTTTTCCACGTCCTCTTTCCTGGCACCGGAATCGGTAATCAGAAGATCCACATCCTTTGCCCCGCAGAAATTGGCTGTCGACGTCGTCTCGAGCTTCGAGGAATCCACCATCGCCACACATGTCCTGGAATGGCGGAGCATCTCCTTCTTTAACTCCGACTCATAAATATTAAAATCCGTCAGGCCTTCTTCCAGGGTAAACCCTCTCGCCGAGACAAAGGCATAATCCGCATTGATATGGCTTAAGAGGTCTTTTCCAAGGAGACCTTCGACGGAGCCGGATTTTTTCGTGACAATCCCGCCGATGAAAATTACCGTAATATTCGGCATGTCCTTCAGTTCCAGCATCGTATAAACGCCGTTTGTCACCACAATCAGGCGGTCAAACCGCTTAAGCTTCCTGGCGAGGGTCAGAGCCGTCGAGCTGGCGTCCAGGATGATGCACTGATTGTCTTCCACAAGCCGCACGGCCGCTTCTGCGATTGCCTCTTTCTCCCCGCGGTGTTCCTGCTGTCTCTCTCCAAACGCAAAAGACGCTGCCGCCGCCGCGCTCTCCGTCTCCAGAAGCGATGCGCCGCCATGCGTCTTTAAAATCAGCTTTTCCTTTTCCAGGCGGTTCAAATCATTTCTTGCCGTTGCCGGGGATACACCCAGAAGCCGGCAGACTTCGTTGGTCGTTATATTGCCATGTTCCTTCAGGTAATTCAGGATAAATTTCTTTCTCTCAATCGCCAGCATACCGTTCAAATCCTTTGTCTCAGTTTTCCGGATTTATCCGCTCCATACCGGATGTGAATTCTTTTTTCCATTTTATTACATTTTATCATTTTATGCAATAATGTATTTTTTTCTGGCGATTTTTCGTTGTATTTCTTTATCCTTTTTCTGCTTTTGCTGGCGGTTTCGTAAAATTCCACATTTTTGCTTAAAATTCTATCGGTCGAAGATCTGACGGAACTCCCGGATTTGGCTCCTGCCGATGGGAAGGCATTCCTTTTCGTAATGCCTGAGAACCACACAATACCCGCTGTTGTAGCTGACCCGCATCTCCATCACATAGTCCAGATTGATGAGATAGCTCTTGTGGATCCGGAAAAAACGGCACTTCCGCAGAATGTTCTCATAGTTGTTCAGCGATTCATTCTGGAGATAAAAGCTCCCGTCATCCATATGAATCTTGCATGCCCGTTTTTCCGTCTCAATATATACGATCTTCGCCGCATCCACCACCCGGTAGCCCGTCTCTGCGTTTACCATGATCTTGTTGATTTCGTATTCCGAAGACTGTGGCTTTTCCTTCATCTGCTCACGGATCCGCTCCATGGTCTTCTTCACCCGCTCATAGTCGAAGGGCTTTAACAGATAGTCCATGGCCCCGATCTCAAAGGCCTTGACGGCATAGTCCCGAAAGGCCGTTGCGAAAATAATGCTGGCGTCCGGCATCCGCTTTTTAATCATGGACGCCACCGTTGTCCCGTTGATTCCGCCCAGATTGATGTCTACGAAACAGACGTCAAACGTCTCTTTTTCCATCAGTTCCAGAAACTCCTCGCTGTTTTCCGCCTCCGTGATCTGGGCATCGAGCTCACACAGGCTCACCAGATATCTCAGCTCGCTTCTTGCCGGCCTTTCATCATCAACGATCACTATCTTCATACTCTTTTTCCTCCCTGTTGGGTATCTTCATACGCACATCGGTTCCCGTCTCACTGGAAACGATCTGGAGTCCGTAATCCTTTCCATAGATACTGATTAAACGCTGCTGGACATTCATCAGTCCGATGCCCCGGTGCTTCACCTCCTCACCTCCGTGCAGGCTCCGGATGATCTTATAATCAATCCCCGGCCCGTTGTCCATAATGTCGATGATCGTATTTTTTTCTTCCCGCCTTACCCGCACAACCACCTTGCCGACGCCGTTTTCCCGGTTCATGGCTCCGTGGTGGATGGCGTTTTCCACGAGCGGCTGAAGGATCAGGTTCGGCACGCAGCAGGTCAGGTCTTCGTTTTCCGCCTCAAATACCACCTGGAGCCTGGACTCGAACCGCGCCTCCTCCAGTTTCGTGTACGCCTTCACATGCTCCAGCTCCGTATCCAGCGTCACCATGAAATCCACGCTCTCTAAGGTGTTCCGGAAATAGGAGCTGAGCGCCAGAAGAAGCTCTCTGGCCTTTTCCGGCTTCTCCCTGCAAAAATACGAAATGGTATTCAGGGAGTTAAACAGGAAATGGGGATTGATCTGGGACTGGAGCGTCGTAATCTCGGCACGGCGCAGCGCCTCCTTCTGTGCCTCCATCTTGGCAATCTTTAACTGCATGGCAAAATGATTTGCAAGGCCCGTGACAAATTCCACGTCCGCCCGGTAAGAATAAGCATTCTTCTTCACCAGGATCACCAATGCCATCACACGCCCCTCATCCAGAAGAATCGGCGCGGAAATGATGACGTTATTCTCATAAAGCGGGAAAAAACCGTCCTCCGGAATGGGGATCCGGCTGACCCGTGTAGTCTTATACGTTTTCGTGGCCGACAAAAGCCTCGGATAATTGTCGTCCGTCAGGGAAATCTCCGAAAATGCGCTGCTTCTTCCAAGGAACCTCTTGTCCTCGATTAACGCAGCCCCCTGGCACCGGTATTCCTCCAGGATGATGTCGATTACTTTGTCGATGTCTTCCTTTTTCTCAAGCCCGTTCGCCAGATATGGCGTACACCGCTCTGCCGTCCTCATGGAAAGGGAAATCTGCCACGCCGCCTTCAGATCATCGGTGCTGAAAATCAGCTTGAACACATTGAAAAAAATCACCATGCCCACGGAATTGATGAGCACCATCGGGATAATGACAATTCTTACGATGTCCATTGCGTCCACAAACGGCCTTGTGAGCAGAAGAATCATCACAATGTGGATTAACTCCGAAATAAACGTGATTCCCAGAAGAAAATAGTTGGAATACCGTCTGTCATTCCGCTTCCGGTAGCCAATGAAAGAACCGATGATACCGTGGATCACAGCCGAAATCACACAGGCAACGGTGGAGATCCGCTCCGGGAAAATCAGGTACCGGTGGATGGCGGCAATGGCCGTCGTGATGGTACAGGAAACCGGCCCGCCGAGAAAGCCCGACGAAAGGATCCCAATCACCCGGGCATTTGGCAGCGCCCCCGTCACCTGCATCCCGATGTTGTCGGAAATCATGCAGAAGCCGCCGAAAATAATACCGAGAATGATTTTTTCCTTCATCCGGCAGATCCGGTTTCCGTTTTCCTCCTCCCCGTCATTTAAAAGAAGGCGCTGGATAAAATCCAGCCGTGTCAGAAGAAACGCCAGAACTACCAGAAGGCAGATATTAAAGCAGATATTGTAAACCACTTCCAAAAGCATGTGTCCTCTCCCCATTCACCTGATAAAAAAGCAGAAGGGGGCGACAAAACTTTCTTTTGCAGCCCCCAGCTCGCATATTATGCTACGCAGCTATTGTAACACTTTTTTTCTGCATTGTCTTCTGATAAATGATAACTGCCGCACAAACTGCGATGCCCACAAGATCCGTGACGGCTCCGCTGTCGATTAACAGGAAGGCGCCGATCAGGCTCACAATCCTTATGAGCACGTTGGCCTTCTTAAACAGGAAGCCCTCTACGGCAATGCCGATCATAAACACACCGATGGCCGCCGTAACTGCCACCTGGACTGCCTTGATAATCGGCGTATCCAAAAGCAGAAGATCTGTATTGTAAACGAACATGTACGGAAGGATAAAACCAGCCAAAGCTAGCTTCACCGAAGCCCACCCTGTCTTCATCGGACTGCCTCCGGCGATGCCTGCCGCCGCGAACGCTGCCAGGGCAACCGGCGGGGTCAGGTTTGCAAACATTGCAAAGTAGAAGCAGAACATATGGGATACCAGCGCCGGGATTCCAAGCTGAACCAGTGCCGGAGCCGCGATGGTGGAGGTAATGATGTAGGACGGGATGCTCGGAAGGCCCATTCCAAGGATCATACATGTCACCATCGTAAATACCAGCGTGAACAGCAGGCTCTTTCCGCCGATGCTGATAATGGTGTTTGCCATGTTGAGGGCAAAACCGGTGATGGAGCAGGAACCTACGATGATACCGACGCAGGCGCAGGCGATGGCCACGGATACGGTGGATTTCGCGCTGGCTGCCATGGCGTCCAGGATGTCCTGAAGGCTCATGCGGGTGTTCTGTCTGCACTGTGCTACGAGAATCGTAAATACGATTGTGTAGAACGCGGCCATGATAACGGTCTTTCCGGAGAAGAACAGCATGTAAACCAGGAAAATAATCGGAAGGGCCAGATGGCCGTACTCTTTCATAACCTGGGACATCTTCGGAAGCTGATCCTTCGGCGTTCCCTTCATGCCAAGCTTTTCCGCCCTCATCTGAATCTGGAACATGATGCCCAGATAGTAAATCACGGCCGGGATGATGGCAGAAATCAAAAGCTCATTATATTTCATGCCCAGGGTATCCGCCATAATGAATGCGGCGGCGCCCATAACCGGCGGCATTAGCTGGCCGCCCACGGAACCCGTTGCCACAACGGCGCCGGAGAACTCGTTGTCATAACCGGACTTTTTCATAAGCGGGATTGTGAAGGAACCTGTTGTCACGACGACGGCAACAGCCGCGCCGTTGATCATGCCCAAAAGGCCGGATGCCACAACGGCAACCTTTGCAGGGCCGCCCTTGGTGCCGCCTGCAATGGCGTTTGCGAAGTCATTGAAGAACTGTCCCATTCCGCACTTGTTCATGATCTCGCCAAAGGCAATGAACAGGAATATGTACGTGGAAGCCACATTGACCGACGAACCGTAAATTCCCTCCGTGTTGGAGAAGAAATGGCTCATTAACTTCTGCCAGGTATAGCCCCTGTGCAGGAAGATGCCGGGAATGTCGATGGGGATTAAGCCCTGCTTGCTGCCCATCAGGCTGTAAATCATGAAAACAATCGCAATAATCGGAAGCGCGATGCCGCAGACCCTTCGGGTCGCCTCCAAAACCACAAGCGTCAGGATCGTTCCGATCACCACATCCATCATGTTCGGCGTTCCTGCACGATTGATGATGTTTACATAATCCAGACACATGTAAATCGCAACGGCTGCGGAAAGCGCCATCAGAACCCAGTCGTACCATACAATGACCTTCCGGCTGGATTTCTTACCGGCCGGATACAGGGCAAAGGCCAGAATCAGGATCATCGCCACATGGATGGAACGATGTTTTAAGGTCTCCGGCATGTAAAAACCAGAGGCAAAAACCAGATGGTACAGCGTCACAAGGATCGCAAATACCTTAAAGCCGGTTTTTAAGATGGGGGATACAAATTTCCGCGTCTTGCTCTCTTTATCGAACTGCTCCAAAAGCTCCTGCTTCTGCTCCTCGGACAGCTCCTCTCCTGCCTGAAGGACAGGTTCTTTCATTTTCTCTTTTTCGCTCATTTACTCACCTGCTTTCAAAATTCAAAGCCTTTTCGGATACGCAGAACCATTTTTTCGTGGTGAGGCATATCGGTTCCCGAAAGGAGCAGCTCGCCGTTGACTTTAATGTTTTTTAAAGCCGTCTGGGAATTGATCCAGTTAAACTGCGGAAACACGCTGCCGATATCGTCCATATAAATCAGGCCGTCCTCATAGCGGTAGGTACAGTCCATCTCCGCCGGGATCCCCGCACCGAAGCCGGCTACGGCGATGGTCTTTAAAAGGAAGCTCCCGTCCTCCTGGATTTCATAATATTCATACCAGGGGATGTGCTCAAAGGAATGTTCCCACTGGAACGAAACCTCTTCGCCTGTTTTCACCGGAATTTCCGCATAAATCTTTCCTGTCTCCAGCTCTTCCACCACTAAAACCCGTTTCTGCCGCCCGGGGGTAAGGACGGCAGAAACAAGAAGGACTCCTAAAAGGAGGGATATTCCAATAAACGGTTTAATTCTGAGGCGTCTCATAGCCATGATCCTTCCACCACTTGGCGGCGCCGTCATGCAGCGGGATCTTTACGTCTTCAACTCCGAAGGAAATGTCGATGTTCTGGTCTGCCGTATTATGGGACGCCTTAATGTTGGACATGCCCTCGTCAGAATGGATGATGTCCATCATGTCGTAAACCATGTCGTCGGACAGGTTCTTATTTACCAGCATGATGTTGTAAACGAATACGCTTTCCACATCTTCTTCATTGTTGTAGGTGTCGGCCGGAATCACGCTGGCCGCAAAGAACGGATATTTCTCAATCAGGTTGTCGCGTCCTTCGCCGTCGATGGGAACGATTACCATATCATAGCTGAAGGCCAGCTCGGAAACCGTTGCATTGGGAAGGCCGGAGGTAACAAACGCTGCGTCGCACTGGCCGTTCTTCATCTGGTCGATGGCCTCGCCGTAGGATAAGTAATCCACCTGGCTGTCCTCGTAGGTCATGCCGTATGCTTCATAGATCATCCTGGCATTTAACTCCACGCCGGAGTTGGGGGCGCCGACGCCGACTCTCTTTCCCTTCAGATCTTCAACGCTCTTGATTCCCGTGCCTTCCACGGTTACAAGCTGTACATAGTTGGGCCAGAGCCTCATCATGGCCCTGAGATCCGGTTCTGCCGTCTCAAAAGCTCCGAAGCCTTCATAAGCCTGCATCACAGAGTCCTGCATGGCGATGGCAAGCTCTGCTTCGTTATTCAAAATCAGGTTGATATTCTCAACAGAAGCACCTGTGGCCTGGGCTGACGTTTTGTATCCGGCCGTCCCGAGAGCCGTCGCAAAAGCGCCGCCGATGGGATAATAGATGCCGCTGGTAGGGCCGGTTGCCACGGTGACGAACTCGGAACCGCGGTCGATCTGCGGGGAGCTGCCTCCCTCGTCGGATCCGGCCGCCTCAGTTCCGGCTGCTGCGGTGGTGCTTCCTGCCGTTGTGGCTGTCCCGCTGTCTCCGCCTGAGCATGCGGTAAGCGAGCTGAACATTGCTGCTGCAAGAACGACTGCTGCGATTCTCTTCAATTTCATACTGACCTCTCCTTGTCTCTATGATGGATCGTTAATAGTTACACACTGCCTCGGCATGAAATAAATAGAGAATCTAAATATAATGTTAAGCCTTATATTTAGATTCTTTATTATTTTTTAGTGTAATTTTATATTTTTTTTAGATTCCAGGCAAGGTTATCTGTATGAAATGCCAAAAATCGCGTTTCAATGGCATAAAATACCGTTTTAAATGTGTTAAGAAAGTGTCAAAAATCGTTCAGTGCGTCTTTACACCAGCCCTCTTACCCCCTGCATCAAAAGTCCCACAACACGCATGGCCGCCATCTTCCACCAGGGAACCGGCTCGACCGTCAGGTGTTTTGGCGTCTCATATTCTGTCTTTCCGATCACGCGCCGGCTGTCAGCTTCCATGGCCGCCATGTATCCGGAAAGTTCACCGGCAATGGCCTCGCTGTGAACCGCAAGCATCAGCTCCGTATCCACATACGTGCTGCGAAGATCCATATTGTACGACCCGATGACCGCCAGATCATCGTCAATCACCATGGACTTCCCGTGGTTGGAAAGCCCGCCGTCATACTCATAAATGGGGATCCCTGTCTCCACAATCTCCCCTTTCCGGTACAGATAATCGCTGGAAGCCATAAAGTTATCCCCGTTTTCCACGGAATTGATTAAAATCCGGCTGTCCGGCACTGCCTCGGAAAGCTCTGTGAGCTCCTTAAGCATATAAGAATTGCATACAATATACGGAGTCTGGAAAATCACGCGGGAATCTGCCTCCTTTGCAAGCTCCATCAGCTTATAGAACACGACCGGCTCTTTTCCGTAGATGTGGGTCGGGTTATTTATGAGCGTCACCTTGTTGGTGGCCTTCGTCCTCGCCGCGTAGTCCTGGGATTTTTCAAAAAGCTCCGGATTTTCCGCCGTAAGCCGCTCATACCGCTCCTCTAAGGCTAAAATCTCCGCCTTTACCTTTTCCTTTTCAAGAAGCCCCGCGTCCTCATGGAAATACGTGCATTCCTCCCGGCTCCACATGTCCTCAAAATACGCCTCCACCTGGAAAAGCGAGCTCTCCCTGCTGCCGCTTCCGGCCCCGGTATTATAAATCAGGATCTCCCTGTCATAGCTCCTGTTCTTTGTCGGATACTCCCCGATAAAATAGTCGAACTGGTTCCGCCCTCCAAGAATATACGCCAGGTCGTCGGCGATGATATACTTGTCATGCATCCGCCCCTGGGTCTTCCATGGCGCAAACGGGTTCAGCCTGTTATACAGCTTAATCTCCACATTTGGATGGCCGGAAAGGGCGTAAAACAGCTCGTTCCCTTCCATGCGGATGACGCCGCTGATGCCGTCCACGAGAATTTTTATGTCGACACCCTGTTCTGCCTTTTCATAGAGGACAGCCAGCACGTCCCTGGTGCTCTCTCCGTCCCTCATATCAAAGGTTGACATAATAATCCTGTCCTCGGCCTGGGAAAAGAGCCGCATCCGCTCCTCCCATGCGCTTTTGTTGGTCTCCATAATCATGGCCCTGTCAGGCCCTGTTTCCTCCGAGTAAAACTCCGCTGTCTGAAACGTCTCTTTCGTTTCCTCCGAAATCTCTTCATAATGCAGAAACGGCGCAGCCGCTCCCATCAGGTAAAGAAACGCCGCGCCAAACACGGCCAGGATCCCAGCCGCCCATTTTTTCTTCTTGTGTTCTGTCTTCATTTAATCCCTCATCAGATACTGATAAACGTCACGTTTGCTGATCCCGCGGTCCTTCGCCACGAGCTTCATGGCCTCCTTGCGGTCGGTTCCGCGGGAGAGGTACTGCTCCATATGTTCCTCGATGGACATGGACTCCCAGGCCTGCTCTTTCTCCTTCTTAATCTCCTCCCGGCTCTTCCCCTCGATGACGAGCACGCACTCGCCCCGCGGTTCCTCGTTTTCGTAGAAAGAAAGGGCCTCCGAAAACGTCGTCCGGAACACGGTTTCATGCTTTTTCGTAAGCTCCCGGCAGATGGAGATCCGCCGGTCTCCAAGGGCCTCAAGAAGCTCTCCCAGCGTCCGGATCAGCCGGTGGGGCGCCTCATAGAGAATGATCGTCCGCGTCTCGCCTTTTAACTCCTCCAAAACCTCTGCCTTCTCTCTCTTATCCGCCGGAAGAAACGCCTCAAACACGAACCGCCTTGTCGCCATGCCCGACATGGTAAGGGCCGTGATGCAGGCCGCCGGCCCCGGAAGGGACGTCAGCTCGATCCCCGCCTCATAGCACTGGCGGACAAGCTCCTCGCCGGGATCAGAAATCCCAGGCGTCCCGGCGTCTGTCACAAGCGCCACATTGAGCCCTTCCTTCATCTTTTCCACAAGATACCTGGCTTTTTCCACCTTGTTGAACTCATGGTAGCTCGTCATGGGCGTCTTGATCTCAAAGTGGTTTAAAAGCTTGATGCTGTGCCTGGTGTCCTCGGCCGCAATCAGATCCACTTCCCGGAGCGTATTCAAAACGCGAAGCGTAATATCCTCAAGATTCCCAATGGGGGTCGCACACAAATACAGCTTTCCCTGCATTGCCCTCTCCTTTCAAGCCATGCCTTCTTCTCCTGCCGGTTCAGCCGGCTTCCTTAAAAATGTGTCCAAATGTCCGTATCAGACGGACAGTTCTCTCGCCTGCCGGCGCCCTCTAATACCCGTAAATATCGTAAATCTCTTCACTGTACACACCGGGCTCTTTATACACAATCACCGGCGGCTCCACCTTCATCCAGGCGCCGCCCCCGCGGACGGCCTCGATGAGCACCATATTGGCCTCCTTATCCCGGAACGGATGGACAAGCTTCATGCGCTTCGGCTCCAGCCGGTACTTCGTCATGGTGTTAAGAATCTCGATGAGCCGGTGGGGCCGGTGCACCATATACATACGCCCGCCGTGCTTTAAGACCTTTGCGCCCTCCCGCACCACGTCCTCCAGGGTGCAGAGCACCTCGTGGCGGGAGATGGCCTTGACCTCCGTCGGGTTTTTCAGTCCGTGGGCATCGTTCATATACGGCGGATTCGTCGTAACGACATCAAAGGAAGCCGCTCCGAAAATCCGGCTGGCTTCCTTAATATCACCGTTTACAATCTCAATTTTTTTCTCCAGGCCGTTCATGGAAACGCTTCTTTTCGCCATCCCGGCGATCTCCTCCTGGATTTCCAGGCCGGTAAAATGTTCCCCCTCCGTCTTTGCAGAGAGAAGAATCGGGATAATCCCCGTGCCGGTTCCGAGATCCAAGACGCGTTCCCCCGGCTTCACCGCAGCAAACCCGGAAAGCAGCACGGCGTCCATGCCGAAGCAGAACCCGTCAGTCTTCTGGATAATCCGCAGATGGTTCCGCTGCAAATCGTCGATCCGCTCATTTTCCTTCAGATCAATCGTCATTGAGCTTCGATTTCCCTTCCTTTTTCTCCAGAGCCTCCAGATGCTTTAACTCGGCGTCGTTGACGCCCGCTTTTTCCTTCCTGCGCTTTGGCCGGAACTTAAGCTGGCCCACCTTGTACTCCCGGATCTCCTTTTCGTCCCCGTTTACGGTCACGACAACCTTCACAAGCTGTCTTAAAATGCTGACGCTGTGCACCTCGCCCTTTAAGCCGTCGTCCGTCGTCACATAATCCCCGATGTTGGGAAGGCGGCCGTTTAACTCCTCATACGTCTCCTCTTCGTACTTGAGACAGCACATGAGACGCCCGCAGACGCCGGAAATCTTCGTCGGATTTAAAGAAAGATTCTGTTCCTTCGCCATCTTAATGGAAACCGGGATAAACTCGGAAAGATAGGACGTACAGCAGAGCGGCCGTCCGCAGATGCCGATGCCGCCGACAATCTTCGTCTCGTCCCTTACGCCGATCTGGCGAAGCTCAATCCTCGTCTTAAACACGGAGGCCAGATCCTTTACCAGCTCGCGGAAGTCAATTCTCCCGTCCGCCGTAAAATAAAACAGAACCTTATTGTTGTCGAAGGTGTATTCCGCGTCGATTAGCTTCATCTCCAGCTCATGCTTCCGGATTTTCTCCTGGCAGATCTTAAACGCTTCCTTTTCTTTCTCCTTGTTTTTCTGTTCGATGGCCTCGTCCTCGTCGGTAGCCATGCGGATTACCGGCTTTAAAGGCTGAACCACCTTCTTATCATCGACCTCATGGGTACCGAGTACCACATAGCCGTACTCGACGCCCCTGGCCGTCTCAACAATCACATGCTGCCCGTTTTTGATGATCTGGTCGCCCGGGCTGAAATAATAGACCTTTCCCGCCTTGCGGAAACGGACACCGATTACTTTCGTCATTTCTATTCTCCTTATGAGGGGTTCTTCATGGTGAGAAGCAGAAGCTCCATCACCAGCTCCATGTTCACATTGGCCTCTAACCGCGCCTTCGCCTTGTCAATGGCGCCGAGAATCTCCTCCAGCCCGGCATAGCCAACCTTCTGCCCCATCTCGTTAATAAGTTTATATTCATCTTTAAATATCAGGAGATTCATGTCCTTTGTCACCTTGTACATCAGGACATCCCGGTACCAGAGCTGCATCAGGTCGAGAACCTCGCCGATATCATAATTTTCATTTTTCATCTCCATGATGCATTCAAGCAGCATGGAAATATCCATCTGTCCCACGTTCTTTACCAGATTCATGACCTTCTGGTACATGAGCTGGAACTCCTCGGAGGAAGCCAGATAGATGGCTTTTCCAAGATTCCCTCTCGCAAAGGCCGCACAGAGCTCCGCATCCCTCTCCGCCACGCCGAGGTGGTCGGTCAGATAGCTTTTCACCGTAAAATCCTTTAACGGCTTTAATTTAAGCTGGACACACCTGGAAAGGATCGTCGGAAGGAATGCCTCCTGGTTGGTGGTAATCAGGATGATAACGGCATAGGACGGCGGCTCCTCGATGGTCTTTAACAGGGCATTCTGCGCCTGCACCGTCATTTTTTCCGCTTCATCCACAATATAAATCTTGTAATAGCTGCTGTAAGGGCGGATCATGATCGTGTCATTGATCTGCTCCCGGATGTCGTCGACGCCGATGCTGGCCGGCTTCGCGTGGGTTACATAAATCAGGTCAGGATGGCTCCCAGCCAGAACCTGCTTGCAGGAATGGCACACCATGCATGGCTCGCTCTTTCCCTTTTCACAGAGAAGCGTCATGGCAAAGGCATTGGCGATGGACTTCCGCCCCATTCCGGCCTCGCCGGTCAGAATATAGGCATGAGAAACCTTGTGGGCCTCAATGGCCTTTTTAAAATGTTCCTTCACCATATCGTTTCCGAGAATATCCTTAAATCCCGTCACCTTGTTTTCCATCATCGCCATCCCTCCATTCTTCCCAATTATAGCACAGATTTTCGTGAAACAAAAGTTTTATCTGCGTTCGATCTCCAGGAGAAGCTCTCGCAGGCAAGTCTCCAGTTCCAGGTTCAAAAACCGCTTTTGAATTCCCAGACGCGAAAGCTTTTCCTCGGAAAAATCGTCTTCGTCCGCCAGGTACCTGCGGCAGACCTCTCTGAAATTCGGCTTCTGCTGTTTTTCCTCCCGGTCGACGGCGCGCCTTAAGCGTATGCCGTCCGGAACCTCAATGTAAAGCGGCACCATGGCTTCACTTCCGAAATATTCCACCATCTTTTCATAGGATTCCAGCGTCCCGATCATCAAAAACGGCCGCTCGTCTTCCAAATCAAACTGGCCGTCATCGGCCGTAAAATAGCTCCACGGCCCCATGACCGTCTGGTACGTGCGAAGCTCGATGACCTTCCCGGCCGCCTTCATGGACTCCAACTCCGGCTGCCCCACAAAAAAATATTCGACGCCGTTTTCCTCACCGGCACGGATCGGCCTCGTCGTATAAGGGACGACGGTCTTAAGCTCCGGTTTTGCATGAAGGAGCTCCTTATACACGGTGTCCTTACCCGTGGCACTTTTTCCCATCAAATAAAAAATTCTGCCCATATCTGCCGTTTTGTCCTCCCTGGACGTACATGGTTCGATTCTTCTTCTGCGTTTTCGCTGAAATTATTCTAGCATACCCCTTCGCCGCCCGCAACTGCCAAAATCGTGGAAACAGACGGATCGGACGTACCCTGCACGGAAAGCCCCTCTGTCTGGTACTCCAGAATACGCGAAACGGCTTCTTTGGAAATCCGCTCCCCGGGAACGAGAATCGGGATCCCCGGCGGGTACAGGTAGACAAATTCCTTTGAAATACAGCCGGCCGATTCCGCCGTCGAAACGCGCCTTCCGGGAAGCTCCAGAGCTTTTGCCGGTATCATGCACATTTCGGCCGTCTCCGTCATGTTCCCGCTGCCAATCCTGCTGCCTTTTCCCTTTTTCTTCCCGGAAAGTCCCTTATCGATCTCAAGAAGCGCCTCCTTAAGCCTTAAAAGCCCTTCTTTCGTATCGAGAAGCGACGTCATCGCCACCACATACTCCGGCGCGCACATTTCCATTTCCAGATGATAGTTTTCCCTGAGAATCCGCCCAAGCTTCTCCCCGGAAAGCCCCTCTGCCTTCCCGGAAAACACCACGATTTTCGAGCAGTCCCAGTCAAAAACGCCCCTCTCTCCTATGACCGAGCGGTTCATGACCTCCAAAACCTCAAGTCCCGAGAGCGATAAAAAAAACTGCTCCATCCGCTTCCCGTAGGCGGACATCTCCTCCCGCCCCTGCCTGTCCATGAAACGGAGGCACCGCTCAATCCCCGCCATAAAAAGATACGACGGGCTGGAGCTCTGGAACATTCCAAGGTACTGCTCCACCCGCTCCCTGTCTGCAAGCTTCCCCTGCACATGGAGAACAGCCGTCTGGGTAAAAGACGGCAGTGTTTTATGTAAACTTTGTATCACAAGATCTGCCCCGCTATCGAGGGCCGAAGCCGGAAACCCATCCCCCTCTTTCGCAAACGGGAGATGGGCCCCGTGCGCCTCATCCACAATCAGCGGGATTCCATGCTCATGGACAACCTCTGCAATCCGTTTTATATCAGAAACAACGCCTTCATACGTCGGAGACACGAGAAATACCGCGCGGATCTCATGGTTTTCATCCTTTTCTAAACAGCGCGCCACAGCCTCCGGGGAAACACTCCCCAAAATCCCATACCGCCCGACCGTTTCCGGGTACACGTATTCTGGAGTCAGCCGGTTTAATATGAGCCCATTGTATGCAGATTTGTGACAATTTCTCGCCATCAGGAGCGTTCCTCCCGACGGAACCGTGCCGCAGATGGCGCTTAAAATTCCGCAGGTACTGCCGTTCACGAGATAGTACGTCCGATCTGCGCCGTAAACGCCGGCTGCCCACTCCATAGATTCCTTTAAAATCCCTTCCGGGTGGTGAAGGTTGTCGAACCCGTCGATTTCCGTAATATCAATGGAATACGGATCCGGAAAGCCGCCGTCTCTGGTAAAAAAGCCGTTTCTCTTATGTCCCGGCATGTGAAACGGATAAAAATCCGACTGGCTGTATTCCGAAAGCCGTGTAAGCAAATCTTTTTCTTTCATACTCCTACCTTCCAGGCACCAGGGCCTCGCTCCATCCCGTATTTTCCCGCATCATCGGGAACAGCTCCCACAGTTCTTCCATGGATCCGCTTTCCGGTTCATAGACGGAATAGCTTCCGAGAATAAAACTGCTGCTGCCGTCAGCGGCCGCATGAACAATAATTTCCGTTCCGTCCTCACGGGTCAGTGTCAAAATTCCCGTATAAGGGCTGCCGCTCTCAAACGCCGGCTTCGAGGTCGCAATCATCTCCTCCAGCTTCTGAAGCGAGGAACGCTCGGTAAGCGTCTCCGTTTCCTCCCATTCCCGCGAAATCGTGCCGGTGCTCTCATCATATTCCTGGAACCGCATCTTCATTTCGGCCTTAACGATATCATGAACCTCCGACAGTTCCACCGCCTGGAACCGGCACCGTTCCTCTGCAATCCGAAGCGCCGGCATGGTAATGCTGCCTTCTTCGATCTCTTCCGTCTCATAAGTATCCTCACTGACGAAAAACTGGATGCCGTAATTCCCGTAAAGCGGCGGGTACACCGCCTCATCCGATCTTAAAATCTCCTGCTCTTCCTCAGCCGTCAGCTCCACATATTCCGTATAGTTTTTCCCATTCTCATACCGTTCCACACAGAGATAGGCGCCATGATCCGGCGGCGAGAACCGGACTCCGCGTTCCTTTGCATCCTCCAAATACCTCCTGCCCTCTTCGCCTTCACAGAAACGGTAACGGAACACCTGCTGCATCTCCTCCGGCGCCGCCAGATCCTTGGGCTGGAGATACAGAACCTGGTTTCCATTTCCCTGCATCAGGCTGTTGACCCTGGTAAACAAAAAAGACGGCTCGCTCCCTTTCCCGGCAGCAAGGTCATTCCCCTCTTCATAGACAGCGAGGCCGTCTAAAGGGCTCTGCTTTCCCTTTTTTAAAACTGCCAGCACGTACCCAAAGCCGTCCTCCGTCTTCCGCCCCATCAGTTCATAGGCATCTTCCAGCGCATCTCCATATCCTTCGGTTTCCTCTGCATCCATGTCCACAAAAGAAAGCCCCGGCTCAAAACTTTCCAGAAAGCTCATAATCTCTTCCGCCGTCATGTCATCCTCCGAAGAAACGGCCTCCTGGACAACTCCCTCACACTCCTCTTCTTCCGCGGCAGTTTCCGTCTGATCCCGTCTATTTTCACTTTTCCTGTCCGCCCCGGACGAACATCCGGCAAGCATAAGACTGAGAAAAACAAGAAAAAACAGTCTCCTCATAAAAATCACCTTCCTTGATTTCATTTTAACATTCACTTGTTTCCAGCACAATAGATGGGAAAAGATTTAATAAAAGCGTAAATGATTAGACAGAAAAAGGCCGCAGACAAGCCACAAAGGCCGCCTGCGGCAGAAGAGAGTATGAAATTGAACAGTTCAGCCATGCAGACACATATGCCCAAATGCTGCGTGGGAGCTTGCTCACAGAGCAGCATTTGGGCATATGTGGATATAGGGCGGACGCCCGACATGAATAATTTGACGGCCAATATCATTATTTGTTGGCCGATAAATGGAATCCGTCAAATTATGAATGGTATGGCTGAACTGCTATTCCTAAATTTATGCCCAGAGATTATTCTCCAATGCAAACTTAACAACTGTGAGGATCACAATCACCAGCATCACTGGCTTAATGATCTTATCCCCTTTCTTAATCGCCAGGTTCACGCCCACAAGGTTTCCAAGAATCGCTGACAATGCGGCCGGAATTGCAATCTCATACGCCACATTTCCCGTTTTCACATAACTGACAAGGGCTACCGCATTCGTCAGCACAATTAACACCTTGCCGTTTCCCGAAGCGACCCTGGAATCATAATGCATAATCATCGTGAATGCGATGATTGCAACCGTCCCGACTCCCGGCCCGAACAGGCTGTTGTAAAAGCCCATGATGACGCCGACAATCAAAGCCTGGACAATGGTTTTCTTAGAAATCTCGCTCTTCATGATCGTGTCCCTGGTGCTGGACTTCCGAAGCACCATCACAAGGGCGATGGCCGGCAGCGCAACGGTAATAACCTTCTGAATCGTCGCCTCCGGGAGCAGGAAAATGATTTTCGTCCCGAAATAAGCGCCTGTCATAGCCGTAATGGCCGAAATCAGCGCAATCTTCAAATCTACCATATTGCTGCGGAAATATTTTATCGCCGACACCAGGTTTCCAAGCCCCGCCTGAAGCTTGTTGCACCCATAAGCCGTCCGGATCGGAAGGCCGATCATCAAATAAGTAGGAAGCGCAATCAGGCCGCCTCCGCCTCCGATGGAATCAATGATTCCGGAAATAAAAAAGATCGGGCATATAATCAGCAAAATCGTCGTATAACTCATAGAAAAATCTCCCCTTTTGTACTCCGCTATTGAA
>ENA-UOJP01002171-UOJP01002171.1-human-gut-metagenome-genome-assembly--contig:-C102-NODE-2171-length-17143-cov-4.437559_pt1 | contig 17143 bp, 13 predicted proteins | sample MGYA00242353_ERZ723900 | MGnify/ENA metagenome assembly ERZ723900
GTTCACTTCAGAGGTACTGATTTTAAAGTTGGATATGATAATCATCCAGTCGCAGTACAATTAGAGCAAACTGTTCATGCAATTAAAGAAGTTATAAAAGATGGTAAGTTTACAAAAATTTTTGTGGCGACAGACGAAGAAATGGCAATAGAAAGCCTTAAAAAAGAATTTGGCGGTATTATAATTTATTATGATGATGTTTTTCGAGGAAATTCGGATAAATCAATTGCCTTTAGTAATTCAGATAGACAATATCATCATTATCAGTTGGGATATGAAGTGATAAGGGATATGCTTACTCTTTCTTATAGTGATGGTTTGGTGGCAGGTTTATCTCAAGTAGTTGTTTGTGCAAGAATTGCCAAAGCTAGTCGAGGAGATGATTATGAAATTTTGAAAGTGATAAATAATGGAATCAATCATACAAATATATTTTTTTAATAGAAGAGGGTATCATTAATGAATTTTGCAATAATCCCATGGGATGAAAATGGTTTAGGCGACAGGATGTTTGATATAAAAGATAAAACCCTAAATGTTGATCATAGATTAGAGCAATATTATTATATGAAAAAGGAGTTTGAACTAAAAGGAGATATTTTGCATACTATAGATTTTTATGTGGATTTAAAGCAGGTTGATTATTTCCTTTTCTTTGAATTAGACATTTACTGGTTAAAGAATTTAGTTGATTTGCATTTAGAGGAAAGGATGGTCTACTGCAATGCAGAGCCTCCAACAGTGAATAAATATAATTGTAAGGAAGGGTTTAAAAAACTTCAAAAATATTTCCCTTATATAATGACATGGAATGATGAATTGGTGGATGAAATAACGGTTTTTAAAAGAAATATACCTTATTATTTTGAGGATAAAAGAGAAAATACACCTTTCGAAAACAGAAAATTATTAACATGTATTTCGGGAAATAAAAAATCTAATCATTCAAATGAACTTTATACTGAGAGAGAAAGAGTAATAACTTTTTTTGAAAAAAATCATCCTGATAAATTTGATTTTTATGGGGGTGGCTGGAATAAAGAAAAACATCCGTGTTATGGTGGAAAGATTGAAGATAAGTCGCAGATATACCATAAATATAAATTTGCAATAGCATTTGAAAATATGGGAAATGTAAAGGGATATATTTCTGAAAAGATTCTGGATTGTTTAACTTCTGGTATAGTTCCAATATACGAAGGTGCAGAGAATATTAAGAAGTATATACCGGAGAAATGCTATATTTCATACTGCGAATTTTCTTCATTAAATGAATTGGCAAATTATTTGATTACTATGAGTGAAAAAGAATTTAATCAATATCTTGAAGCGGCAGACTGCTTCATACATTCAGAACAGATAGACTTGTTTAGTGGTCAAGTTTATGCACGTTATATTTATAATGTAACTGTCCATGCAACGAAAACATTTAGAGTTTCAAAAATCAATAAATTATCTCTTGATTTTTTAGTGTGTGTAAAAAATAGTAAAAACAAAATAAAAAAGGGGATTCATTTTTTGGAGAATATGAGAAAATGAAATTTTGGGTTATCGGATGCGACATAATGCATAAAGTAATGTGGGAAGATGTAAATAAATTAGATTATGCTTTTTATATAGATAGTATTTTTAGAAATGTATGTAAAGTTAAACTATGGATATGCAAGATACTTATAGAATTTGATAAAAGGGAAAAGCTGCCTAAATATTTGCGCAAGCTCGCTTATTCAGTATATACATTAAGCAGATTGGATTTTGGCAGTGCTAAGAATTTTATAATTTTAACTGATAATAGAGTAGGCTGGTATTCATTGAATTTTCTAAAATATTTAAAAGTCTGTTATAATATACATTATGTTCTTATATATCTCAATCCATATATTACGAGTGGCGATGAAGTTTTAAGATTTAAAGAAATGGCAGATTATGTTTTTTCATATGATAAAAATGATGTGCAGAAGTATGGTTTTGAATATTTCACTACTATATATTCCGGATTACCCACAAGCCTATTAACTAATCAAATGGAAAGTGATATCATGTATTTTGGTGGGGAAAATGGCCGGCTTGATTTGTTGATTAGATGCTTTGAAGAGATTGATAAGCATGGTTTAAAATATGATTTTAATATAGTGTCTGTTAAGAAAAAACAACAAGTGTATAGTGGTAAAATTAAATATTGTAAACCTATACCCTATTATGAATTAGTGAATAAGGAGAAGACAACGAATTGTATTTTAGAAGTTTTAAGTGAGAAACAAAGTGGTACAACTTTAAGAGCGATGGAAGCTGTAGTATTAAATAAGAAACTGTTGACAAATAATGTAAATATAATTAATCTTCCTTTTTTTGACGAAAAGTTTATGAAAGTTTTCACAGAGCCTGGTGATATTGATTGGGAATTTGTCCAAAAGGTGGAAGATGTTAATTATGATTATCATAATGAATGTTCACCAATTAAGATAATAGAACGAATTAAACAGTTGGAACAAACGGTAAATTAGTTAATAATTGAGAGAAGGAAAAATAAGTGATAGATAAGTTTAGGTATATATTCCAAAGAAAAGATAAATGGAAGTTAGTGGGAATGGTTATCATGATGATTGTCGGGAGCGGTTTGGAATTAAGCGCGGTCGCTATTTTCAATCCGTTTATTGAATTGTTAATGAATTCTGAGCAAGTCGAAGAAAATACATTTTTGCTTTTTTTGTTCAATAACTTTCATTTTAATTCATTAGAAAAGTATTTGGTAATCATCGCATTAGGTATAGGTTTGGTTTATTTGGTGAAAAATGTATATTTAGGTTTCTTGCAGAATATTATCTTATCTTTTTCATATACAACAAGAATGAATCTTGCTACCCGTTTGCTTTCTACCTATATGCGCGAACCATATGTTTTTCATCTATCTAAAAATATTGCTGAGATGCAAAGAAGTCTGCAGACAGATACATCTCAATTTATGCTATTAGTTAATTCTATCTTACAGCTTACAGTAGAAGTGGCAGTAAGTATTGTCTTGGGCTTATACTTGTTTCATACAAGCCACTCTATAACAGTTATTATTATTGGATTATTGTTAATCTGTATAGGGTTCTTCTATTTAGTATCTAAAAGAATATCATTTAGATTGGGAAAGCAAAATGAATATTATAATGCGAAACTTTTTCAATGGATAAATCAGTCGCTTGGAGGAATTAAAGAAGTTAAAATTTTGCAGCGTGAGGATTACTTTATCAATTCTTATAAAGTTAATTATAAAAAGCTTATTAAGGGAGCTAAGCTCAATGAGCTTTTGGCGGCGTTACCAAAGTACATTGTGGAAACGGTATGTATGACGGGGTTGTTATTAGCTATAGTAGTAAAGCTTTTATACGGGCACGGGGATTTAAGTACTTTTATTCCACAATTAACTACCTTTGCAGTAGCATCTTTTCGGCTGCTACCTTCTGTAGGCAAAATAAATGCATATGTCAATAGTATAATGTATAGCAGGGCATCGTTGGATATGATATATGAGGATCTTAAAGAAATAGAACAATATACTCCTATGCAAAGTTATAATAGAGTAAGCGCAAAAGATTTGGCTTTTCAGCGCGGAATATTTGTGGATAAGATAAGTTACCATTATCCTGATGCGGATGTCATAGTTTTAAATAATGTCAGTTTGGAAATTCCAAAAGGAAAAACAATAGCTTTAATAGGCCCTTCTGGAGCAGGAAAAACGACTTTGGCTGATATTATTCTAGGACTTTTAGAGCCAGTGTCTGGATATGTAAAAATGGATGATAACAATATTTATGATAATCTTTCATTGTGGCATACAAAGTTAGGATATATTCCTCAAAGTATTTATTTATCAGATGATTCAGTAAGAAATAATATAGCATTTGGAATTAGCAAGGAAGAAATTGATGATTCAGCTATATGGGAGGCATTGGAAAAGGCGCAATTGAAGCAGTTTGTAGAGAATCTTCCTGATGGTTTGGAAACATATGTAGGAGACAGGGGAGTAAGGCTATCCGGTGGTCAGCGGCAGAGAATTGGTATTGCAAGGGCTTTGTATCATGATCCGGAAATTCTTGTTTTAGATGAGGCGACTTCAGCATTGGACAATGATACGGAAAATGCAGTTATGGGAGCAATTGAAAGCTTGCAAGGAACCAAAACGATGATTATTATAGCGCATCGTCTGTCTACAATTAAAAATGCAGATTATGTATATGAAGTAGTCAATGGTGAAGTAATTATGAAAAATAAAGATGAAATAATTAATAAGTAGAGGGAGATAAGAAGATGAAAATGATAGCTGGCATAGTATTATATCAGCCAGATATTAACCGATTGCAAGAAAATTTGGTCGCAATTATTCCTCAGGTAGATGAAGTTTTACTTATTGACAATGCCTCATGTAATATAAATGAAATTGAGAAATTATTAAAAAGTTATTCCTCATGTGTATTAATCAAAAATACATCTAATTTGGGAGTCGCAAGTGCTTTAAATGAGATTTTTTATTATGCAAAAAGCAAAGGGTATGGCTGGTTTTTGACACTAGATCAGGATTCTGTATGTTCGGTAGATCTAATAAAAGTTTATGAGCGATATTTGCAGTTTGAGAATATAGGTATAATTACAAGTAAGGCTATAGATAGAAATTTTGTACTGGAGGAGGAGTTTGGAGCTGGAGAAAGGTACAGATATGTTATATATTGTATTACTTCAGGAGCGCTTATGAACGTGGATGCTTGTTTAAAATGCGGTGGTTGGGATGAACAGTTATTTATTGATAATGTGGACGGGGACATCTGAATTAACATGAAAATACTCGTTTTTATAGTATTGAGCATTAACTATAATGGAATTCTGCATGAGGTCGGCCATGGAAGAAATGTAAGATTTTTATGGATGAAAGATTGTATTTACAATCATTCATCCGACAGGCAATATTATATGGCTAGAAATAGAATTTATGTAGCCAGAAAATATCCATCAGAATTCAGTATTTTTAAGGAATTGATAAAGGAATTTAGAAATTTTCGGTTAATTTTATTTTTTGAAAATGAAAAGAAAAAAAAAATAGCTGCTAGATTTAAGGGAATTATAGATGGATTTAAAATGCCAATAAAGAGCAGCTATTGTCACGATAAAGGATAACAAAATGAAAACAGTTTCTCTAGTTTTATGTACGTATAATAGTGTTGATACGTTGCAAGCTACACTGGACAGTATTAAAAATCAAGATTATGGCAGCATGGAAGTAGTTATTAAAGATGGTGGATCCAGTGATGGAACGTTAGAACTTATCAATAAATTTATTGATGAATTCCAGGGAAAAGGAAAAAAAGTCAGATGGAAATCTGAAGTCGATAATGGAATCTATGATGCTATGAACCAGGGATATTTAATGTCTTCAGGAGAAGTTATTGTTTTTTTTAACGATGTGTTTTGGCATAAGAATTCTATTTCAATTATGATGCAAAAAATAGAAGCAAATTGGGATGTTTGTATAGGGGGGCATGCTGATTTAGTGTACATGGCAGGTGATAAAATAGTTCGCTATTGGAAAATGGGACAAGGAAAAATGAGGCAGTGATGGATGCCTGGGCATCCCACATTATTTTTGAAAAGAGATATTTACGAAAAAAACGGGCTATATAATATGAACTACCGTTGTTCTGGAGATTATGAATTTATGGTAAGAACAATAATGGGGAATGAAGACAGATTAATTTATGTTCCAGTATTATTGGTTAAAATGTATTATGGAGGGACAAGTACAAGTGGCTTAAAAGCATATGTGATATCATTGAGGGAATCACATAAAGCATTAAAAGATAATGGGATAAAAAAAGCATGTATAATTGATTTAAAGAGAACCATAAAGTTAATAACTCAATTTTGGTCTGCATATAGGAGCAAAAGCATAAATGAATGATTTAGTATCTATTATAATACCGGTTTTTAACGGAGAAAGTTATATAGACAGGTTGTTTTCATCGTTGGCTTGTCAGACATACAGGCCATTGGAAGTAATTATAATAGATGATGGTTCTACAGACTCATCACTAAAAAAGTTATATTTGAAAGTAAAAGATTTGAAATCAACTGATTTTAAAGTTGTAATTTTAAATCAAGAAAATAAAGGGATTGCAGCATCAAGAAATTTAGGTATTGAGATTTCTTCCGGAAAATATTTGATGTTTCATGATCAGGATGACTGGTTGGATGATAATTGTGTGGAAGTTTTGGTTAAAGCAATGGTGTCTGATGATTGTGATATGGTAATATCCGGGTATCGGAGTATTGATTTAAAAGGTAAATGCAGGGCTGAGTGCTCTCTGGATGAATCTTTATCCTGGAGTAAATATAGAATAACAGCTCCATGGGGAAGAATTTTTTCAAAAGAGACAATAGAAAAGAAAAATATTTATTTTTATGATACAAAAATCAGTGAGGACTTATATTTCAATATTTTATATATTTGTTCGGTTAAAAAGATAAAAGTGATATCTTATATCGGATATAACTGGTATTATAATAAAACATCTGAATCACATTTGAATTGGTCTAAAGCGGACAGAAATAGAAATCCTATTAAAATGCTGAACGAATTACAAAAAAGAATAAAAAGTGGAAATTGGAATAATGAAAAAGAAAAAACTTATTTTTTTGCTAAATATTTAATTTGGTATTTGCTTTTTACGACAAGGGGTTCACAAAAAGAAGTATTAAAAAGAAATATTCATAAATCCTTCAACTGGTTAGATCAATATTATCCTGATTATAAATTAAGAAATTTTAAAGATATAAATTATCCATCAGGAGAGCCATTTGGAATTAGAGCATGTATAACATTCGTAATCTTATTGAAGAAATTAGGCCTAATTGAAGCGGCTTTACAGTTTTATCGTAGAATATAATGAGTAAAATAATGGGGAATAAAAATTGAAAAAAAACACATTCAAATTATTTATATGGCTTCTATTTATTTTATTTATTTTTTTGATTTGGCCAGGAAAATTGATATATCCAGGAAGTGCTATAATTGGAGAAAAGCCATATTCAGAAGGGAAAGATGGGCGGTGGCGGCTAATCGGAACACAAACGGATTTAGAGTATCAATTTGAAGCTGTTTCTGACAGACTTAAGGGGATAACCCTAAATATACGGAAACAAGACGAGATACCATATGGACAATATAAAGGAACTATAATAGTGTCTATTAAAGATTCATATGGTAAGAATATTGCTGCTGTAAATCAGGCTATATCACAATTACATGATAATACGCTTATTTTTTTTGAACTGGATGCATATTTGACAAAAGGGGAGTATTATAGCTTAAGTATTAATTTGGAAAATACCCTCCTTGAGAAACTTTCTTTGTTTGAATACAAGGAGGGAGATTCTTTTGTGCCAGGAATACAGTATAACTATCTAAAATCTTTAGAACCAACCCAAATTATTTTATTATGGATGAGCTGTTTGATTTTAGGAGGTATTCTATTTGGAGAAAAATATATCCCTCATTATAACAAGTTTATTAAATCTTTTCTTTTCCTATGTATATTGGGAGCCATAGGCGGATGGTGGTATTATTATAAATTTAGGCCGATAGTAAACAATAATAAGGTTTTAAGCAGAGTCTTTATGGTACTGATTTTATTAATAATACTAATTTTTATCATTCAATTAACTTTGTGCTATTGGAAAAACGAAAAAAAGCCTCATAAATTATTTTTTTTATTTAATTTAATTTGTGTTATTTGTAAAAAGTAAAAAATTCTTATTAGTTATTTTTATACTCGTCTTTCATTTGGGGGATTATATATATGATAATTTTTCCGGCTTTTACTGCTCCTGATGAAGACACACATTTTGTATCCAGTTATGATTTATCCAGTGTATTAATGGGAATGGACCAACTTAGCGAAAATGGGAAGGTTTTGGTGAGAAGCATTGATAATGAAATATATATACTTTCACCAGGATGTGAATTACTGGAGAATTATTATTCAACAGTTAATAAAAAAACAGAGAAATGGGTTTATGAAGAAAGCAAAAGCAGAAATCCTTATAGCACAAGTCGGCAAACCAGTATATTTAATTATTTATTTCAGGCAATAGGATTGTTGATTGCAAGAGTTTTTAATTTGAATTATTTTTGGCTTATAATTTTGGGACGTATGTTTAATTTGATCGCTTATATTGTCCTTATGTATTTAACTATTAAAATTATTCCAATAGGGAAGTGGTTAATTTATGTTATAAGCCAATTTCCTATGGTCCTTGAATTGGGTGCTTCATTTTATTATGATTTAATAAACATAGGAATGGTTTTTCTTTTTATTGCTTTCATATTAAATATAAAATTTAATATGAAACCTATTCAGATACGGGATATAGTGTTTATAAGTTTTATTGGAGTTATCATGACAATGATAAAAGGAATATATTTTCCTTTATTGTTTCTTATATTTATAATACCCAAAGAAAAATTTGAAAATGACTTTATAAAAAAACATTCTTCCATAATAAGATTATTTATTGTCGGAATTATAATTGTGGTCACATTCCTGGTAAACAACCAGATGTTAACCCATATCTCAGGAACTAAAAATATATCATCAGCTATAATTGGCCATGTAAATGCAAGAAGCATTTATACATTAATGTATGATCCTGTTGAGATGGTTAAATTATTCGGAAATACAATAATAAAGTATGGTGATTCTATATTATTTTCAATATTTGGCCAGAAATTAGCATGGCGTATAGATATGCTGCCCCTTCATTTAATAGCATGTTTTATAGGAATATTTGTCTATACGTTAGGTGTTAATGATAAAATGTATAGATCTATAAATTTATCAGATCGAATAACAAGCTTGGTAATTATGCTCGCATGCGCTTGTTTAGCTGCAGTAGCGATGCTCTTAGTGAATACACCGGTAGGCAGTGAAGTAATTGAAGGTGTTCAGGGAAGGTATTTTTTACCCTTTTTACCATTATTAAGTGTAACTGCTGCCTATAGTAATTCAAAAGCATTAGAGATAACTACAAATGTAACAAGAGTTGTGTTAGGAACATCAATTTTAAATTATATAGCAATTTTATATATTTTTGCATATATATTATCTAATTAAGGACTAATTATGGATAGATTATTATACTTAACAACATGGGATTTTTCAGATGGAGCTTCTATGGGGATTACCCGGAAAATCAGATCCCAGATAAAAGTGTTTACTAATGAAGAATTTAAAGTAGATTATACTTGCATTAAGGATGGTTTTGTTTGGTTATATATAGATGATGTTCCTAAGAATCTGGGAAAGGTTGGAGCCGGAAGAAAAATTGCAGCTAATTATTATCTGGCCAGGGAATTAAGAGACAGTAAATATCCTTTTGTATATACACGTTATGGATTAATGGATACTTTTTATTTTTGTACATTAAAAGAACTTCATAAAAATGGCAGTAGGATTGTTGTTGAAATACCGACATACCCATATGATGAGGAGAAAAATAGAGGATTACTTTGGTCGATACTTTTTGGTTGGGATAAACTTTATCGAAACCGTATAAAATATGTTGCAGATGCAATTTTTACTTACTCTGAAGACGATTCAATATTTGGTGTACCTACAATTAAGGGAAAAAATGGTACAGATTTCGATGAGATACATCTGCGAAAAGTAAAAGAAAAAAATAATACCATTGATTTAATTGCAGTGGCTGGGTTGGCAAAATGGCATGGTTATGATCGGTTGATAAAAGGGCTGGGTGAGTATTATAAGGAAGGGGGAAAGAGAATAGTAAGATTTCATATTGTAGGAGCCGGAAAACCTATTGAAGAATATAAAAATATTATTAGTCAATACGGCATACAGAATTATGTATACTTATATGGGCTAAAATATAATGATGAATTAGATGCTATTTATGATAAATGTGATATTGGAGTAGAGAATCTTGGATTTCATAGGACGGGAGTATACTATGCCAGTACATTAAAAGCAAAGGAATATGCTGCAAAGGGATTGCCTTTTATTACTTCATTAAACTTAGATATCTTTCAGAACGAATATTTTGTAATGAAAGTCCCGGCTGATGAATCCTCAATAAATGTGTATGATATTATAAATTTTTATGATAGTATCTATGATAGTTCAGACTATAAAAAGATTTGCTATGACATAAGGGAAAAGGCTAAAAAGATTTGTGATATTAGGATAACAATGTTACCTGTTATAAACTATTTAAAAAGGGATAGCAACTGGAAACTGGGAGATAAATAAATGCTTATAGAAGATTTTGTAAAGGTGGAGAGAGAACTTTATTTACTCGATAGAAATTATAAGGATTTCCCGTATTGGGTGTATGCCCGGTATGCAATATTTAGCTACTTAACAAAAATAGAAGATGGTATAGCCTTAAACAATCAAGAACTTAGCCAGGGATTATTTTGTGGCATAATATCCATGCTTTTTAATAGTTTAAATTTTATTGGGAAATGTAAAAGAAAAAAAGAAGCAGATATTTTAATTCTGAACCATGAAAGAAGAGTGCTGGAAAACAATAAGTATATATGCCTTTATACAGAACAAATAGCTGAAAAATATCAGAACAGTGTTGTTTTAGAACGGCCTTATAATTATAAACATTTAAAACCTGCTAAAACAAATAATATTATTTATTGTGATTATATTGAACTCGCAAGTTTATCTCAAGGCTTAATCTTGTGTATGTGTAAAACAAAAAAATATAGAGAAGCAAAAAAATTTTTTTTGATACAACTTGAAGAAATAGTAAACAGTTTTCAAAAAAAAGTTGGAACTAAAATAGAAATAAGTGATCTGGCTGAAACCGTTACAAGGCTTTATCTTTTATACTGTGTAAAGAAAAAGATTTTTAATAAAGTGCTTTCGATTATTGAACCCCATGTTATAATAGAAGTCGTGTCATACAATATGAATTGTATGATAATAAATGAATTGGCTGCAGAGAAAAAAATACCCACAATAGAATTACAGCATGGGGTTATGAGTGGATCGATTGCTTATAATTACCCGAAGAAAAGTGATGTTAAGCAGTTTCCTGATTATATATTTGTGTTTTCGGATTATTGGAAAAAATGTGCAGAATTTCCTATAGATGATAAAAACATAAAAGTTGTAGGTTATCCTTATTTAGAAGAAAAGGAAAAACAATATAACAAAATATTTACGGAAAAAAGAGGAAGGAATAAAAAAGTTGTATTATTTTTATCACAGTGGACAATTGGTAATGAGTTAAGCAAAATGGCAGTTGAATTTTCTGAGATTTGTGATGAAGAATATGAAATTATTTTTAAATTACATCCTGGAGAATATGAAAATTGGAAAAGGAATTATCCATGGCTGGAGAAAGAGGATAAGATTAAAGTCATAGATTCTTTGAAGCATAATATCTATGAATATTTTGCTATGAGTGATTATCAGGTGGGCGTGAGTTCTACCGCTATATATGAGGGATTGGAATTTGGGCTGGAAACTTATATTTATAAAATAAAAACATCTGAATGTATGAAAGCTTTGTGTGAGGATCATTATGCCTGTTATATTACTTCACCACAAGAACTGTACATGCAGATAAGGGATAAGAATACCATAAAGAATAGCCATGGCAGAAGTGAATTTTGGAAAAAGAATGCTTTACAAAATATGGAAAGGGAAATTGATAATATCTTACCTTAATCATATAAAAAGAGATATAATAAGAAAAGTATCTGTAAAAATAAAATGTGTAGAATAATTACTTGAGGGAAGGATATATAACATATGGTTAAAATATTAGTAACTGGAGCTGATGGTTTTATCGGCAGCCACCTTGTAGAGGAATTAGTAAATCAGGGTTATCAGGTTAAGGCATTTGTATATTATAATTCGTTTGGTACATGGGGATGGCTGGACTATTTATCTGAATCTACGATGAAGTATGTAGAAATTTTTCAGGGTGATATAAGGGATCCCCATGGTGTAAAAGAAGCGATGAAAGGAGTTCAGGCGGTATTTCATTTAGCAGCATTAATTGCCATTCCATACAGCTATCATTCACCAGATACATATGTGGATACAAATATTAAAGGAACGCTTAACATTTTGCAAGCTGCCCGAGAATTAGATATCAACAGAGTTTTAGTTACTTCTACTTCGGAAGTGTATGGGACAGCTAAGTATGTGCCTATCGATGAGCTGCATCCTTTTCAAGGACAATCACCATATTCAGCGACTAAAATAGGTGCGGATAGGTTAGCAGAATCTTTTTATCGATCTTTTTCATTGCCTGTGTCAATAGTAAGGCCATTTAATACTTATGGTCCAAGGCAATCTGCAAGAGCAGTTATTCCGACAATAATTACTCAATTATTATCGGGAGTGAATGAGATTAAACTAGGATCCCTTACTCCGACTAGAGATTTTAATTATGTAAAAGATACGGTGAATGGGTTTATTGAAATATATAAATCAGACAGGGCAATAGGCGAAGAAATAAATATTGCTACACAAAGGGAGATTACTATTGGAAAATTGGCAGAGGAACTGATTCATCAAATTAATCCAGCTGCATGTGTTGTATGTGAAGAGCAGAGATTACGGCCAGTTAAGAGTGAAGTTAACCGGTTATTGGGAAGTAATAAAAAAATAAAAGAGTTAACGAATTGGGAGCCGCAGTACACCTTTGAGCAGGGGCTGGCGGAAACAATTGAATTTTTTAAGAAAAATATGAATTTGTATAAGGCTGACAGATATAACATTTAGTGAGAGAGGTTATTTATGGATATACATCAATTAGTAATATCTGAAGAAGCGACTGTTTTAGACGCAATGAGACAATTAGAGCAGGGATCAAGAAAGATTCTTTTTATTTTGGATGATAGAAGGCTGGCAGCATCTATAACTGATGGGGATATTAGGCGTTGGATTTTATCAGGGGGAAACCTTGAAGAGTCAGTAAGAAAAGTGGGAAATTATAGCCCACTTTATTTACATTTAAATGATATTAATCTGGCAGAAGGTTTAATGCGTGACAATTCTATTGAAGCAGTACCGATTGTGAATGAAGGGAATGAATTGATATCGGTTGTTTTTTGGAATGACAAAAATATTCAGATTGAAAAACCGAAGATTAATCTACCTGTTGTTATGATGGCAGGGGGATTAGGGACGAGATTGTATCCATATACTAAAATTTTACCTAAGCCACTGATGCCAATCGGAGAAATTCCGATTGCAGAAAGAATTATCAATCAATTTTACGAGGTGGGATGCAATCAGTTTTTTTTGGTGGTTAATCATAAAAAAAATATGATAAAAGCATATTTTAATGAAATTGACAAAAAATATGACATTCAATATATAGATGAAGATGTTCCTTTAGGAACAGGAGGCGGGATAAGTCTGCTTAAAGGTAAAATTAATTCAACTTTTATCCTGACTAATTGTGATATTTTGGTCGAAGAAAATTTTAGTAAAATATATGAATTCCATAAAAAAGAAAAAAATATAATTACTATGATTTGTTCCTTGAAAAATTTTACGATTCCATATGGAGTGGTAAATATTGCACATGACGGTACTATTGAAAGCTTACAGGAAAAACCAAAGATATCTTTTTTCACTAATACGGGTTGCTATTTGGTGGAAGCAAGGGTAATTGATGAATTAGAAGAAAATCGGAATGTAAATTTCCCGGAACTAATTGAAGAGTACAAGAAAAAGTGTGAGAAAGTAGGAGTATATCCGGTAGGGGAAAATTCTTGGCTGGATATGGGGCAGATTGATACATTTGAGGAAATGAATAGAAAGTTTGAAAAATAAAGACTGAGGTTTAATATGTTGGAAATTATCTCATATAAAGAAAAAGAAAAATGGAATAATATTGTAAAGTCTTTTAGTAATTGGGATGTTTATTTCCTTTGTGAATATTCTGTTTCTTTTATGATTCATGGAGATGGCGTTCCCCAATTATTTTATTACAAAGATAAAAAAATGAGAATGTGCTATGCTATGATGCTTAACGATTTAGCTGATAACGAAGTATATAATGGTGTACTGGAAAAAGGGCAGTACTATGATTTAACGACTCCATATGGTTATGGTGGACCAATTGCTGATGGTGAAATAAACAGTGCTTCAGCTGAAATATTTATGGTTGAAATGATTAGTTATTGTAAACAGCATAACATAGTTAGCCAATTTTTCAGATTTTGTCCATGGTTGGGCAACCATATGGTTTTAAACGGTCTTTGCGATGAGAGATTCCTGAAAAATACGATATATATGGATACGACTGAAGAATCGTGTATTTTTTTAAATATGGACACCAAAAATCGTAATATGGTTAGAAAAGCCCGTAAATGTGAGGTGACAATTACTCAGGACTCAGGTGAAGGATTAGAGCGATTCATATCCATATATAATGAAACAATGTAAAGAGATGAAGCAGAACAATACTATTTCTTTTCTAAAGATTATTATAAATATATAATCGAAAATATGTCAGATAACGTACGTTTCTTTTATGCGGAGAGAGAAAGAGAAGTTATTAGTGCAGCAATAGTATTATATGGAAATCATTATGCACATTATCATTTGTCCGGAATGTGTACAGAGGCCAGGGGATTTGGTTCTATGAACTTATTATTATATGAAGTAGCATGTTGGGCGGCTCGTAAAGGATTAAATTTGTTTCATTTGGGAGGCGGAGTAAAGCCGGAAGACAGTTTGTTTCAATTTAAAAAACAGTTTAATAAACAGGAAAGATTAGAATTTTGGATCGGTTCTAATATTTTTATACAGAAAAAATATGATGAATTAATAAAGATTAGAAAAAAAATGAATCCGGAATGGAATGATAAAAACCAATTTATGATAAAGTATAGGGGACAATAGAAGAAGAACATGATGTATGCTAACAGACAAAGTGATAGATTGGAGATTTGATATGGGGAAGACATTTATTATTGCAGAGGCAGGGGATAATCATAATGGGAATTTTGAAAATGCTTTAAAACTTGTTGATGCAGCAAAAGAGGCAGGAGCTGATTGTGTTAAATTTCAGACATTTATTACTGAAGAAATAATATCAAAAAACGCTCAAATGGCAGAATATCAAATTAATAATACGGGGAGAGAAGAGAGCCAATTTGCCATGGTAAAAAGATTAGAACTAACTTTCTCCCAATTTACGCAGATAAAAGAATACTGTGATAAAAAGGAAATAATGTTTTTATCTACCCCATTCGATATACCAAGTATAGAGTTTTTAGAAAGATTAAAAATTCCCTTTTTTAAAATCCCTTCCGGTGAAGTCACAAATCTTCCATATTTGATTAAAATAGCTAGTTATGGTAAAAAAGTTATACTATCTACGGGAATGTGTGAAGTGGAAGATGTGCAACGGGCGGTGCAAATATTGGAGAATAATGGATGTGGCGCTATTACATTGCTGCATTGTAATACAGAATATCCTACGCCATATGAAGACGTTAACTTAAATGCAATGGTCACGATGAAAAAACGATTCAAAAAGGAAGTTGGATATTCAGATCATACAGTCGGAATAGAGGTACCCATTGCTGCGGTTGCAATGGGGGCTACAGTTGTTGAGAAGCATTTTACGTTGGATAAAACTATGCCTGGCCCTGATCATAAAGCAAGTTTGGAACCTGATGAATTAAAGGCTATGGTTATCGGAATAAGGAATATAGAAAAGGCTTTGGGTGATGGAAATAAAAGAGTCAGCAGTTCGGAACGAAAGAATATTGTTATTGCCAGGAAAAGTATTGTTGCCAGAAGAAGTATTGCTAAAGGAGAGATATTTACTGAAGATAACCTTGCAGTAAAAAGACCTGGAAACGGAATAAATCCTATGCTGTGGTATGATATAATTGGGACAAAAGCAAGTAAAGATTTTTCGGAAGATGAGTTGATTAAAATATGATAAGAAAATACAGGAAAAAAATTGCAGTTGTGACAGCTACCCGAGCAGAATATGGTGTGCTAAAAAGATTATTAAAAATTTTAAGTGAAGATAAAGAATTGGAATTATTGCTTTATGTGACAGGGACTCATTTATCTAAAGAATTTGGCTATACTATAGAAGAAATACAAAGTGATTCGTTTCCTGTCAGGGAGATGGTTGATATTCACGCGCGAGGCGGCGGAGTGATGGATATTGCGGAAAGCATAGCAGAAGCTCAATTGAAATTTGTTAAGTTGTTTTCGGCGGATTTGCCGGATATTTTGCTTGTTGTAGGAGACAGATATGAATTATTGCCTATTTGTACAAGTTCATTACTTTTGAGAATTCCTATTGCGCATATATCGGGTGGAGAGGTGACTGAGGGTGCAATTGATGACGTTATAAGAAATTGCATAACAAAAATGAGTTATTTACATTTTCCGTCCTGTGCCGAATATAGAAACAGAATTATACAAATGGGAGAAAATCCTCAAAGAGTATTTGATTATGGGGATATTGGAGTAGATTCCATTATGCATATGGAAAGACTGTATAAAGCCCAACTTGAAGAAAGCATGTTAATAAAGTTGGATAGACCTTTTTCACTTGTTACTTTTCATCCGATTACTATGTTACAGGATAGTAGTGAACAATTAACCGAATTGCTAATGGCATTAGAAAAAAAGAATGAATATTTATACATCATAACAAAAGCTAATGCGGATATCGGGGGTGAAAGTATAAACAAGCAGTTAGAAGAATTTTGTGAAACACATAATCATTGTATATTATTCTCATCATTGGGAAGTAAAAAGTATATAAGTTTACTTGCTTTATGCGAATTTGTGATAGGGAATTCTTCCAGTGGGATATATGAGGCTCCTGCGTTTAAAAAACCTGTAGTAAATATTGGCGACAGACAGAAAGGCAGAATAAAAGCCAAATGTATTATAGATTGTCCGCCAAATAGAAATGATATCATAGCAGCAATTGAGAAAACCGAGGATATTGGATTCAGGAATTCGATTAAAAATATGCAAATACCTTTTGCGGGAGGGAATACAGCGGAACGTATTATAGATACAATAAAAGACTTTTTAAATAATAATAGAATTAATCTTATGAAAGGCTT
>ENA-UOJP01002173-UOJP01002173.1-human-gut-metagenome-genome-assembly--contig:-C102-NODE-2173-length-17106-cov-6.302035_pt1 | contig 17106 bp, 16 predicted proteins | sample MGYA00242353_ERZ723900 | MGnify/ENA metagenome assembly ERZ723900
GACCCTCGACACTTCTCACCCAGACCCCCCCCGGGCCGGGGGGGCGGGGGGCGGGGGGGGGCCGCCGGCCCCCCCCCCCACGGAACTTTTTCAAAAAGATCATATATAAAAGAGGGGATACAACAATCGGAAAGGTGGTACATGATGAAAAAACTAGGTTCTTTTCTACTCATCCTGGCACTGACGGCCGGAACGCTGGCCGGATGCGGAGGTTCTGGCGGAAACAGCTCAGACGCCGCGGAAAAGGACACATTGACGGTGGTCATTAACTCTGATCCAGGCACGCTGGACCCTCATGACAACGTCAACTTCGCACCTCACCAGGTAAAGCGCCAGATATACGAAACGCTGGTAGTCCGCAATGACGAGGGGGAGCTGGTGCCCTGGCTGGCGGAGAGCTGGGAATATGAGGATGACGAAACGCTGGTCTTTCAAATTCGCCAGGGAGTGAAATTTCACAACGGCGAGGAACTCAAGGCAAGCGATGTGCTCTTTTCCTTAAAGCGCGCTTTGGACGACAACACCACCGGTGCAATTCAAGTCAACCGCATCGATTTTAACAGATGTGAGGTAATGGGAGATTATACTGTTAAGATTGTAACAGATGGACCGTATGCCATGCAGCTGGCCATGCTGGAAAACCCCTTGATCTCTATGATCAGTGAGAAGCCATACACCGAGTCCGGCGGCGACTTTTTCGAGGCTCCCATCGGCACCGGGCCCTACAAGCTGGTGTCCTATGCTGCTGGCGACAGCGTGGTGCTGGAGGCCAATGAGGAGTACTGGAGAGAGGGCGAGCCCCACATTCCCAACTTAATCTTCCGTGTCATCACGGACGCCTCCAGCCGGGCCATCGAGGCGGAATCCGGCGGCGCCGACATTGTCTATGATATCAGCGCCAACGATGTAGAGCGCGTGGCCGCCAACCCCGGCGTCAATCTGGTATCCATGGCGGGCTACAACACCTCCTATCTGCTTTTCAACCAAAATCGGGAGCCTCTCTCTGATATCCGCGTTCGGGAGGCGATCTTCCTGGCACTGGACGTCCCCACAGCCATTGAAGTGGCCTACGGCTCTTTTGGCGAGCTGGGCAGCGGCATCGTCTCTCCGGGTGTGGAGGGCCGTCATCCCGATCTGACCCCTTATTTCCCGACACGGGACCTGGAGCGGGCGAAGCAGCTGCTGGAGGAGGCTGGATATGGCGGCGGGCTGACTCTGGAGATCATTTGTGAAAACTCCAATCAGCAGCGTATGGATTTCTGCGAGGCGGCGCAGGCCCAGCTGGCGGAGGTTGGCATCACGTTGGTTCCGAAGTTCCTAGATGCAAATGACTGGGCCGCCACAACCATCAACGGCGGTACGGATATTGCCATATACGGCACGACCGCCAGCACCGGCGAGGCCGGTCGAATTTTGATGCGCTATGCGCCGGGCATCGCTGAATACGGCGCTGTAAACTGGACCGGCCCAGAGGCCGAGGCCTATGCGGAGCTTTTGAACACGGCTTTAGCCACCATTGATGCCGACGCGCGCAACACCATGTATCACACCTGCCAGGAACTGCTGATGGAGAACTTCGTCTGCTACCCCATCTGGCACAAGGAAATCAACGCGGCGCTGCAGTTGGATGTGCAGGGATTCCATCTGATGCCAACCTATGAAAATCATTACCTACAGTACGTCTATTTTGGAGAAGACGCCCGCGAGACGTCGCGGTCCGGACATCATTGGCTGTGCCTGTGCGGGCCCTTTGGCCCGCACAGGGCGTATCCGGGGCACATGAAGTAGTGCATACCGGAGAGGGCGCGGAGCTCTGCCAGTTTGAGAGCTAAGAGGTGAAAAGCATGCTGCGATACATATTGAAACGAATTCTGCTGATGATTCCGGTACTGCTGGGGATCGTCGTGATTGTCTTTACACTGATGTACGTGGGCGGGGGCGACCCCACCATCTCGATCCTGGGCGAAAATGTGACACCGGAGGCCCAGGCGGAAATTCGGGAGGAGCTGGGATTAGACGATCCATACCTAGTGCGCCTGGGGAATTACCTGCTGGACCTGCTCCACGGCGACCTGGGGGACTCCTATCGCTCCAAGCGTCCGGTGATGGATGAAATTTTGGCGCGCTACCCTACGACCTTGAAGCTGACCTTTGGCAGCATCGCGCTGGGGATTGTGGTGGGTGTCATCGTCGGCATCATCTCCGCTGTCAGGCAGTACTCTCTCCTGGATAAAATCGGAACGTTTATCTCGCTTTTTGGCGTGTCCGCGCCCTCATTCTGGATTGCCATGATGCTGGTATTGGTGTTCTCTGTCAAACTGAACCTGCTGCCGGCGACAGGGAGCCACACCCTGGCCTGCTGGGTGCTGCCAGTGGTGACTCTGGGGCTGCAATGCGGCGCATTTATCATGCGTATGACCCGCTCGAGCATGCTGGAGGTTATCCGCCAGGATTATATCCGTACAGCCAAGGCCAAGGGCCAGTCGGAATTCAAAATCGTCATAAGCCACGCCTTCCGCAATGCCCTGGTGCCGATTATTACCACCATTGGCATCCAGATCTGCGGATTTTTAGCTGGGTCTGTGCTGGTAGAGAGTGTATTTGCCCTGCCAGGGCTCGGTAAATACGTGGTGGATTCTGTTAATTACAAGGATTATCCTGCCGTACAGGGGGTGGTGCTGTTCATCGCCATCAACTGTGTGATCATCAACCTGCTTACAGATATCATCTATTGTTTCGTGGACCCGCGTATCAAGGCGCAGTATGGCCGGAAAAAGGGTGTGAAGTTTTCGCAAAAGGAGGCTGCGCAGCATGGCTAAGACAACTAGGAAGAAAAGCAGCCCCTGGCGGGATGTCTTTCACCGGCTCAAGAGGAACAAGCTGGCCATGCTGGGACTGGTCATTTTGATTTTGGTTCTGCTGATGGCAGTTTTTGCAACGGTTCTGGCACCCTATGACTACGCCGCGCAGGCCACCGCAGAGGCAAAACAGTTTCCCAGCGCGGAGCACCTGCTGGGCACGGACAATTTCGGCCGGGATATTTTGAGCCGCATCATGGTGGGCAGCCGTTACACGCTGATGATCGGCTTTGGATGCATCACCATCGCCTGCCTAATTGGCACAGTGTTGGGAGCGCTGGCCGGATTCTACAAGCGGCTTGATAATCTGATCATGCGCTTGACGGACATTGTGATGGGGATTCCCACCTTCATGCTGGCCATCAGCATCATCGCGGCGCTGGGCACGGGGATCAAGACCATGATGCTGGCTCTGTGCATCACCTCGACCCCCGCCTTCATCCGGATTGTGCGGGCGCAGGTGCTGACCATCAAGGATCAGGAGTATGTGGAGGCCGCCCGCTCCATCGGCGCGGGGAACCTGCGCATCATGACCAAACATATCCTGCCAAACGCCCTTGCACCGATTATCGTGCAGTACACCCTGGGCGCGGTAAATCTCATTTTGTGGGCCGCGTCGCTGAGTTTTCTCGGCATGGGGGTTCAGCCGCCCACTCCGGAATGGGGGCTGATGGTCTCAGCGGGGAGAGCGTATCTGTACAGCGAGTGGTATATGTCGCTGATTCCAGGGTTAGCCATCATCATCACGACGTATGCCCTCAATCTGCTGGGAGACGGTCTGCGGGACGCGCTGGACCCGCGGCTGAAACACTGAGGGCAGGGGGGAAACTTATGGAAAAGAATCTGTTAGAAATCAAAAACCTGGTGGTTCAATACGTGGTGGATGGCGAGACTGTGGAGGCTGTCAACGGCATTGACCTGGAAATTGGCTACGGAGAGACGCTGGGCCTGGTGGGGGAGACCGGTGCCGGCAAGACTACCACGGCCCTGAGCGTCATGGGATTGATTCCAAACCCGCCGGGAAGAATGGTCTCCGGAGAGATTATCTATGACGGCAGGACCATCAGCGGTTTAAAAGAAAAGGAGTACCGCAAGATCCGGGGCGGAGAGATCACAATGATCTTCCAGGACCCCATGACATCGCTGAACCCGGTGATGACGGTAGGCGAGCAAATTGCAGAGGTGGTGCGCCTGCATGCCAAGTGCTCCCGGCTGGAGGCCGTGGAGCGGGCAGTGCGGATGCTGGAGCTGGTGGGCATTACCAGCGAGCGCTACCACCAGTACCCCCATGAATTCTCCGGCGGCATGAAGCAGCGGGTGATGATTGCCATTGCCCTGGCCTGCACGCCGAAGCTCCTGATTGCTGACGAGCCCACCACGGCGTTGGACGTCACCATCCAGGCCCAGGTGCTGGAACTGATGAACAAGCTCAAACAGGAGTTCGGAACCGCCATGCTGCTGATTACTCATGACTTAGGTGTGGTGGCTGAGGTCTGCGACAGTGTCGCCATCATTTATGCCGGTGAGATCGTGGAACGGGGGAGTTTGTCACAGGTGTATGGAGGAGTCTGCCACCCTTATACCCAGGGGCTATTTGATTCCCTGCCGGACCTGGACGAGGAGAGCGAGCGGCTCAAAACCATCCAGGGCATGATGCCGGACCCTTCCGATCTGCCCCGGGGCTGCAAGTTCCATCCGCGCTGTCCAAACTGTACGGACCAGTGCAAGACCGAGAACCCGCCAGTTGTGGAGGTGGAGCCGGGGCATAAGGTCAAGTGCTGGCTGGCGCAGGAAGGAGGAGAACCATGAGCGTTTTACTAGAGGTCAACCATCTGCAAAAATATTTCCATACCAAGTCCGGCACTTTGCACGCGGTGGAAAATGTGAGCTTTCAACTGGAAGAGGGGAAGACTCTGGGCGTGGTGGGAGAGTCCGGCTGCGGGAAGTCCACGCTGGGTCGAGTGATTTTACATCTGCTACCGGCCACCGGCGGCAAAATCTTCTTCCAGGGCGAGGATATCTCCAAGCCCTCCAAGGCAAAGCTGCACGAGCTGCGGCGGGATATGCAGATGGTGTTCCAGGACCCGTTTTCCTCCATCAATCCCCGCATGACGGTGAGCCAGATCATCGGGGAACCATTGGAAATCTATAAGCTTTGTAAAAGCAAGGAAGAGTATGCCAGGCGCGTTCATGAGATCATGGACACAGTAGGATTGGCCTCTAGGCTGGCGGGGGCTTATCCCCATGAACTGGACGGCGGCCGCCGTCAGCGGATCGGCATCGGCCGGGCACTGGCACTGAACCCCAAATTTATTGTCTGTGATGAGCCGGTATCCGCGCTGGACGTGTCCATTCAGGCGCAGGTACTGAACCTGATGCAGGATCTGCAGCGGGACTTGCACCTGACGTACATCTTTATCACCCACGATCTGTCAGTTGTGAAGCACATCTCCGATGAGATTTTAGTCATGTATCTGGGCACCATGGTGGAAAAGGCGGAGTCCAGAGAGCTGTTCCGCCATCAGTACCACCCCTACACCCAGGCACTGCTGTCTGCGATTCCCCGTCCACAACTGGAGAAAAAGCAGGAGCGCATTCTGCTCAAGGGGGAGATCACCTCTCCCATTGAGCCGCCGCCCATGTGCCGCTTTGCGCCCCGCTGCATTTACGCGACGGAAAGCTGTTTCGCAAGCCAGCCGGAGTTGACAGAGGAGACGCCCAACCATTTTGTAGCCTGCTGCCGGTGCGCAGAATTCGTTTGAAATTTTGATAGATGGGAAGATGAGGCGAGCGATGAGGCAGATTCAGAACAGTGAGCGCTTGCTCAATGCTGGTGGTCGGAAGTCCCGGCACGTGGCACCGGAAATTCTGATGAGCCGCTGTGCGATCTGGATTACCAGAATATGACCTGTATGAGTCGGAACGTGATCATCGGTGAGCAGCAATGAGACCTGAGAAACAAAGCGGGTCTATGTGATCGGCGCAAGTAAAACTGCAAGAGCCATACTGGATGTTCATATCATAGGAGACGATCTGATCTGCACAAACTCTGTTCTTCTTCAAAAGGCCATTGCAGAAAAAGCGTGTACCTGCATGGTTAGGAAGCCCAACCAGGTGGGAACCATCAGGGGAGATAGCAGGACTGCGAAAGGCCAATGTATGGCTCTGCTCCTGCCGTCGGGGCAGGCGGCACTACGCTCTGACGAACGTGGGAGCTTTCTGACAGAGCTGATACGGGCGGAGAGCCTGTATCTTGGCACAAGGCTCAGCGCACTGCAGAACTATAAGCGAATGGGGGGACGGGACAGCTCGTTCCCTCTACCGCTCTGTAGATGGAAAATTCACGGGCAGCCGTATGGCGGGCGGAAGTCCGGCTCAAACTAAGAAGTATGGATTGGCAGAAAATTTTTCGGTGGCGGGTAAATAGGGATTGACTCTATACCTGAAATAGGGATTATCATCATCCGTGAAAGGGTGATTTATACAGGACAACCCTAGGAATGCCGATGACCGGGGCTTAGGGAGGTGTTGCAGAATCCACTTGCAATTTTAAAGATTATGTTCTATACTAAATTGTGAATTTCATGCAGGATTACCAGATACTAGCAGATCTTTTTGGGCGCTATCATGAGAAGAGTGCTGGAAATCCCGATGAAATGGCATGCAAACCATGTAAGGAGAACTGGCGGGAGTTTTCAATAAGGAGAGAAGGTGAGAGCAAAATGTCTCTAGATGCGATTGAAAAGGTCACGGAAATTGAACAGCAGATGCGGGAGCTCCGGGCCAATGCCGATGCGCAGGTTCAGAAAGTGAAAGCAGATGCTGAACGAGACGGGCAGGCACGATTAGTACAGGCACGTGCCGCGGCGGCGGAGGAGGGCAAGGCGCTGATGAAAGCGGCAGAAAGCCGCGCTGCACAAAAAGCGGAGGAGATTCAGCGCAATGCAGAGAAAGAGGCCGACACCTTGCGGAAAACGGCGGAGCAGCGGTTGGAGGAAGCTGCGGAGTTTATTGTCGGAAGGGTTGTGAGTCACTGAGATGGCAATTGTAAAAATGAAAAAGCTCCGTGTGATGGCCCTGGCCGAATGTAGGGAAGATCTGCTGGGCGGCTTGCAGCACCTGGGATGTGTGGAGATCAGCGAACCAAATCTCTCTGACCCAGCCTGGTCAGCGTTGCTGCGGCGGGGAAGTTCCTCCTTGGCTCAAACCAGGACGGAGATCGCGGATGCGCACACTGCCCTGGCGGCGATTAAGCAGTACGCAAAGGTAAAGGACGGTTTGTTCATTCAGCGAAGACAGGTCTCAGAACAGGAATTCCTGGACCCGACAGGCAAGGAGCAGGCAAAGGCGGTCAGCCAGAAGATTGGCGGGGCGCTGCGCGAGATCAGCTGCCTGCAGGGGGACGAGGCAAGACTCACCGCGCGGCGGCAGGCCCTGACACCTTGGGCTTCGCTGGATATGCCGCTGGAGTTGGAGGGAACGGCTCATGCCCGGTTTCGGCTGATGGTTTGCCCCAGTGGAACGGACATCGGCGCGGTGCGGATCGCGCTGGCAGATGTTGCGGCAGAACTCTATGAGGTTTCTGCGGATAAACAACAGACGTATGTACTGCTTCTTTGCCACCGGGCGGAAGAGGAGACTGCGCAGGAGCTCTTACGGCCGTTTAATTTCAGTGCCGTCGCTTTTCCGGGAACCACGGGCACAGCCGCGGAGAACATGGACGCCCTGGACCAGAGCCTTGCGGACAACAAGAAGGCACAGGAGGCGGCTGCTGCGGCCATTGTTCAGGATGCCAAGTCCAGGGATGTCCTGCGGATGTACCTGGATCAGCTGCGGGCTGAAGCGGAGAAGGATGCCAGCGCCGAGCGGCTACTGACCGATGGCACGATCCTCTTTTTTGAGGGCTGGGCACCGGCTGAGAGCCTGCGAGAGGTAGAAAAGCTTTTGCAGAGCATGGACTGCGCCTGGGAGGCGGAGGACCCTGCGCCGGAGGAAATCCATGATGTGCCGGTGCGTCTGAAAAACAACTGGCTGACCAAACCGCTGAACATGGTGACGGAGATGTACTCGCTCCCCGCCTATAACAATGTGGACCCCAACCCACTGATGGCGCCTTTTTTCATCCTGTTTTACGGGATTATGATGGCGGACATGGGATATGGGCTTTTGATGTTCCTGGCAGGTTTTTTCATCAGCAGGAAATACCGGCCAAAGGGCACCATGGGACACCTTTTCGGTCTCATGACTTTGTGCGGTGTCAGCACCTTTATCATGGGTGCCATCACAGGCGGCTTCTTCGGGGACTTTTTGACTCAGGCGGTTCTGCTGACCACAGGGAGGGAGTTTGCGCTGCCGGCGCTTTTCACGCCACTGGACGATACGCTGATGATTCTGCTGGGCTCCATGGCATTGGGCTTGGTACACATCATCACAGGCATGGCCATCAGCTTTGTGAGAAAGCTGCAAAACGGCGCAGTTCTGGACGCGGTATTTGAAGAGGTCACTTGGTGGGTGGTATTCCTGGGAATTGGCTTGACGGCTCTTGGGATCACCAATCTGGTGTTGTATCTGGGCATCCTCCTCGTAGTGGCCGGTCCCTTGATTACAGGAAAGGGCTTTGGAAAAGTGACTGGAATTTTTGCCTCCCTGTATAACCATATCACCGGGTACTTTGGCGATATCCTCTCTTACTCCCGTCTGATGGCGTTGATGCTGGCAGGCAGTGTGATTGCACAGGTATTTAATACTCTGGGAGCGATTCCGGGAAACATCATCGTCTTTATCATCATCTCCATGGCGGGCAATGCCCTGAACTTTGCCCTGAATCTGTTGGGCTGCTATGTGCATGACCTGCGTCTGCAGTGCCTGGAGTTCTTCAACAAGTTCTATGAGGACGGCGGAAAGCCGTTTCGGCCCTTGGCAATGGACACGAAGTATGTGGATATTACAGAATAACAACTGTTTAGGAGGAAACTACAATGACTGATTTGGCACAAATGGTAGAATTGCAGCAGTCCCTGACCATTCTGGGAACCATCGGCGGTCTGGCGCTGGCACTGCTGGGAGCGGGCCTTGCGGCTGTGCTTCCCGGCATCGGCTCCGCCAAGGGCACCGGTATCGCCGGCGAGGCGGGCACTGGCCTTCTGTGTCAGGACCCCAGCAAGTTCGGCAAGGTCATGATCCTGCAGGTGATCCCCGGCACCCAGGGCCTGTATGGCCTGGTGGTGTGGTTCTTCGCCATCTTCCGCATGGGCCTTTTATCCGGAACGCTTCCGGAGCTGACCATTGCTCAGGGAATGCAGTATTTCTTTGCATGCCTGCCTATGGCTTTGGGCGGACTGTTCTCTGCCATTGCCCAGGGCCGCGTGGCAGCTGGCTCCATCAACATTCTGGCTAAGAAACCTGACGACTGGTCCAAGGGCATGGTGCTCTGCATCACCGTGGAGTTCTACGCGATTTTGTCCCTGCTGGCCTCCATGCTGATGATCATCAATATCAGCGCCTGACCCCGGGGAAAGGGGAGCTCATGATGAACGGAATCGAAAAAATCACCCAGAGAATCCAGTCTGACGCGCAGGCGGAAATCAACGCCGTGCTCACTCAGGCCCGGGAGGAGGCGGCGCAGATTACTGCACGCTATGAGGCCCAGGCTCAAGTGGAAACCACGGAGCTAAGGGCGAAGAATGAGCGCTCCGCCGCAGAGCGGGAAGAGCGGCTCGTCAGCGCCGCCCAGATGGAAGCGCGCAAGACGGCGCTCGCCACCAAGCAGGAGCTGGTGGAGCGGGCTTACGCGCTGGCGCTGGAGAAGCTGTGCGCTCTGCCGGAAAAGGAGTACACAGAGGTTCTGGCGAAGCTGCTGGTGCAAGCCTCGTCCACGGGACGGGAGGAAGTTGTGTTCTCATCCCAGGATCGGGAGCGCATCGGCAAAGCGGCCGTGGCCAGGGCCAACGAGATGCTGGCGGCTGCGGCTGCGCCGGACCTGCCTTCGGCCTCCGGCAAGGTGGGAGAGATTCTGGGCAAGGTGGTGGCCGGCGTGAGCGCCATCGCCCAGGGAACCGCGATGCTCTCTCTCTCCGAGGAGACCCGTCCTATGCGGGGCGGCTTCATTTTGAAGGATCAGAATGTGGAGGTCAATTGCACCTTTGAGACGTTAGTGCGCCTGCAAAGGGCGGAGACTGCGGGAGCGGTGGCAAAAAAGCTGTTCGGGTAAGGAGGCAGTGTCTTGACAAAAAAAATCAAGGACACCGATTATCTGGCGGTTTCTGCCCGGGTCCGTGCCATGGAGAACAGCCTTCTCACCCGGGAACGGATGGAACAGGTGCTGGAGGCCCGCACAGATGAGGAGGCTGTAAAAATTCTTCAGGAGTGCGGCTACCCAGAGCTGGACCCGGCCAGGCCGGAGGCCATGGACGCAGCCCTTTCCCAAGTGCGGGAGGCAACTCTGGCCGATTTGAGCGACGGTATTCCGGACGCCAGATATCTGGATATTTTCAAGCTGAAATATGATTATCACAATGTAAAGGCCCTGTTGAAGGCGGAAGCCATGGGGACAGATGCCGCGCATATGCTGATGGATATGGGCCGGGTTCCTGTAGCGGAGCTGAAAGCGGCTATGGAGAGCGGGCATATGGAGGAACTGCCGCCCTGCCTTGCTGCTGCGGCGGAGGAAGCCCGGTCGGTGCTGAATACCACGCGAGACCCCCAGCTGAGCGATATGACGCTGGACCGCTGGTGTTACCGAGAGATGCTGGAAGCGGCGGAGACTACCGGTAGTGCGTTTCTCCAGGGCTATGTACAGGTTCAAATCGACGCGGCAAACCTCAGGTCCCTGGTGCGGACGCTCCGTATGGGGAAGAATGCAGATTTTCTGCGCGGTGTGCTGTTTGACGGCGGAGACGTGGACAAAGCAGCCATTTTGAGAGTGAGCGCAGACGGCGGCGCAGGTCTTGCGGAGCTGTACGCCCCAACCACCCTGGCGGAGGCCGGCGCTGCTGGCGCGGATATTCTTAAGAGCGGTGCCATGACGGAGTTTGAAAAGCTCTGTGACGACGCGGTGAGCGGCTATCTCTCCGCTGCGCAGTTTGTGCCCTTTGGTGAGGCGCCGCTGATTGGCTATCTGGCAGCCCGGGAGACGGAGTATACCAACCTGCGGATTTTGCTGCTGGGCCGTGGAGCCGGTCTGGCCCCGGAACTGATCCGTGCGCGGCTGCGCCGGAGCTATGTGTAAGGTGGTGGAGTGATGGCTACGACATACCGAATTGCCGCCGTGGGCGACTGGGAGTCCGTTATGGGCTTTCGGGCCATCGGCCTGGACACCTATCCGGTAGCCTCCGTGGAGGAGGCCAAGGACAAGATACGGGAGCTGGCCAAAACGGACTGCGCGGTGATTTACCTCACGGAGACGCTGGCCAAGGATATGGAGGAGCTGCTGGATCGCTACAAGGATGAGCTCCGGCCCGCGATTATTCTGATTCCCGGAAGAGAGGGATCTCTTGGCATCGGCAAAGAGAATCTCCAGCGGGCAATTGAGCGGGCGGTTGGAGCGGATATTCTGTAAAACCGCTGTGCTGATGTGAGAAACAGCCTCGGAAGAGAAATTTCCAAGGAAGAAGGTATTCTGATTTGAGCGGTAAAATTGTAAAAGTTTCCGGACCGCTGGTGGTGGCCACAGGGCTGTCGGACGCCAATATGTCCGACGTAGTCCGCGTGGGTCCGCAGCGTCTGATCGGCGAAATCCTGACGATGAAGGGCGACACCGCCTCCATCCAGGTATATGAGGAGACTTCCGGCCTGGGCCCCGGCGCGGAGGTAGTTACCACCGGCGCGCCCATGAGCGTGGAGTTGGGGCCCGGCATGATTGAGGGCATCTACGATGGTATTCAGCGCCCGCTGGAGAAAATCATGGAGAAGGTGGGCGCCAGCATCACTCGCGGCGTGGAGGTCCCCGCCGTGGACCATGAGAAGAAATGGGACTTTACCGCCACCGCCAAGGTGGGCGACAAGGTCGTGGGCGGAGACGTTCTGGGCACTGTGCCGGAGACCTCCGTAGTGCTCCATAAGATCATGGTGCCCCCGCAGCTGGGTGGGACCCTTGTTAAAATTGAGAGCGGTTCGTTCAACGTGACAGAGACCATCGCCGTTTTGAAGACTGACGATGGCAGGGAAGTGCCCCTGACCATGCTGCAGAAGTGGCCTGTCCGCGTGGGCCGGCCTTACACGAAAAAATATCCCCCCAAGCGGCCCCTGTGCTCTGGACAGCGGATCATTGACACCATGTTTCCCATCGCCAAGGGCGGCACTGCGGCGGTCCCCGGCCCCTTCGGCTCCGGTAAGACCGTGGTCCAGCACCAGCTGGCTAAGTGGTCCGACGTGGATATTGTGGTCTACATTGGCTGCGGCGAGCGTGGCAACGAGATGACCGACGTGCTGCGGGAGTTCCCGGAGCTGAAAGACCCTCGCACCGGCGAGAGCCTGATGAAGCGGACGGTGCTGATCGCCAACACCTCCGACATGCCTGTGGCGGCCCGAGAGGCCAGCGTCTACACCGGTATCACCATCGCGGAGTATTTCCGGGACATGGGCTATGACGTGGCGGTTATCGCAGACTCCACTTCCCGCTGGGCCGAGGCGCTGCGCGAGATGTCCGGCCGGCTGGAGGAAATGCCCGGCGAGGAGGGCTACCCGGCCTACCTTGCCTCCCGCCTTGCTCAGTTCTATGAGCGGGCCGGCAGTGTGGAGTGCATCGGCTCTGACGAGCGCCGGGGCAGTCTGACAGCCGTGGGCGCGGTGTCGCCTCCGGGCGGTGACCTCTCCGAGCCGGTCTCCCAGGCTACCATGCGGATTGTCAAGGTGTTCTGGGCACTGGATGCATCGCTGGCCTATAAGCGCCATTTCCCGGCCATCAACTGGCTGACCTCCTATTCCCTGTATCTGGACACCCTGAAACCTTGGTTTGACGAGAATTTGGGAGAGGAGTTCATGCGCAACCGCACAAAGGCCATGGGGATTTTACAAAATGAATCCAGCCTGAATGAGATTGTCCAGCTGGTGGGCAAAGACGCTCTCTCGCCTGCCGACCAGCTGACACTGGAAGTGGCCCGGATGGTCCGGGAGGACTTCCTGCAGCAAAACGCCTTCATGGATGTGGACAGTTTCTCCGCCTATGAGCGGCAGGAAAAGCTGCTGGCGCTGATTCTGCGTTACGACGCTTTGTGCCGCGGCGCCATTGAGAAGGGTGCGCCGGTGATGAAGCTCTTTGATATCCCAGCCCGGGAGAAGATCGGCCGGGCCAAGAGCGTGCCCGAGGCGGACTATCCCCAGGAGTACGCCCGAATTGAGGCGGAAATGGCCCAGGAAATTGAAACAGTGACCGCCCAGGGAGGTGAGCAGGTATGATCCGAGAATACAGAACCGTGGAGGAGATTGTCAGCCCTCTGATGATGGTCCGCATGGTGGAGAACGTCACCTATGACGAGCTGGTAGAGGTGGAGCTGCAGGACGGCTCCATCCGCCGCGGCCAGGTGCTGGAGGTCAACGGAGATACCGCTGTGGTCCAGCTCTTTGAATCCGCAGCCGGCATCAACCTGGCGGATGCCAAGGTCCGCTTCCTGGGACACCCCCTGCAGCTGGGTGTGTCCGCCGACATGCTGGGGCGGGTATTCAACGGCATGGGTCGGCCCATTGACGGCGGCCCCGACATCCTGCCTGAGGAGTACCGGGACATCAACGGACTGCCTATGAACCCGGCGGCCCGGGACTATCCCAACGAGTTCATCCAGACTGGCGTCAGCACCATTGACGGATTGAACACCCTGGTGCGCGGACAGAAGCTGCCTATCTTCTCCGGCTCCGGCCTGCCCCATGCAAACCTGGCGGCTCAGATTGCCCGCCAGGCGCGGGTAATCGGGGACGATACTTCCAATTTCGCCGTGGTGTTCGCCGCCATCGGCATTACCTTTGAGGAGTCGGAGTTTTTTGTCAGCGAGTTCAAGCGCACCGGAGCCATCGACCGGACGGTGATGTTCTCCAACTTGGCCAACGACCCCGCTGTGGAGCGGATTGCCACGCCCCGCATGGCCTTGACCGCCGCAGAGTATCTGGCGTTTGAGAAGGATATGCATGTCCTGGTCATCATGACGGATATCACCAACTACGCTGAGGCCCTGCGGGAGGTTTCTGCCGCCAAGAAGGAGGTTCCGGGACGCCGCGGCTTCCCAGGCTACCTCTATACCAATCTGGCCACGATCTATGAGCGTGCCGGCCGGCAGTTGGGAAAGAAGGGCTCCATCACCCTGATCCCCATTCTGACCATGCCGGAGGACGATAAAACCCACCCCATCCCTGACCTGACAGGCTATATCACCGAGGGACAGATCATCCTCTCCCGCGCGCTCTACCGCCAGGGCATCCACCCGCCGGTGGATGTGCTGCCCAGCCTCTCCCGCCTCAAGGACAAGGGCATTGGAGAGGGCAAAACCCGAGAGGACCATGCCAACACCATGAACCAGCTTTTCGCCGCTTACTCCACCGGTAAGGATAACAAGGAGCTCATGAGCATCCTGGGCGAGGCCGCTCTGACGCCCACAGACTTGCTGTACGCCAAATTTGCCGACGAGTTTGAAAAGCGCTACGTCAACCAGGGCTATGAGGAGAACCGCTCCATTGAGGAGACGTTGGACCTGGGCTGGGAGCTTCTCAGCATCCTACCCAAGAGTGAGCTCAAGCGGATCAAGCCCGAGTATATTGAGAAGTACTGGCCCAAGAAGGACGCGGAGGCATGACAAGGTTCCCTGATCCCTGAAAAAGACAGGTCCATGATAGCGATGACTGTGGGTGAATATTTTGCTTATGGTGGTGCTTTAGAGTATGGCAGATGGATCGTCGCTTTTGTATGTGGAACTGATTGCCTGAAAGATTTCTATGAAAGAAGGAGGGGATAGCCAATGGCCGATATCACCGTCATCCCCACCCGTATGGAGCTGACCCGGCTGAAGGGAAAGCTGAAAACCGCCCAGCGGGGCCACAAGCTGCTTAAGGATAAACGGGATGAATTGATGAAGCAGTTCCTTGAGACCGTCCGGGAGGTTCGAGCGCTCCGGGAAGAGGTGGAGGAGGAGCTGATGACAGTTCACAAATCCTTTACCGTTGCCTCTGCGCTTATGAGCTCTGAGGCTTTGGAGCAAGCGCTGCTCTATCCGAAGCAAAGCGTGGAGCTGACCCAGACCACGCAGAATATCATGTCTGTCAATGTGCCAGTGTACCACTTTCAGACACAGACCCGTTCGGATTCTGATATCTATCCCTATGGCTTTGCAGCTACCTCCGGTGAGCTGGACACTGCTGTGGAGGCATTGGGACATGTATTCCGGAAGATGCTGAAGCTGGCGGAGATTGAGAAGTCCGCGCAGCTGATGGCGGAAGAGATTGAGAAAACACGCCGGCGGGTCAACGCATTGGAATACGTGATGATCCCCAATACCCAGGAGGCAATCCGGTATATCAATATGAAGCTGGATGAAAACGACCGGGCTACGACGATTCGCCTGATGAAGGTCAAGGATATGCTTTTGAAGGAAGCGATCGAGGAACGGCAGGAGGCGGATGCCAGAGCGATCCGTGCCTTTGGAACTGCTGAGGAAGCACCCGGAGAGGTATAGAGCGCTTGAGGTGAAAACAGGCGGTTCCCGTGGTTTCAGGGGAACCGCCTGTTTTTTTGAAGCCGCCGCTCTATGATGCGAGGCCGGATTTTTGGAAGCGCAGATGTGCGCAACTCTTGACAAATGGCATGGAGACGAGTAGAGTAATTTTGAAATTTATCATGTAAGGAGAACAATCATGCATTGCATCCAGTCAATCACTGCGGATATCTGCTATGTAGGAGCGTCAGACCGGCGTCTGTCTCTTTTTGAAAACGTATACCCAATTCCGCGGGGAGTTTCTTATAACTCCTATCTGGTATTGGACGAAAAGACGGTGCTGCTGGACACGGTGGACAAGGCTGTTGGAGACCGTTTCTGGGAGAATGTGGAATATGGTCTACAAGGGCGGCCGCTGGACTACGTGGTGGTGAATCACATGGAGCCCGACCACTGTGCTCTGCTGATGGAGACGCTGCGGCGCTGGCCAGAGGTCCAGGTGGTAGGCAGTGCCAAGACAGTCTCCATGATTAGCCAGTTCTTTGATTTGGACGTGTCTGGGCACTGCGTGACGGTGAAAGAGGGAGACACCCTGCAGACCGGCCGCCACACCTTTACATTTTTGATGGCACCCATGGTCCACTGGCCGGAGGTGATGGTGACATATGATGTCACGGAGAAGATTTTGTTTTCTGCGGATGCATTTGGCACCTTTGGCGCGCTAAACGGCAACCTTTTCGCAGATGAGGTGCAGTTTGAGCGGGATTGGCTGGACGATGCCCGCCGGTATTATACCAACATCGTTGGAAAATACGGAGTACAGGTACAGAGCTTGCTGAAAAAAGCCGCACAGCAGGAGATCGCTATGCTCTGCCCGCTTCACGGCCCAATTTGGCGGAAAGATTTGGGATGGTTCCTGGACAAGTATGAGAAATGGAGCACCTATACGCCGGAGGAACGGACAGTGGCTATCTTCTGCGGTTCGGTCTACGGCCACACGGAAAATGCTGCGGATCTGTTGGCAAATCGCTTGGCGCAGCAGGGGGTGCAAAATATCGCACTGTACGATGTATCCCACACAGATGTCTCCCTGCTGGTCAGCGAGGCCTTCCGGTGCAGTCACTTGGTTTTTGCAGCGTCTACCTATAATAATGGCATTTTCACACCTATGGAAAATCTGCTGCTAGATCTGAAGGCGCACAATCTGCAAAAACGCACCGTGGCCCTGATTGAAAACGGCTCCTGGGGACCGCAGTCCGGAAAGCTGATGGGCGAAATTGTTTCCTCCATGAAAAACATGACGCTGCTGGGAGAGACCGTCAGCGTCAAATCCTCTGTGAAGGAGGCGCAGTGCGAGGTGTTGAAAGCTCTAGCCGACGCGCTGGCGGCTGATATCATGGCCTGATGTTCCCATAGTGGCCCGGTTTTGGCAATCCTGAACCGGGCCTTTTCCTCTGCGGCGGTACAGAACTTTGGAGAGAGGAGCGGGCGTGATGGTACTCTATCAGATCGGTCCAGAGTTGAGCCTGGTGGACCATTGTACAGAGGGACAGGTGCTGGTCCTGCTGACCTCCCAGGAGCTGTCTCAGCATCCAGAACTAAAGTGCCTGGAG
>ENA-UOJP01002175-UOJP01002175.1-human-gut-metagenome-genome-assembly--contig:-C102-NODE-2175-length-17103-cov-28.081534_pt1 | contig 17103 bp, 14 predicted proteins | sample MGYA00242353_ERZ723900 | MGnify/ENA metagenome assembly ERZ723900
TAACAATGGGAAGCTTGCTGCGGCAGCCCCCGCCGTGAATCTCTTTGCGCAGCCGAAACCGGCAGCCCCCGCCGTGAATCTCTTTGCACAGCCGAAACCGGCAGCGCCCGCCGTGAATCTCTTTGCGCAGCCGAAACCGGCAGCCCCCGCCGTGAATCTTTTTGCGCAGCCGAAACCGGCAGCGCACCGCGGCGGCAAAGGCCGGCCCGGCGCCGGGCCGAAAAAAGGCCGGACATCGTTTTTTTAGCGTTTTGCGGGCAAAAAACGCTTGATTTTACAAAAGCGGCATAGTATAATATAAAAGCTATCCGTACGCCGGTGTGTCGGAATGGCAGACGATGCGGACTCAAAATCCGTTGGTGGCAACACCGTGTGGGTTCAAGTCCCACCACCGGCACCAGCCTCTAAAACCGCTTGTTTCCTTGTTTTTCGGGGAACAGGCGGTTTTTCTTTTGCGTGTTCAAAAAACGGGCCTTGCTTTTCGTCTGCTGTTTTTCGTCTGTCATTTTGCCAAATGGCCAAAACCTTCGCCAATCATTTTCAAATACAAAAAATTATTTTCTTATAAAACAATTTTTTCATGCGGTTTGAATTGGTTTTTCTCTCATCTTTTCTGGGAGCACCAAAGGCAGGCAGTCATTGGCGATCCACGCGGTTTCATCCTTATGCTTCACATTTAGATGCGCATAAATCGTTTCCGTTGTAACGGGCGTGCTGTGCCCCAGCCATTCCTGTATTTTCTTCATATCCTGTCCCCTTTCATACAGCATGCTTGCACAACTATGCCGAAGGCCATGAAAAGTAATCTTTTTCAGGCCACGTTTCTTCACAAGCTGTGAAAATTTGCATGTAACGTAGTCAGGTCTTAACAGGTGCCCGGTCTCATCAAGACAAATGTAATCCTGATCGCCCATATAATAGCAATTGCCCATCCGTTCACGCTGCTGCTCCTGCTGCTGAAGCTCCCAATCCAGAAATGCTTCCACCTGCGGGATAAGGGGGTACGTTCGGAAGCTTTTTTTATTTTTGGTGCGATCCTTGCGAATGATTTTGTGTTCCCCCTGTACACTCACCTCAATGACCGTGTGGCATACTGTTATGGTTTTCTTTTTCCGGTCGATGACAGCTTTGCGAATCCCCAATGCCTCGCTGCGGCGCATCCCATAAAAAGCAGCGAACATGACCGGCACCCGGATGGGAGAATGCATCAGGTCGTTCACCAGTTCCCGCAGCTCATCTGTGTCTGCATATGGAGCAACATAATTGTCCACCTTTGGTGCAACAACGTAGTCCGCAACATTGTACTGCAGGATACGCAGCACCACCACTGCATCCTGCAATGCCTTATGTATTACCGCATGATAATGCCGAATGGTGTTGCCCTTGATTGGCTTTCCACGGTATGTCCGCGTCTTGCAATACTTGTAAAACAGCGTCAGATCTACCGCCGAAAGTTCCTCCAGCGTTGCATTGTGCTCGCTAAAATATGGGAGCAATGGATTGTGAACGGTTCGCCAATACCCTGCAAATGTATCCTCTTCCACATCTGCTTGAATGATTTCAAGCCATCGTAAGAGGTAATCCGTAAAATACATATCCTTGCGAATCGGAATCGACTTCAGCGACATAGCACCATCCGTGCCCTTGGAGCGTTTTTTTGCTTCAATCATCGCAAGCGTCAATTTACCGCTGGTAAAGTCCTCTCTCCACTCCTTCAGCATTCGTTTGGCATCACGCTCCGTTTGTCGTTTTCCATCATAGGGAATTCCTGTTGGGAACCATTTCGGCAGCTTTCGGTTTCCCTTTTCAGGGTTCGGCAGACTTAAAACCATATAATAGTAGCCGTGCTTGTGGTCCAAATGGCCTGCTATAATTTTTTGTTTAGCCATAATATCCTCCTTCTTCCTTGCAGACCGCTTTCGGTTGACAGCCTTAATTTATCACTCAGAAGCCGTAATAACAAGTGTGCCGGTTTGCTCGGAAGGCGAAATCACATACTTGACAGACCCATAAAATAGTTCACCAAATGAACCTTTGGAATTCTGTACTCACGTCCGACACGAAAGTAGAAAATCCCTTTACCCTGTAACCAGCGAGCCGCCGTTTTTTTCGTCCTAACATCCAAAATAGACCGTACATCCTCCAGTGAAAGAATATCCGGGTAATTTTCCAAACGCTTTATATTTTTCGATTTTATTTTTATGCCTCCTTCACTTATAGCACGGGCTGAATATATAGGAATCAAATACACAAAAAACACAGCGGCAATCTCTCGTCATCACTTGCTCTCATAGGAGATCTTCACGAGAATTGCCGCCGTGTCTGTTTCATCAAAATGCGCCTATTTGACACCACTTCCCGACGCAAGGGCAATATTTGACTGTGCCACTGGTTAAGAGGCCTCCACAGGGTTCTCACCCTCCCCACCTTCTGTGAGGCCGCCCAATGCTGTGACGCGTTCAAGGCGGGAGTATCATTATGCTTGCCCATTTTCATCGCGCATAGCCCACCACAGGCCATGTAAAAGATTTCCGATTCATTCAGAATATCATTTCCGCTTGCTGGCACCTTTGTGTTGCAGCAGGACAAACGTATGTAGCCAAACTATTGGATATTTGATTTTCAAAGAACATTTGCCTCAGCAGCCGGGGTCAGCTTCTGATGCCTCTTTCAGAGTGAAATCACGAAGGATGCTTTCCATAATGTTACGATCTTTACCCGACAATGTTTTTGATAACCGCTTCAATAAATGCCGTTGTTCTAAATTTAAGTATTTTCGATCCAGTCGGTATCCGTCTGCAATTTTCACACCGCCCTTGTATTTACCGCGTATTGTCACAATCGGGTAATTACGGGTCAGTTCATCAATGTCATAGCAAATCGTTCGGAGCGAAACATGAAATTCATTCGCAAGGTTTTTCATCGTGTCCTGTTTTCTTTGACAAAGCACTTCAAGAATCGCCCTGCGACGTTCATTCGCTCCCACTATGGAATCACCTTCCCTCCTTCCCTCTGTCCGTATCATAAGGGTTAAATATGCAAGTCCATTGCACAATTAAAAAGAATTCACAAAAAATTAATATAATATAAATAAAAGAATGAGCTTACACTTAAAGCAAGCTCATTCCAAGTCAAGTATTCTGTTGTAAAGAATGGAAGCCAATGGGAACGTTGATAGGCAACAACTTTGCCGCCCAGTTACTGCCTCTGGCAACCAGCATCGGCGCATTGGTCAGCCCCCAGGTTTCTAAGTGAACAAGCGCTTCTTAAGACACTGTATCTGGCTACATTTGAAGTAACCAAAAACGGACACTGCCGATTCGTAGCTTTGGAAAGGTCTATGGTGAGCTTTCTCTCATGTTGGAAGGTCGGCTTCCAGAGTAAATAGCACACCAATTCTGTACCATATGGTGATAATGCGTCTAACCCCCTTCAAAAAATGGCAGACGCAGCTCCGGAGGCAGAACAATACTGCACAGATGGATATTTTGGTTATCTGGATGTCATCTTTCCAGGTAAGCATACCTTCAATATCCACAACCAAAACGATACCTTCATGGTGGAGAATGTCAATGCGAACCTACGCTATTATATCCCCACACTAGCACGGCGCAGCAGATGTTTTCCCGGAAAGCGGGAAATCTTCCAGCTGTCCTTACCGTTCTTGTCCTCCCCTACAACCGTTTTGGACTTCAAAGTTGCTCAATAGTGAAAAACTGTACTCACTTTAAACAGATGAGTGCAGTTTTCATTTGTATGTAAACTATGAACATTAAGATTTAATTTTCGAATAAAAACGGAGCAAGGTAAAGGCTTAAATGTCTTTCTTGCCTTATTTTTTGTACTGACATAGAAAAGTTTATGCGAAACAGCCCAGCAAAGAATTCAATCGACGGTGAGTTCTCACGGCAATATCTCATCTCTGGTGCTGGCCACAGTCTCAAAACATAGCTTTTATGTTATTAACAATCTGTATAAGGAGATCAAGCCTCCAGGCTTTGCTCTTTTCCCCTTTGGCGAGCATGCAAGATTGTCAAAGATGCCCAAATTACAAAAAAACTAACAGCGATTGAGCAATGTTCGACTGCTTCGAACGTGCACACATAATTATTTATATCCACGCTCGCACGCCTGTTCCTCCACTGCTTTGCACAGCTCATCTATATGAGCATACATGAATTGCGCGGCCTTCTCCCCGTCATGGTCGCAGATGGCCTGCGCAATCTGCTCGTGCTCTTTCACATATACTCTGCCTCGCTCCCGTGTGACAAGCGTCTCCATGACAGCCTCTATTTTTTTCTCCTCATAGATCAGCATGTTCAAAATGGGGCAAATAAACTTGTTGTGGCTGATGTCGGCCACGACCGCATGAAACTCCAGAGCGGGCTCCGTGGGATCCCGGTTCTGCTCCACAGTATCGCGGTGGTCTTCCACAGAACGTATAAGTACCGCGATATCCTCCGCCCTGGCGTTGATGGCTGCCTGCCGTGCCGCCTCTGTCTCCAACGCACGCCGTACATATAAAAGCTCGATCAACTCGCCATATTCCGTTACCTTCATGGCCTTGCTCAGCTTTTCCTGCATGCGCGTGCGCTCTAGACGTTCTTCAAGCTCCTCCAGATGAGCCTGCCCGATTGGCGTGAGCACACGGCCTTGATTGCTCTTTTGGACGGTATACTCGCGATAGTCCAGCTCCTTAAGATACCGCCCAATGGTGGCTGTACTGCAGTCAATACCAAAGCTCAACAGATCCTCACGCAGCACCCACGAACCTGCCGGTTCATCCTTGTCCGCGATAAAGCGCAACAAGAGATAGGAGATCATTTTTGTGCGCGATGAAAACAGGCCTGTACGCATTAAACTTTTTTCACTGTTAAATACCATTTTGATACTCATTTCTTGTAAAAGATTATCAGAATATTTCCATATTATGGTTAAATTATAACGCTATTTTTGCTGTTTTGCAATTCTCATTGACGTTATGCACTTTCTTTGCCATTCTTTTTCGGACGTCCGTTCCAGCACCAAGCCGCAACGCCTCCCAGCACTACAGCCGCCCCCACCAGGGCCCAAGGGCCTGGCACCTCGCCCACCAGCAGCGCCACCAGCAAAGGATTCAGCACTGGATCCAGCATCAAGAGGATAGATGTCTCCACCGGCGGCGTGCAGGGAGCGGCCTTTGCAAAAAGAATCATGGGAATCCCTGTGGATATCACGCCCAGAAATACCACAGCTACCAAAGATACCGCCGTGACAACCGGCGGCTCTGTTATGACCGCCGCGGCCCCAATGCCAACAGAGAGCAAACACGAGACCATACCATATTCTATCACATCTGCGCCAGAGTATCGGGCATACAGTGTATTGACTGCCATCAATATCCCGCTGCACAGTGCAAGCAAATTGCCCACCAGATGTCCGGGCGACAGCTCGTCCAGGAAGAAAAGCGCGATTCCTCCCATAAGCACGGCCGTGAGCAAGATATCTCTGCGTTGCGCCCTCCGGCGTAGCACAAGCCACGACAGAAGCACCACAAACATGGGGTTTGTATATTGCAGCACGATAGCATTAGCTGCTGTCGTGAGCTTATTGGCGGCCACAAAGCATGTGGTACATGCATAGCTGCAGACTGCACCCAGCAAGACGGGGCGAGAAAAGCGCATCTTAAAGCTTCCCCGGGCTATACCAAGGCAAAAAAATGCGAACATTTTTTCTGCTGCACTGATGACAAGCGGGTTCCAATCCACAAACTTGAACGCCGCGCCCATGGTGCTGTATCCCACAGCTGTGAGAATCAGATACAGCCGTGCGCGCGCCGCTCCCACCACAGCCTGGCGCTCGCTGTATTCCAGCTCCGTCCCGCTCAATAATATCCCTCCCGCGTCCAGCCGGCCAGCGGCATATCCTTCTCCCAACCCGTGGCCTCCAGACGCTGGCAGAGCAACTGTGCGCAGCGATTTGCACGCTTGATCTCTGCGTCCTCGTCTATTGTACGCATGCGGCCGTTCTCTACCACAAACGCCCCGTCAATCAACACTGTGTCCACCTCGCTGCCGCTGGCCGAATAGACAAGATTGGGGACAATGTTCCGCACAGGCCAGTCCAGCACAGGGCTCATGGCGGGTGCATGGAGATTCACAAGGACAACATCTGCTTTTTTACCAGCCCGCAGCGAACCCACACTCTCCTCCAGTCCCATGCACCGCGCCGCCTCTATGGTGGCCATCCGCAGCACTTTCCATGCTGGGAAACTGGTGGAATCTGCATTTTGGACCTTGTGCAGAATGGATGTAAACTTCATTTCATTGAACAAATTGTTGCAGTTGTTGCCAGGGGCTTGATCGGTTCCCAAACCCACACGGCCATTGCGCGCCATATAATCTTGCGCAGGCGGAATTTTTCCGCTGATAATTCCAATGCTTCCTGTGCACAGTGCCATGCTGACACCTCGCTCTGCCAAAAGTGCCCGCTCTTCGCCAGTGGTTTCTGTAATGTGCGCCGCATGCAGGCGGCTGTTTAAATAGCCCAGCTCGTCCAACAGCTGCACCGGCCTTTTGCCGTATCGCTGCATCACCTGCCGTGTCTCTCGGGAGCTCTGGGCAACGTGCATATGAATGTCAAGGTCATTCTTTCGTGCGTATTCCCGGATCTCCTGCAAAAGCGGTACCGAACACATCTCGCTGGCCTGTGGCCCCATCATGCACGTAACACGTCCCTGGTGCGTCTGATGATACCGTTCCACCAGGCGAACCGCATCCAGAAACTTTTTGTTTTCCCTGGATGGATCAAAATCCCGAAGCGTTGTGTCTTCCACACCATAGGTTACTGTGGGCAACCCGTTAATCATTTCGGCAGCCACCACTCGTGTGCCTACGGCAATATGGTTTTCGATCAGTTCCAGCATGGGGAAATCGTAATCGCAGAACGTGGTAGTACCCTTTTTTACCGCCTCGATGATGTTCAGCATGGAACCTGCAACCAAATCCGGTGTCTCGGCCAAACTGAGCAGCGGAAGAATGCCGCTGTACATCCAGTTTTGAATATCCTGGCTGCCGCCCCGCACAATGGCATTGGAGCTGTGAATGTGGCAGTCGATGAATCCCGGCAGTACCGCATGATCCCTCGCATCTATATAGCGATGGGCCGAATACTGCTTCAAGATCTCCTGTGTGGGACCGACCGCGCGAATGCTGTTCCCCGCAATGGCAACGGCTCCGTCGGGAATCATCCCCGTTCCGCGGCCTTCCATCGTCAGTACGTACCCGCCATGGATGATCGTATCCACTTTGTTTTCCATCAATAGTAACCCTCCTGTGTCCATTTTGCCAGGGGGAGGTCCTTCGTCCACGCCTGTTTTTGCAGGCGCTGCTCCAACTTCTTGGCGGCAGCATTGGCCTGCGCCACTGCTTCGTGTTCATCCACTGTCAAAATCTTATGATCCTCTACGACAAACTGACCATCTATAATGACGGTTTCCACTTCTCCGCCGCGCGCCGCGTATACCAGGTTGGGTATAATGTTGCGCACCGGGCTCTCCAGGATCGGCGAGAGATGGGGCACCTGCAAATCCACCACAATCAGATCCGCTAGTTTGCCCGCGCGCAGCGATCCGATGCTCTGTTCCATCCCCAGCGCCTGCGCCGCCTCGATGGTAGCCATTCGCAGGACTTTCCAGGCGGGAAATGCCGTCGCATTTCTGTTTTTATATTTGTGAAGCAGAGAGGTCACCTTCATCTCGTTGAACATCATATTGCAGTTGTTTCCGGGGGCCTGGTCCGTTCCCAACCCCACTTTTCCGCCAAAGCTTAAAAACTCCTGTGCCGGAGGCAATTCACCGCAGATGATGCTGATGCTGTTGCTGCACAAGCAAAGTGCCGCACCCGAACGAGCCACCTGCTCGACTTCCTGCAAATTTGCATTTGTCATGTGCGCCGCCAGCAGATGGTCATCCAAATATCCCAGTTCTTCCAGCAACGCCACCGGACGTTTTCCCGTGCGCAGCATACACTGGACGATCTCTTCTTCCGACTGCGTCACATGCATATTGATGTACACGCCTTTTTGATCCGCCAGATTCTTGATTTCCCGCAGCAATTCCACCGAGCACATATCGGCTGCCTGTGGGCCGTACCGGCAGGTGATGCGCCCGCCATTACTTTGATGATACTGTTCAATCAACGCCGTATTATCCGCCAGTTTCTGCTGCCCAATCGCCGCATCCAGCGGATATTCCACACCGTGTTCGATCACCGATACATCCACCGGAAGTTCGTTGATCATGTTGCTCAGAACCGCGCGCACCTTCGTCTTTTCGTAATTGGGCGCCAATGCCAGCATGGGAACATCAAAATCGCAAAATGTCGTCGTTCCCGCTTTCAGAGCTTCCAAAATATTCACCATGGACCCCTTGGCCAGGTCATCGGGCCGCGCAATGCTCAGCATGGGAAGAATCCCTTTGAACATCCAGTCGGAAGCCGGCAAATCCTGTGACATGCCGCGCACAATCGCATTGGATGTATGCATATGCACATCCACAAATCCCGGAAGAACCGCCTTTCCTTTTGCATCGATGTAGCGATGCGCCTTGCAGCTGCTCAGCACCTCTTCCGCGGGACCTACTGTTTCAATTTTATTTCCCTTAATTCCCACTGCACCGTTTGGGATTATGCCCGTGCCCTTTCCCTCCATCGTCACTACGTAGCCACCATGAACAATGACATCAAGCATCATCGGTCTCCTTTCTTTCAATCAACGCACACCCATGTACGTTTCCTGGATAAATGGATCGTCCAGCATCGCGCTGGCAACGCCCTCTTTCACAATTTTTCCCACGCCCAAAACGTAAGCTCTGTCTGCGGTCTCCAGCGCCAATTGAGCATTCTGCTCTACAATCAGCAGCGTTGTCCCATGTGTCTGGTTAATCTGTTTGAATTTTTCAAACATCTCGCTGATTACAATTGGTGCAAGGCCCAAGCTGGGCTCGTCCAGCATCATCAGCTTGGGGGCAGCCATCATGGCACGTCCCACCGCCAGCATTTGCTGCTCGCCGCCCGACAGGGTTCCGCCTACTTGTTTGTAGCGTTCCTTGAGCCTGGGGAACAGCTCAAATACCTCTTCCATCCGCTGTGCAATTACGGCCTTCTGCTTTTCTTTATAGGCCCCTACCAGCAGGTTTTCGCGAACTGTCAGGTTTACAAAAATCCGGCGGCCCTCCGGAACGAGACTGATTCCATGCTCCACAAACTGATAAACGTGCTGGGGCAGGTTTTTGCCCTCGAACAGAATCTTGCCCCCACTGTATTCTTTGTCTCCGGCTATAGTGCGAAGCAGCGTGGATTTGCCTGCACCGTTTGAGCCGATGATGGTCACAATTTCTCCGGCATTGATTTTCAGGGAAACCCCCAAAAGCGCCCGTATGCCGCCATAAGCTACCTCCAAATCCTCGACTGTGAGGATCGGCATCGTTTCAGTCTGGCTCATCGTTTTTGCCTCCGTTCTCCCAGGTATGCCTTGATTACCTGCGGATTGTTTTGAATCTCCTGGGGTGTGCCAGTGGCCAGTAGCGCGCCCAGATTGAGAACGGTGATGTTTTTACACACCTCCATCACCACTTCCAGGTGATGTTCAATCAAAACAATTGCAAGGCCCGTCTCTTGGTGAAGCTGCTTGAGAAACTGCACCAGTTCCATGCTTTCTCCCGTATTCATTCCAGCGGCCGGCTCGTCCAAAAAGAGCAGTTTGGGATTTGTGGCCAGCGCGCGAGCAATTTCCAACTTTCTCTGCAGTCCATAGGGCAACGAACCCGCCTCCTGGTCGGCCAAATCCTTAAGTCCTACCATCTCCAGATATCCAATGGCTTTTTCGTACGCTTCACGTTCTTTTCGCCGCACCTTCGGCGTGCGAAGCATGGCCTCCAGCGCGTTGTAAGGCGGTATGCTGTTCAGTCCGATGGTCACATTTTCACACACACTCATTTTCGGATAAATGCGAATGTTCTGGAACGTGCGGGCAACTCCCATGTGTGCAATCTTGTCCGGGCGCATTGCATTGATCTTTTTGCCATCAAAAAACACTTCTCCAGCTGTGGGTTTTACCACGCCCGTCACTGCGTTGAACACCGTTGTTTTTCCCGCTCCGTTTGGTCCAATCAGTCCTTTAAATTCCCCTTGCTCAACGGTGAAGCTCACATTTTGCACCGCCTTGACGCCGCCAAAATGCACACTGAGATTTTTCAGTTCCAATAATGCCACGGCTCATTTCCCCCTTTTTTTTAGCGCTACCTGAACCCTTTGAACGGCATTTCGCAAGGGCTGAAGCGAAAATTCTTTGAAGCCCATCAAACCATCCGGCTTAAAGCGCATCATCAGAATGAGCACGAGCCCATAGATCGCCAGGCGCCAGTTGGACAAGAAGCGAAGGACCTCCGGCGTGGCGGTGAGAATGGTAGTGGCTACAACCGGACCGCTTACGGACACCACTCCGCCCAGCACGACCGCTGTCAGCAGATTGGTGGACATTACGGTGCCGAACGTGTTGGGCACCATGTACGTATAGTAATGTGCCATCATGCCGCCGCCAACGCCGCAGAAGAACGCGCTGATCATCAAAACCTTAAGTTTTTCGTGAAAAATGTTCACGCCAATCAATTCTGACGCATCTGCATAATCACGAATGGCCCGCGCGATCTTTCCGTGCTGGGAACGCGAATAATTGTACGCAAACAGCACGCTTAATGCAGCGATGATAATTGCCACGGGAAGCGTCGTTTTTTGCGGAATTGCCGATATGCCAAGTGCGCCGCCGATCATCGGGTGATCAATATTGCTCAATATTACACGCACTGCCTCGGCAAAGCCCAGGGTGGCAATGGCAAAGCAATCCGAAGACATCTTTCCGCGAAGAGTCGGCCAGCCAATGATGATGCTGCTCACCGCAGCGACTGCACCGCCTACCAGCAATGCCAAAAAGTACGGTACCGAAAAATATTTTGTCAGAATGGCGGCCGTATACGCTCCGATGCACAAAAAGCATGCGTGCCCCATGGAGAACAGGCCGATATATCCTGTGAGCAGGAGCAGCCCGCTGACACAGACGATGTTGATGCAGGTACTGATAAGTATCCCTTCTACGTATCCCACATTATTGCCTCCTTACAGTTTATCGTGGACCCCTTTGCCGAAGAGTCCGTTGGGTTTGAAAATCAGCACCAGAACCAGAAGCCCGTAAGCCACCAGATCCCGATAGGTTGTCGAAACATAAGAGGAGATCATTGTTTCCAGAAAACCCAGCAACAGTCCTGAAAACACAGCGCCAGGCAAACTGCCAAGCCCGCCTACTGTGGAGGCCACAAACCCTTTCATTGCCACGTTGCCCATATTGGGATATACGGAGTACTTCATTCCGTAAAAACATCCTGCCAGGCCGGCAGCAGCGCCTGACAAAGCAAAGATCACAATCGCCACAAAATTCACGTTGATGCCCATGAGCGCCGCCGTGCTTGTGTCAAAAGAACTGGCGCGGATGCCAAGGCCAGTCTTGGATTTATAAAGAAAGAGCCACAATACCGCCAGCATGGCCAACGACAGAACCGCCGCCAGGATATCGGCCCGTGGAATGACTACACCACCCAGATTCACCACCGCTTTCGCCCACTCCGACGGAAAAGCGCGCACGCCGCCGCCAAACAACTGAATGGCGAAATTTGGCACAAACGTACTGATTCCCAATGCCGCAATCATCAAATACAATTTCATTGCATTTCTTTTGCGCATCGGGCGATAAATTGTCAACTCCATAAAAATGGAGATTATGCCTGCCACAACCATCGCCAGCACAATTCCCACCAGCAACGGAAGGTTCAGCAGAGGGATGGCATAAAATGCCGCGAATGTTCCCAGCATCATAATGGGACCAAAACCAAAGTTGGAAAAATTAAACACGCTGAATACCAGCGCGTAGCCAACTGCCAACAGAGCGTATACGCTGCCGATCGAAATGCCTGTAGCGCATTGCTGCAGAAATACCTGCATAACCATTACCGTCCTTTTCCAAGCTTTCACACCTTATAAATACAGGATAAATACAGGCGGCCGTCCGCATGAATTTCCCGAATTCCAAACATGCAAACGGCCGCTTGACACAGTGCATTATTCTGCTACGTAAGTGCCCAGATTTTCCACGCCTTCGCTTGTGAATTCTTTCATCACAAATTCAAGACCTTTGAGATTGTGCGTCGCAGGATCGTATCCCTGCGAGGGACCCGTAAACAGTTCGATTTCCGTCGCTTCGTCCAATGCACTCCGCAGGGTATCCGGCTCCACGGAATCCGTCTCCAGCACAGCATACTCAAGAATCTTCAGCGCGTTAAAACTGATAAGGCCGGCCATATGCACACTCATACCGGAATCTCCATGATTGGCCTCATAACTGGCCTTGATGTCATCAAAACGCGGATCGTCAAGATCGCCATTTGTTCCGAAAACACAACCCTCAAGTTCTTTTCCGGCAATGTCCGACAATTCTGCTGCGTCATAAACCGAAGTTCCCAACAGCTTGATGTCCCCTGCATAGCCCAGCTCGGAAAGCTGCTTGGCCACGTTTCCTACCTCTTTGTAAGCCATGGCGGGCATGAAGATATAGTCCGGATCGCTCTGTGCCAGTTTTGTCAGCTGCGCTCTGAATTCCATATCCTCCACCTGATAGGTCGCTTCGTCTACGATTTCGCCGCCATATCCCTCATACGCTTTTACAAATGCGTCCCGCATCGCCACGCAGTCCACCAGCGTCGTTTCGTACAGAATGGCCACGCGCGGTTGGTTCAGTTCGTGATAGGCGTAGCTGGCAACCGCCACCACCAGGTCTTCGTTCATGGGGCCGCAGCGATAGGTGTAATCACGCACGGTGCCGTCTTCGGCCACGGTCACCAGCTGTGCTGCACTGGACGGGATGTGAAGTATGCCCGCCTTATTGCACAGTTCTGCCACAGCCGTGCCCTGTGCAGAGTTGCTGGGGCCAAGAATCGCCTGCGCGCCCTCCTGAATCAGCTTGTTCGTGGCATTGACCGCCTCGGAAAAGTCTCCGCCCGTGCCGGAGATGTCGTAAGGCCGAAAATCAATCATGTGGCCGTTCCAGCCGCCCTCTGCGTTGATCTTTTCCACATAATCTTCCATTAAATACTGCGGCACCAAACCATATAAAGCATCCGGGCCCGACGACCACCCCAAAAAGCCAACAATAATAGGCTCTTTCCCATCGGAACCTTCACTTATCGCACCAGAAGCATCACCCGACGGTTTCGGCACTGTAGTAGGATTTGAACCACTCGCGCTACTGCATGCCACCATTGTAAACAGCATCACAAAAGTCAATAAAAACGCTACTATCTTTTTCATTTTGCTCCTCCTAAATTTTATTGTTTATATTCTGTTCTATGGATGTTTTACCATCCATGACATTCCTTTACTTACCTCGAGATACATAATGCCCCCATCCGCCTGGTGCTCTCACAATACCATGATCATAAATCAGTTCGCCCCGCACCCATGTCTGTTCCACCTTTCCTTTAAGTTGTGCCCCATGATAAATATTGTGGCTGCTCTTCGTCTTGGAAAGGCTTTTTGTTCCATCGAACACCCATTCAGCATCCAGATCCACCACAGCGATATCCGCATCTGTTCCCGGCAGGAGTGACCCTTTCCGGGGAGCGAGCCCCATCACCCGCGCTGGATTTCCCGATGTTAGGGCCGCCAGTCGTTCCAGCGGCAAGCCGCGCTTATGGACTCCCTCGGTGAGCATCCCCGCCAGCATTGCATCATATCCGCCAAAACCGGAATATTCTTTGAAAAAATTGCCATGCTTCACCTTTTCTTCGTCAGCATAGGGCCCGTGGTCGGAGCCAAGCGTGTCAATGGTGCCATCGAACACATACTCCCACAGTGCATCCACATTTTCTCTGCTTCGCATCGGCGGGTTACACTTTGCATAAGGGCCTTTTTCTCGCAGTATTGTTTTGTCGAACAGAAGATAGTGCGGGCATGTCTCCACCGTTACGTCCACTCCATCACTTTTCGCCTTTTTGAGGAACGCAGCCCCTTGCGTGATGGTCATATGGCAAATATACAGCCGTGCACCTGTGACCCGGGCCAGCAGGACCGCCCGCTGGATCGCCTCCAGCTCCGCCCACCAGGGGCGCGCTTCGTCGTGCAGGGTCGGGTCTGCTCCAAGGCGGGCTGCCATCTCCCGGCTTCCAAAATCAGCGATCTCCGCATTCTCCGCGTGTACACCGATCAGCCCACCAAACGCTGCGGCATTTCGCATACCGCGCACCAGATATCCGTCTGTGATCTGCGGATAATCCGGGTTTGCAAAGCTCATGAAGCCCTTATATGCCACACATCCCAGTGCATCCAACTCGGCCAGCGAATCCACACAACCTGGTGTCAACCCGCCCCAAAAAGCAAAATCCACACATGAAGCCTGTTCGGCTACGTTTCGTTTCAAAACAAATCCCTCATGATCCACCACAGGCGGCACGCTCAGCGGCATATCCACAATTGTGGTGATGCCACCCGAAGCAGCGCACTGCGAGCCGCATACCCAATCCTCTCGATAATTGAGCGGCGATGGGTCCCACATATGTACATGAGGATCAACAAGGCCGGGAAACAGAATTTTGCCTGTTACATCTATTTCTTCATAACCTGGAAGTTTCACCCCGGGTTGCAGGATGCCTTCAATCACACCTGCCCGCGTTGCAAGAGAGGCCTCCAACACTCTGTCTGGCAACACCAGCTTTGCGCCCGTAAACAGTTTTTTTTCAAAAAGCATTTTGCGTTCCACTCCTTTTCGTCTAACAGCTCATCACAAATGAGCAGTCTTGACAATCAAATTTTAATAGTTTATCTCTTGAAAGTCAATGTCTCTCTCATTTTTCTGCTATTGTACTAAAGCTTTGACAAGTTTTTTGTTCAACTATCCGATAATATTTATACATATTTTTATTAAATCTTAATTTTATTATTGGCCAAATTGTGCGTTTTTTAACGACCTCAACAGAAAAAGCAGAAGCCTTCTCTTCAATGCTTGACGCCAGAAAAAGTTTGTGTTACGCTTTAACTACTCATTTGTGATTAGCCGCATTTGAGAAATATTATGTATTTCATATTATTACAGGAGGTAACAACAATGAGAAATGACCCCGCCCTTGCTCCCGCCCATATCTTTATCCAACCGAATGAAGAACGTTTCAAAGACACCTATCGACGCTGGCAAGGAATTCCCTCCATCGAAGTGACCAGCCACGGTCGCATCTTCGTCAACTTCTATTCCGGTCAGGATGCAGAGGTCGGCGGCAATATTATGATCCTTTGTATCAGCGATGATCAAGGTAAGACGTTCCGTTCCTGCGCTGCTGTCGTGGAGCACCCTGACCCTTCATGTCGCATCTATGACCCCAACCTTTGGATAGACCCTTTGGGCAGGCTTTGGATGACTTATGCCCAAGCGCGCGGCTTCAATGATGGACGCAGCGGTGTTTGGGCTGCAATCTGTGAACAGCCCGATGCCGATGTCCCACAGTGGTCTGCTCCTCGGCGTATCGCCAATGGGATCATGATGAATAAACCGCTCGTCACCAGCAGAAACGAATGGCTGTTTCCCTGTGCTATCTGGCGAGATGACAGCGGTAGTGCTCCCACCGAACGCCACGGGCTGGAGAACGAACAGTTCTCTAACGTATATGCCTCCATCGACGAAGGGCGCACCATCACTCTGCGGGGGCATGCAGATGTTCCTGCCCGCAGCTTTGACGAGCATATGTTGGTAGAAAAACGCGACGGTACACTGTGGATGCTAGTGCGTACATTCGATGGCATTGGAGAAAGTTTCTCTTCTGACGGCGGCCGCACATGGTCCCCCGGTCAGAAAAGCCATATCGACGGCCCCTGTTCCCGCTTTTTTATCCGTCGCCTGTCCTCGGGACGCCTTCTTATGATCAATCACTACAAATTCAGCCATCGCATCGATCTGGATGATATCATGCGCCAGGGCAACGTAAAACGTTGGAAAGGCCGCAGCCATCTGACAGCCATGCTCAGCGAGGATGACGGTGCAACCTGGCCCTACACACTACTACTGGATGAACGAGATGAAGTCTCTTATCCCGATGCAAAAGAAGCCGACGACGGATACATCTATGTGACTTATGACCATCAGCGCGTTACAAAGCGGGAAATCCTTATGGCTCGTTTTACAGAACAGGATATTCTTTCCGGACGCCTTCAGAGTTCACGTAGTGCCCTTCGTATTCTCGTAAATAAAGCGCTAGGGCAACCCGATATCCATTGAATCCTTTTTCTATAGCTTAAATAGATCCATCGCGTTTTGTCTCTGTCCATCCTCCCAAACCTCAAAATGTAGATGGTTGCCCGTACTGTTCCCCGTACTGCCCACATAGCCGATGACCTCCCCCTGCCGCACCTGCTGTCCGGGTGTGACACAGATGCTGGAACAGTGGGCGTACAGCGTGTCAAACGTTCCATCATGCTGTATCTTTACGTAATACCCATAGCTTCCGCCCCACGGGTCGGTCGCGTTTGCAACTGTCACCGTGCCGCCCGCTGCCGCAAGAACCGGCGTGCCATACGGCGCGGCAATATCCGTCCCGCTGTGGTAGGATATTTCGCCTGTAAACGGGTCAGTGCGGTATCCAAACTGTGAGGTGATGGTAAAGCTCTGCGGCAGCGGCCATGCAAAAATGCCCGTGCCTACCCAATCGGCGTCGCTGCCGATCATACCGCCGCCATGGGTAAAGCCGCCCAGCAACGACGCCCACATAACGCTGTATTCCTCATGCCGCAGCAGCGCCAGATGCTCGTTCTGCTGTTCGGTAAAGCCATAAGCCGCGGCCATCTGCTCCGGCGTTGTGTGGTGCAGATAGACCGTCAGCGTCGTTTCTTCTATCTCCTGCATCTCGACCACCTCATTTCCGTCCTCGTCCTCTGTAACCACCTCCACCTCTTTTTTCACCGTAACGCTTCTGTACGTGATCCGGTTCATATCCCACATCACACCGCGCAAAATCTCTTTTTTCTGTTCATCCATGGT